>Ga0181473_100286_pt1 | contig 11571 bp, 14 predicted proteins | sample In2P11_FD_119089 | JGI IMG/M metagenome (GOLD analysis project Ga0181473, IMG submission 119089) | Clean room microbial communities from NASA Spacecraft Assembly Facility at Jet Propulsion Laboratory, Pasadena, California, USA -... ... | reverse complement strand
ACTTGGAGAGCTTGGCATAGAACCGCTGCTCCTACACACTAACTGACCACTTTTTTGTGGTCGATATTCCAGACACCAACATGATACTAGGTGTTCAGTGGCTTATCACACTAGGGAAGGTCACGACAGCTTGGAACGCCCTAGAGATGTAGTGAGATGATGAGAAGACAGGGAGGCATGAGAAGATACGGGGACAGTACACATATCCGCCTCAGACTGTTTTGGCTCATCGGATGGAGGCAGTCTTCCGGAAGGGAGACGTAGAGTGGGCAGTGGAGCTACGTGCATCAGAGGCAAGGACTACAGGGCAGACGGTGCACCCAGAGATACAGTCCATCCTTGACCAGTATGCCATAATGTTTGGGGAGATTCCGCCGGGACAGCCACCGGACCAGGCATTTGAGCACACCATTGAGCTTGAGTAGGGCATACAGGTAGTGATTACTACCCCCTATAGGCATCCCAAGGCCTATCGGATGAGATTGAGCAGGCCATTCAGGAGTTGCTCGCTCTTGGGCACATTCGGCCGAGCACGAATCCTTTTGCTTCTTCTGTGGTGTTGGTGAAGAAGAAGGACGGCACATTGAGGATGTGCATTGACTACAGGGCCCTGAACAAGAAGACCCTGACGAACAGGTACCCCATATCCAGGATTGATGAGTTGATGGATGAGTTGAGAGGAGCACGGTTCTTCTCAAAGATTGATTTGAGATCTGGGTACCATCAGATTCGCATGAGGGAGCAGGACATTCCCAAGACCGCCTTCAGGTGTCACTATGGGCACTTTGAGTTTTTGGTGATGCCCTTTGGGCTAACCAATGCCCCAGCTACATACCAGTCCTGCATGAATCACATCTTTCGCAGTCACTTAAGGAAGTTTGTGTTGATGTTCTTTGATCATATTCTCATTTACAGCAGGACTTGGGAGGAGCATCTCTAGCACATTGAGACAGTGTTGCGCATTTTGAAGGAGCAGCGGTTCTATGCCAAGCTCTCCAAGTGTGAGTTTGGGTTGACGGAGATGTTGTACTTGGGACACAGCATAGGGGTGGACAGAGTGAGAGTCCACGAGGAGAAGATCAGGGCCATCAAAGATTGGCTGGAGCCAAGGAACGTGACAAAACTTCGGGGATTCATTGGCATTTATACTTACTACAGGAAGTTCGTCAAGAGTTTCTCACAGCTTGTTGCACCCCTGACCGATCTGACGAGGAAGGGGGCATTCAGTTGGTCAGATACAATGCAGCGAGCCTTTGACAGGCTCAAGGAGGTTATGAGCAGCTGCTCAGTGCTTGTATTGCCGGATTTTTCGCAGCCATTTGTTTTGGAGTGATGCATCGGGAGAGGGGGATCGGCACAGTGTTGATGCAGGGAGGTCACCCTATAGCCTTTGAGAGCCGGAAGCTCCTTCCACATGAGAGGTTGTATTCTATATACGATAAGGAGATGTTGGCCATTATGCATGCATTGGCCAAATTTTGGCAATATTTAGTGGGTAACAGGTTCAGGGTGAGGACTGATCACAACAGCCTCAAGTTCTTTTTGGAGCAGAAACAGCTACAGGAGAGGCAGCAGAAGTGGATCAGTAAGATCCAAGCGTGTGACTTTGACATTGAGTATGTCAAGGGTTAGAACAACGTGGTAGCAAATGCCCTTTCACGTAGACCAGCCACGTTGTCTCTTATGAGCTTGGACACATACTGGAGGGCTCGACTCTTAGTAGAGTACTCCAAGGACAAATTTGCATGTGAGGTTTTGGATGGGCAGGTGGCGGATGACAGGTACAGGGTAATCGATGAGATCATCTACTATAGGGACAGGATCTTCTTGACTGAGGGATCTTAGCTCAAGAAGAAGATACTTCAGGCATCACATGATTCACCATTGGCCGGCCATCAGGGGTTTAGCAAAACCTACAGGGCCATTAGAGAGAGGTTCTCATGGAAGGGCCTCAAGGAGGATGTGCTCCAGCATATCCGGGAGTGCGATATTTGCCAGAGGAACAAGGGGGAGATGAGCCATCCCGCAGGATTATTGCAGCCTCTTCCCATTCCGGAGGGGAAATGGGAGAATATTTCGATGGACTTCATCACATGGTTGCCCATGGTGCAGGGCAAGGATTTATCTTTGTCGTCATTGATTGACTGACAAAGTACGCACATATTTTTTGCCATATCGGCACACTACATAGCAATGCAAGTGGCCGAGCTGTTCTTCAGAGAGGTCTTCAGGCTACAAGGTCTTCCTCAGACCACCATTAGTGATAGGGACAGCCGTTCCATGGGCGGGTTTTGGCAGGAGCTTTTCTGGTTGGTGGGCACGGAGTTGACACCGAGTACCAATTATCACCCAAAGACGGACGGACAGACGAAGATAGTTAACAAGTGGCTGGAGGGCTACTTGCATAACTATGTCAGTGGGCAACAGCGAGCATGGCTGAAGTGGGATGCATCTGGGGGAGTACTGCTACAACACTACAAATCACATGTCCATTGGTATGTCACCATTCTATGCTTTGTATGGATATCATCCTTTATCTTTCGCTGACGTGATGTTTGGTGCTAGCAAGGCTCCGAGAGCCAAGATTTGGATCCAGAAGAGTCAGGATATCCTCTGAGCTCTCAAGGATAATATGGCTACAACGCAAAACCAGTAAAAGTTGTATGCTGACAGGGGTCAAGTGGAGAGACAGTTTGAGGTAGGGGACTTGGTCTACCTACGATTACAGCCATACCAACAGTCGTCACTGAAGCAGAGGGGAGCTGATAAGCTCAAGCCCCGTTTTTATGGGCCACACAGGGTGATACGCAAGATTGGACAGGTTGCATATGAATTGGAGCTGCCCCAAGGCAGCAAGATTCATAACATTTTTCATGTATCATGCCTGAAGAAGGCATTGGGGCAGCAAGTGACAGTGACAGATGAGCTACCACCCACAGATGATGAGGGGCATTTGGTGTTGCAGCCAGAGGCTATTATTGATACCAGGGAGAGGCAGCTACGAAGCAGGACGGTCCGGAATTCTTGGTGAGGTGGAAGAATTTACCAGATGAGGATGCCACTTGGGAGAGTGAGAACATTTTGCAGCATCCATCACTTGAGTTGCTTGAGGACAAGCAACATTTTATCGGGGGAGACTGTAATATTCCTAATTATCCATGGCTAATTGGAATATTCGATTTTGCTCAATTTTGCCTTCTATAGTTATTTATAAATAAAAAGCTGAGGAAAGGGGGACATAACTCACTTTATGAATAAAGTCACTCCCTAGTAGCACAACATTGTAACTTAAAAAGGGAAGCCAAAGGGGCCCAAGGACCACGTAGGCCCACATAGACATTTGGAGGGACTACACAGATGGAGAAGGAACACGTGGCAAGAGAGAGGCTACGTTGGAGGAGGTGGGCCTTAGGGTTTTGAGAGAGGCCAACGCTATAAAGGAGAGAGGAGCCTCCTCATTTTGATCATTCGATTGTGTTGCATTTGAGCTAGTCACTTCGACTTAGAGCACGCTTGCTGTTTAGCCTGTCTGCAACACTGTTTAGTGCATCGAGTGTCTCCGTTCGGAGATCTCACCCTTAGCCCCGGGAGACTTCGAGTGCCTACTCGGGCAAGGTAGTTTCATCAGTATTTTGCAGGAGGAGCAATTTCTGGAGTTGAGGAGGAGCTGAGCATTTTGATGACTGCGCAGTCTTGAGAGGGGAGGACATAGTCTCTTTTGGTAGGAGCATTTGTGTGGAGGATTTGAGCTTGGAGATTGAGCAAGGGATCAGCCCTTGCATATTGGAGGCTTTTGGCAAAGTCTCGGGTAGAGTTTTAGAGGATTCTCTTCAGGGGCAGCGCAGAGCCTTGAGGGATAGCGTAAATCCCCAAGGGGGTGATTTTCGGGGGTCAGCTATTTTAGAAAAGCTTTCTGGGCTTTTCTGGGTTTATTGAGCAGAGGTTGATTCCAGAGTTTCAACATTTTCTAAGAAGGGGAACAAGCCCAAATCCTCACTTGATTCCAGCAGTAGCAGCAGCACAGCAATTCTCCGACAGCTTGGACGCAGTCAGAGAGAGGTCATTTCCTTACCATTCTGAGTGTATTTCTTCACTTGCCTTGTGCAAGTCGAGGTGCTATCTGTTTGTTCACCTATTGTACTCTTTCCATTACTCAGTATAATAAAATGGCTTAGCATTTCTCTCTGCATTTCTCGAGTATCTGCTAATATTCCATGCATACATTATTGTATGTTGCACTACTGTTATTTTTGTTTTATCTCTTTGAGCACCCCAACTACTATATTGCTTGTGTTTGAGGGATACCCCTGATAGGGGATATTATAGGTAGCCAGGAGCTATGCAATGCCTCAGAGGGCCAACGTGAGTGACGCAAAGGGCCAAAGGACTGACACAGTGCCTCCAAAGGCTGACGCAGGCAAATCCAGAGTGATGTTGGGCTAACGTTGGGCCAGAGAGAGCTGATGCAATTCCTAGAGGCTGATGCTGAGGTTTCATGGGGAAAATTGGAGTTGTGGAGTTGTCGGAGTGTTTATCCGGGGTTTCAGCCAGAATATTCTCTTCCGAGTAGAGAGGTACTACCTCCAAGATTTTTCTCTGTTGGGTGAGCTGGATTTGGCACCTAGATTGTATTCTAAAATTGCTTAACAAATCAAACCCTCAAATAGTTGCATCAATTTTCCCGCATTGGGTTTTTCTGGGGACATTAGTCCAGAAACAATGGTGTCACTTGTGTGCTTGTTTCTGTTTCCTTCAGTTGATGATGTGTAATGTGTTGGGCATGTACTTGTATTTATTTCCAGTATTTACATGGTAAATAACTTGTTAATTAACAGAACAAGTAGGTAGGAATAAATCAGTAAAGTACATGAAGGGTTTCTAACAGATAGGCTTAGAAATTCCAACAGTGCAATCCAAGTTGTACCCATACACTACTATCACATCAAGCCCTTCAAACTCTTTTGTGGAAAGCCCTCTCTTTGCTACCAAAGTTGCATCAATGAAGTTGTGTGTAGCTCCCCCGTCAATCAAAGTTGTGATGCATTGTCCCTTGACGACTCCCTTGATCCTGAAGGTGTAATACCTATGTGTCCTCGATAGAGTTGCAATCTTAAGTTGTGGTCGATATTTCTTTTCTTCACTTGGCTTTTCCTCTTCTTTAGCTTCCTCCTCGGGTTATTCTTTCTTTGGGTTGTTAGGTTCATCAATTGGGGTGGGTTCACCTTCCTCATCCTCGTAGTTGAAGACCACTTCGATGTAGTGGATCTTTCCTTTGCCTAAACAGTAGTTTCCTGGTTCCCATGGTTCCTTTTATGTGGAACAAAAGATTCTTCCATCTTAGTTCGCTTCAGGTTTCTTCATCCAACCTATCCCTTTTGGGCCAATCTCATTGCAATCGTTTCTTCTCCTTATCTTTTTTTAGGGATGAGAGGCTTAGACAGGACCTTGTATTTGGCCACTGCATTTCCCATGTCTCGAGTCTTCTTGATGGCATCCTGAAGGGTTTTCAAATTGAATGCCTTGACCCAGCCCTATCGGGGTTCGGCTAATGCCTCCGTGAAAAGCATGACTAATCATTCTTCAGATATGTCTGTCACCATGACTGTGATTTGTTCAAATTTTACAATAAAGTCCTCGTGCGATCTGCTTTGTTTGAGTTGTTCCAATTCTCTGAAGAGTATGTCTGGGTTCTTCTGATCAAATCTATCTATCAATCTTTGCGTAACGTCTACATAAGAAGTGATGTTTGCTTGTCCAAACGTAACCAATCCATGATACCACCAATCATGTGCATCTCCTTCTAGGTGTAGTGTGGCAAATTGGATGGCATCTGCTTCTAATATAATGTTGAGCCTGAAGTAGGTGTCCAACATTTACACCCAAGCTCTTGTTGAACATTTAGATGATCCATTAAATGAAGGGAGGGAATGTTTACTTACCTTGTGCATTAGGTCAGAATTTCACTGCTCCATGGGCCTATTATAAAATATGATATTGATGTACTCTCAGAAAGTTAGGGCTACTCGAGCGTTTTCTTCCAGTGTTGCATACTCCCAAAAGTAGTCATCAAAGAGTTTATTCAGATCATTTGTTTCTTGAATTGTTGTCAGCTAACGGCTCAAAAATTGAGAAAGCAAATGTTTGTTGACTCCTCCTACTGGTTATGTTGTGGCTTGTTTGAGGAACATCATTGGAGAAACTAGGGTGATGGTTGTTGCTTCCTTCAATACTAGCCCTATTACCTGTGTTCAACCCATTATTACCAAGATTATTTATGGCTTGGACAATAACCTGAGCCATTTGTTGTTGTCCTTCTAGTAGGACACATTGGTCATTTGCTGTTGTTGTTGTAGTATTGCATTTAGTAGACGTCAGGATCCTGATTCCCTTACCCTATTTCATCCCCCATTGTTCATTGATGGTTTTTTTCTTTTTCTTATAGTAACATTTCTCGTATCTTCCATAATCATGCAAGGCTCACGTACCTAAAGGCTAGCAAGATGTTTGAGCTTAGAAACCACTGTAATGGGTTAGGGTAATTCTGCCCTATGGTTCCCTGTAGCAATCAGATTTAGTTCTATAATGATCTAGGGTAATTTTGCCCTAGGGTTTCCTGTAGCAATAAGATTTCTTCCTCTAGTATTACAATTTAATTCAATACAATTGATTTATCCTTCAATGTACAGTACTAATCCTTTCCAATAATGTAGCGAACTCAACAGAGTAATATGGCATTCACTAATTCAAATCCTTTAATCAATAATATGATAGTTCCAACAAAACAATGTTAATTGCCCAACGAATCTGCACCACACATAATCAAAATCAGTATAGTATATGATTCCACACAATAGATATAAGCTATGTTTAAAAGAAATAGACCCAAGATCAAAATTGACAGACAGAGTGCCCTAACCAGAGATCGGATTAATCAACAACTAAAGATGTACCAAACAAGTTGCAGCAGGCTTGTAACATTATTTTCATACCAAATCCAAGTTTGCTGCAATCTTCAGTCCCTCTTTGTTACAGGATCCAAGCTACGAGGGTTTTCAGCCTACAAAGGAACACTTTGCATCTTGTGTAAGAGGACCTGGTTCCACATAAGAGGTATATGTCTGCCCAAAATGTCACAAAACCAACTTCGGGGGGTCATTTCTAACCTCAGAACTCAGACTACCTGCCCAAACCTTCCTTTGGTGCTACAAACCTCGTCCTTCCATCCACAGAAGATCTTGGCTACCTCAATAAAATGTGCCATAGATAATTCGATCTTCTTCGCTATACTCTAGTGCCTCAGGCTTCAACTAGTCCTCGAACTTCTCAAGAAAGATTTCTCCTTACTATGCCAAAACAGAGATAAGAAATGTAAAATAATATTACCAACTAGGTTGGAATCTTTCACCACCGAAATTGATAAGAGAGACAGGTCATATAAAACCTCAAAGCTATTGCTCAAGAAAACAAATGATTTGATCCACCATTGATGATGATGATTTGATCTCAACTCTTCTCTATTTATACATTTTTGTTGGATAAAGTTGGTCATTAATGTCAATAAGATGGTAACCTAGGTTCATTATTGGAGCTATGCTCTAGATGAAGTAGTCCAGATAAAACCCTAGTCCTTGTTGAACCCTTATTCATGCAAACCCTAGTAACTCTTGCTCTACATGAAACCTAGCTATATATCCCTATCTATATAATGGAAAGTGTTAGTTTGTTGAAGCATGGTCTAATAATGAATAAATGAAGGAGCCCCTTCCATGAAATCCTCCTTGACACATGATGACATATGAAGTGATGGCATATGCCATAACATTGTTGAAGTCCTTGGTCTATGATGAAAAATCTGTCCTAAGTCCATTAAGATGATGAAACCCTTCAAAGCTAGCCTTGATGAAAAACCTTAGCACTCTAGTTCATGTCCCGTGATATCGTTTCTAGCCTTCTTGTAGATTAGCTCTTTATTGAAAAGCCCTAGATCCCTAGTCCTAATGAAACTCTAATCCTAATACCATAAGAACCATAATAAACATCATCTTGTAGATGAATTAAAACCCTTTCCAATGAGTATTCATATGCCCCCTAACTCCTTGTCATTAAGGAGAAATTGATTTTTGAATTCAAAAAATATATATTTGCCAGCCTATGCAAGCTGACTTATGTAGGCTCACGTTTCAACACACCTTTCCAACTGACATGACCCTTCATCAAACGTTCAAACAAGTCTAAATACCCATCTGAGCTTGTCCTTTTTAGCCATAGATCTGCGGTCAAGAACAATGAATAACAGTTTTGGATCTGAGGTGAAGAAGATGCAGAACAAGGAGAATAAAGTGCAGAACAGTACAAAGAAGATAGTTCACAACTTATGAGCTCGAAAGGGTTTGGACCTTTTGGAAGCTTCTCACACAGTTCAGACCTGAAGCCTATGTTATTCGGACCTGTGACATTCCTCAGAAACGCAGCTTGATCTGTGAGTTTTTAATTATTCTTTGCACCTCGTACCTATGCATTGCGATAACAGAATTCGGACTTGTTACCTGTGGAAGATATAAATTTGGTTGTCAGTTTTATAGCAGGCTTTGGCATTATTTGGAGTGACCTAGTGACAGATCTGAAGGGCTTATTAGGGAAAATATGTTGGGCCTGAATTTATTGTGCTTGGATAAGGACTTGTTAACCTATTGACGAGCTTGCTGAGGACTATCTAGAGCAGTTTATTGGAATTTGTTTTTTTAAGCAGATTTGAACTGTTTTCTCCGTGGATTTTTTGTTGCTCTTAGGAGCTGTTACTTCTGTGAACCTAGTAGCATTATATTAGAACAAGCATCTCAGATTTCTTTCCTTGCAAGCATCCTTAAGACCTTATTGGAGCTAGCCTTGTGAAGAATAAATTGCAGACTTGAGGGTAGTCTCCATTGCACAATATTTGGCCTTGGGGATAATCTTTTTTACACAAAGCTCTTCAGACCTGTGGAAAGATGAAAGCACACTTTAAGGATATGGAACTGGCCTAGTTATATTACTTAAAGCAGTGAAGCCTTGAAGAAGAGCTTACAACAGTTCTCAGAGAGCCTTGTTTGGAATAGCATTCAAAGTTATTTGGAGCAGACTCTGGAAGACAAACTTGAAGGAAATTTTGGAGACTTGAAAAGGACCTTGAAGACTTGTTTTGAAGAAGACCATTTGCATCTTGAAGGTCTCTTGGAAGATTTGTTGAGTCACAATTGAAGGCTTGTAGAAAGTTTTTTTTTTTTGGAGACAATTTATGAAGACAGATCTTGAAGCAGTTTATTGAAGAATTTATCCAAGGAGGCAACATTATTGAAGATCAAATGAAGTAGTCCTTGAAATATATTGTTTGGATATCAGAAAGAATTGTGAAGATATATTTTAAGGTTGATAAAGTTTTCATTGATGAACTAAGTGCTTTGGAGATTAATTGAGGGCATTGTTGAAGACGAACTTGAAGACATTGGCAGGGCTTGTTCCAAAAGATATTGGAAGCCTTGAAGAACCATTTGTACCTATATTGAAGAATTAAATGAGAGGGTTGGTGCCCTAGAAGATTGGAGTCCTCAAGAAGCCCAGGTTTGAGCCTAGATTAGTTGAGAGGGTTGGAGCCCTAAAGGATTAGAGTCCTCAAGAAGACCAAGTTGGTGCTTGGTGAAGTACAAGTTGGAGCCTGGTGAAATTGAAGATTGGAATCTTCATTTAGGATTGGAGCCCTAAAGGAATCATAGTGATTGTACAAATTGGAAATTGAATTGTTGTAAGAGGATTGAAGTCCTCACCATTTGTTATTACTAAAATTATTTGTTTCATTACTGTTGATTTTGTGTTCTATCTAAAGTGATATTAACTGGCATAAAAATAACAATTGTAAAAGAAATAATGATTCACCCCACTCTCAGAATTTCCAACAATTTCTCCATGGGCTTCAAGGTGTGAGGGATTGTGGGTGCAACCCCTAGTTTTGAGTTCTTTTGCCCCAGCCGACCCAACTTTGCCCAAATTGAGAAAAAATGGGTTTTTACCCCTTTTCAAGACTATAGCCTACAAGGTTGGATGGGCTATTTCGTCCCTCACTAACCCTCAATTTGAAGAGGACATTACTGTATTTGATGGTTGGACAAATATTAAACGCAAGCCACTATTTAATCTTGGTGTCTCCGCAAGTGGTGTAGTCTTCTTTTCAGCCCTTGACTACTCATTGTTACAAGAATAGTATTAATATTGCAAATTGGGTCGTACAATATCATTCAAGTCATCATTAATAATGTTGCTAATTGTAAGGTTGTAGGAACACTCAATGAAGATATGTACCCTAACATATTTTGGCCAAAGTGTTTGTTTCACACATAGAACCTCTTGATGCATGATATTATTAAGATGAAGGACTGTGATATAAATGGATCAGTGCATTATACAAAAGAGGAAAGAAAATGATAAAATTTATTACTGCTACTAAATATTGCAAAGATCATATTTGTTAGCTATTACCTCACCTTTAGGTACCTTTTGAAGGTGAGAGAGGCATTGTATAATATCATCTCAAGTGATTCATGGTAGGGTTTGAAAACAAGGTTGCATATGCATCTAATAAACATGAGTTTCAGGAGGTGGAGGACATTGTGCTTGATGGTCAATGTTGGGCACAAGTTAGGCATGTTCTATAGTTCACCAAGCCCATTTATAACACAAGATACATATCACACGGTGATTGGGGAGGTGTATGAGCAAATGGACAACATGCTAGGCGAATTCAAAGACGTTATTGAGCCTAGAGATGTGATCTTGTATGATAATAATCATAAAAATGTGGTCAAATGGCAGGATAATTTGGATGTTATAGTCCATGCCCTAACATATGTCGTTAGACCCAAATATCATTCTCCATCTTGGTTGGCCCAACAAGGACCTAGGTGTATAGTTATGAGAAAACCACACATAGATCCAAAGGTACAAAATAGGTATACACTTGCATTAGACAAGTTGGTCCCTGAAAAAGAGAAATGTGCTCAAGTGCAAAGCCAATTGAGTAAGTACATTAGTGAACATGGAATCTTTGCTAACCTACATGCAACTAAATGTATGGCTCCTCTAACACAAATTTGCATGAATTAGTAGTGAAGGTTCTTTTATATGTTGTTAACACTTTTGTAAAGAGATATTGGAGCACTTACAACCTCATCCATAGCATAAAGAGAAATACCTTGCATGTATATTAGGCAAAAAACTTGGTTTATGTGCACTAAGACCTGAGGTGATTGTCCCAATATTGCAAGGTGACAAAGAATAATATAGCATATGTGACTTGGAATAACAATCTGAAGAGGCTAACTTCGAGGATGGAGCCATAGTTTTAGAGTGCTTGGAGGCTATATTTTTGGGCAATCATGATGGTGATCATATTCATGGAGCAAAGATGCCACCACTATCCGCTACATTATTGGAAAGGATTAGTACTGTACATTGAAGGATAAATCAATTGTATTGAATTAAATTGTAATACTAGAGGAAGAAATCTTATTGCTACAGGAAACCCTAGGGCAAAATTACCCT
>Ga0181473_100285_pt1 | contig 11575 bp, 9 predicted proteins | sample In2P11_FD_119089 | JGI IMG/M metagenome (GOLD analysis project Ga0181473, IMG submission 119089) | Clean room microbial communities from NASA Spacecraft Assembly Facility at Jet Propulsion Laboratory, Pasadena, California, USA -... ... | reverse complement strand
ACCATAATTAACGGTTGAATGCATGACCCATGTGACATGTTCATTGTAACCACGTATGTGGAGGTTTTGCAAGCTCCTCTTTTAAAACCTACCCATAACCAAGAAATTTAAAATAAACACCCACCACCCCATTGGCTCCATTTTACACCATATATGTTTTACCCATTTAAAAGTGCCACATGTCACCCTATGATTGGGCCAAGTGGCAGCCTTATATTGGTCCACATGTTTACCACCTAAGCACCACATATCCACTACATTAGCTAACTCAACACCAATTCTCCTGTCAAGTCATAGATGACTCGAATCCACATGTTGAGACTAGGTGTTCCCACATCATGCCAAAATATTTCTAGATCATGTTATCCATAATTCCACGTGAAACATCTAGTGCTACCACGAGTCCTCACAATTTTGACTCTTTCCTTGTTGCTCAAAATATTCACACCGCCATAAATTGTTCATAAACAATATGTTTGATGTGATTCAAGTTGTGCTGGAATCATCCCACTGAAATCTCCAACATGTCGATATTTCCATCAAAAGTTGGAGACTTTCGAACTTTACACCTTTTTAATATCCTCCCCATAAAGAGGCTTTTGAACCTAAAAAATGTTATTAATTAGATACTGAGTGTGGGATATACCCCCCAACTAGTCGAGTTCCTCTCCACCCTATTCTATGTATTTGGCTCATCACAAAGAGATGCATAACAATTCTGACAACCGAAACCATACTATCAACCATTTTTAGTTTCCCGCATCTTTCTCTATGTGTTACTTCAACCAGGGTCAATGTATACCACATTAACAATATAAGTATTACAATAATGTTAATGAAAATTTACTAACAAGATGTTTTATCCTCTTAAGAGGTTCCCACAACAAATTCACATGCTCAAAAACGCCTTCTTTATTGACCTTTCTAGGTATGATAGAAAAGGTTTGAATCACATTGATGAACCTCTTTAACTACACTGTGGTTACTAGTAAAGAATCATCCTTTATTTGATTAAACTGAATGATATAATTTACATCATCCTTGAAAATGTGATACATGTTTTCCTCCCTATATCAGATATCTTTCTTGTTGAACAAGGCCTTCTATGAATAGTTCCACAAATATACAATGGAACCACATGTAGTTCAACTTCATCAGCAAATTTAGATGTAATAGTAGACCTGAGATTACCCTTTTCAATCACCTACAACTTAGTGTTGTTACATACCCATTCTAGGATGTGGTGTTGTTTCCAATTTTAGCTCCTTAATAATTGCCTCAAATATCATATTAGCCTGAGAACTAGTGTCAAACAACGTATATAATTTTACATTGTTGATTACCACCTTTATGGGAAAGACTTCATTCCTCTTTGTTTCTAAAATAGAAGATGAAATAGAAGAATTCGAACCAACATGTCAATATGATATACCTTTCAAACTAAAAATTTTGATCTATGCCTCATCGCTAGAGCCTGATCCTAGATCTTGTAGATTTGTTGTAGCCACTTTTTTCTCACTCTTTCTATCTAGTAATGACTTATACCTCAATGTTTCAAGCAGTTTCCAATAATTATTATCATCCTGTCCCTCTTTCTTGTAATGGGTCTAAGAAAGTTTCTCATCACCCTTCTGCATATAACTTGTTCTCTTTGGATTCTCCTTTCCTTTACTTTAATCTTCTTTCAACCAATTTTCTTCCATGAATACTCCACCACCTTGTTTACTTACTTCAATGTAGGTTACTTGCAGAAATACCTCATCATATTTGCATGCCTTCAACTAGAAAAATAGTATTGTGAATATACCCCATGAAAACTACCAATATACTTCAAAATATTACCTTGCATATTCAATGGAATATCCAAATATAATGTGTTCTTACATGAGGAATTTTTTTTACCTTCTTGACATGTATTCCCCACCATATTAGCACAATACCCTCCAATTAAAGAGAAGAAAAATGAATTTTTACCTCGTCATCAACAATTTGCTACACATCGTAATAGACTTCGATTTGGTGAATCCAATTGTTAATATTTTCAACATTAACCTAACCATCATACACTGGTAAGTCAAATTTAATATTCATGTTAAACAACATATTCTTTGAGGTGGGATTTCCATGAGGATATGGAGGAGGAGAATGAGGAGGAATTGATGCTAATTTTTCATTGGGATACATTGTTCTTTGGTTTCATAATTGCATTTCTTCATTTATACGTTAAGTTCACCCCATATCATTATTACATTCTTCAGATCTACAAAATCATTCATCGTCATATGTAATTATATAGAGAGAACAACATAATTGTCGTCAATGCAAAAACATATAAAGAAACAATAGAATAAAATCATGAACACACACACAAACACCAGGATTGGTCCAGGACCAGTAAAAACCCACTATGGGGAAAACCCTTGCAAATATTTTTCTTCTTAGGTTGCCATCAAATGATTCAGAAAAAGAGATTACAATGATCCATATCTTTATCAATTGTTCGGTCCAAGAATTATACTTAAGCAAGCTCCCCCAACACTTAATTGTCAACCTAGGGGTTTCATAATCTTAGAGACCAAGCACATGTAATGCCAAAAGTGGTATAAAATTTTCCTAATCCTATTGTTACTTCTCAATTGAAACTTTGCATAATTAAACATAAAAGATGTCAAAGGCAATTAACACCAAAGTAATCCTAGAGCTGGAATGTAAAACAATGCATTTGCAAAGAAACCAAATAAAGGAAATTTCACATTGTTGTAAACGATCTTAATCACTAAAGTGTAACTCTATGTCTATCCTCAGTATAGGTGTTGGTAGTTTAACAAGTGGGCCCTTGAAGAGATCTTCCTTCTCAATAATTTTCCTTCTGACACTAAGTGGTCATTCATGTACTCTTGCAATATTCTTGCACTAGTGTAGGTGCAGAACTTATGTGAGAAGTATAACTTGTACTTACATATATTTTATGTAGGGTCTCTAAGCCTAAAGACTTGGAGCACTTATGTTCCTATAGCAAGATACTAGTCCTTGTACCAAAACAGTGTTTCCTAAACTAAATATTCCAAGTTTCCCTTCGGAAGATAAAAGAGCATGTTAACTATGAGAGGAATTGAAAGTGCGAGTAGAATCTGAAATAATCTTGCATACGGAAAGAATTATTTAATCGACTGAATATTACAAATAGAAATAAACTCTTAAGATAAAAAAAAATATTCAAAAGAAAAGGAAACTTTCTTCAGTCAAAGGAGATTTCCATGTAAACAAATATAACTCGAAATGGTTCACTATAATATTCTAGATTACTTCTAGTCCTTTTCCTTAAATTGTGAAGTGCAAATACAAATCAAGATATCAAACATCATTCTCTTCTATTTCCTAAAGTTATTTTTAATTTTTAAGAATTCAGTTTTTAGTATTAGAGACAAACACTTGCTTTGCAGAAATAGATTAAATCACGTAAAAGGAAAAGAATGAAACATTCACTGTAGAAGAACTAGTGAACCAGAATGCAAGATCCTGCATGTGTTACTGCTAGAAGGATCTCATCTGCATGATTCAAGTGAAAGGAAACCGACAAATAAATTATATGAAACAATTTAATTTAACTTCCACATAATGGATTCGTTCACACTTGAATATTTAATGGAATAGATTAGAATTCATAGGCAAGCACAAAACTTGAGATTCAAATCACACTACTGTAAATGAATAAATTTAACACACCTTTTAATAAAACAAGCAAGAGGAAAAATGAGCTAGGTTGGCTAGGCCTTAGCCAACTATCTCGTTTCCTATTTTAGGAAATGAAAATTTTTAGCACATTATTGATACATCAATGAATAATTACATACAGAATGAAAAAGCCATGGGGTAGCTCCTTATGTTAATTTCAATCAGAAAATTTACATGAGAGTTCAAGTCTAGCCTAGAACGAGGGCGACAATGAAGTTACAAATAAACGAGAAATTACAATGATCTGCAATTATTATAGCTTGCTATCTAGTACTATCTTCAATCTACATTTTATACAACCCTCTGGCCTGTGGCCGTAACCAAAAATTACAATCATTCCAAATCAAGCCTTTCGACTGAAACATGAATAACAAAAGAAATGACAACATAAGCCAATGTCTTTAATAAAGTGCAAACTATTCGTGGCCATAGGCCGATCTTCAGTCATATCCTTGATTTTCCTCCACTTTAATTTCAACTCTAGTAACTGCAACTGAACTCAATGACAAGGACCAAGATTCCTGCATGGAGTGATCGACTGTTACGGAGATCATGAAATGGGTAGTTGCTGGCAGTGCAGGAATCTTCTTGCACTAGATAATGCTAACATAACGATTAATACGTTAGCTTTATCAAATACCTTAGGAAAGTAAATATAAGTTATAAGAAATATTTAAAGGCACAGAATCTACTTAAAATGATTAATTAAGCACTTAATAAACCTTAAACATGAAATATGAAGTTTATGTAGGAATAGATAATATTCTTGGACTAGTGCAAGAATGGGGAGATTTATCTAGAAAAATAGAGGTTAATGTTTGTGGTTTTGTGATAGGAAAGGGACAAAAATTGGGAATTTTCCCTTACTGACATCCTCCCAATCCTAAGCTATTGTGTGTCCTCACACAACCTTTACTTGCTGCAAAAATATTCAATGTAGAAATTCATCTTTCAATTTTGCACCTAGATACTGATTTTTGCCTTCACTATCTTCGTCTTCCTTCCTCAAGCTTTCTTAAGTTGTTGAGTCACCTTCTTGAGGACGTTGTAGCATTTAGAAGCCTAAAACTTCCATATCTTCACTTGTCATTTTTGCTTTTTGACCTCTTCTTCTAAATCTATCTCACCTTGCTTTTGCCAAGTTTGCTCTTTCATGACCTGGTTTATTTCTTCCAAGTCATGAATTTGCTGCTTGAGCTCTACTATCCATTTATTTAGATAGAGGGTAGAGGTCTCTATTTCCATCTCATCTGGTGTGAGATCTTTCTCTGCAACTGATTCAAAGGATGTACCATCGTTGCCAAGATTAAAGTCATCTTGGACATCCAATGTCTGCATCATAATATCACCAAGGGTTTCAGTGCGAGGGGCTTCTATGTCAATGAAACTTTCATTCTCTTGTGCTTTTAACTCATTAGAAGTTTTAGTTCCCTATACATCCAACTCAGTAGGGGCTTCAATACCCTATTCATTCACCTCGTCGGGAGTTTCAGTACCTTGTTCCTTCAATTCATCAGGGGCTCCAGTACCCTCTTCCTTCAATTTGTTAGGGGATTTAGTACCTTGTTCATTAAAATTATCGAGGGCTTCAGTACCCTTTTCATCGAAATTGTCAAGGGCTTCTTGGTGTTGCACCTCATCATCTAGTTGACCTTCTGCCAAGTCTTTACTTCCACTTGCTATCATTTTTTTCTTCTTCAATTTATGAATGAAGGCTGACAAGAGCATGTCATCTTGCTTTTCTGCATCTTCTTCATTCCTCACTGTGTGGGATACTGCATCTACGAGAACCCAAAGGTTATGATCTCCAGGTGAAGCCTAGGGTGTCTCATCAATCAACATCAGGGCGCTCAACTACTGTGACTTGTCCCCGAAGAGTCAGTCCTTCTCCTTGTCAAGGTTGTGGTCATTCTTCTTTTCACTGAGGATGGGGTATCTTGAATGGTTTTCTTCCCTATTTCCACCATTTTGTCTTTAATTTTCATCTTAGCTTTCCTCTTCTTGCCTGCACTTTTTCTAGATGAGTCCCCTACACTTCTCTCATGAAATTATTTCAAGAATTTCTCCTAGGTTATTCCCTCACCTTCCAGCTCTTTCTTGACCAAGATTGCAACGACCCCGTGATGGTATAGTTTATCTACAACCCGATTGGCACTCCCATTCTACACTGCTTTTGCCATTTTCTCTAGACTTCAGAGCAGGTAATAAGGGAAATTGATGTGTTTCCCTGATTCAAAATGCAGCAAAAACCTGATATGATACAGGAATCTTAATGTATAATTTCCCTCATAGGTCAAAAATTTATGTAATATGTACAAGAGGTCTCATCATTTTCTGAGCATGGCTTTCTGTGGAAGCCTTTTCTTTTAGTCGACCCTAATATTTCGATCCACCACAAATTAGCACCATCTGTTCCTTTCGATCCTCTCCCTCTTGAACTATTTTTCACCCATGGTTGATAAGCTTGTAGGTTGTGCTATATATTCCTCCATGAATTCAAATTCCAATGAGCCTACTTTAGCTTGACCCTCCTCAAACGTCATTGCAAATTATAGAGCCATGACCATTACAAACCCTTTGAATTTATGCAAAAATGGGAGAAATCCTGATTCTTACCATAGTGCAAGACTCCCTCAATACTCGATCATTGGCTCTATTTGCCTCACAAATGATGATTCATGTCTCACAAGTGCCATCTCTATGTTGAATTCACCTCAATTATTTGTCACAGCTTCAGAAAGATTTCACATTGCGGAGTGCAAGGGAGCTGTCGAGAGTTTTATGATGAAGATCTAGTTGTTCCACCATCTTATTTATCACTCCCCTCCAATCACATTAAATCATTAGTATTTCCACTTCGGGATGGACACACACACGTATCAATGTGCTACAATGGAAATTGATAATTGGAGGAGGCTCAAATTTTTGTGGTGGTGGTGTAATGGTTGTGGGGAATTGGATTATGAGGTGAGGTGAGCGAGCACATGATGGAGGATCTTTTCAATGGAGGTAAGTGTAGGATTTCAGTTGGGTCTATACTATCTCTGGTTGCCTCATAATTCACATAAGGTGTACTTCAATACTCATTAAAATATTAGACTTCAGAACCTAAAATATCTTGCACTTTAAATATAATTTAAATAATATAATGCTATGATCTATCATTGTGTTAGTTATTTATCTATAGAAAAAAATGTAAATTTCTCAATAACGTCATGCTTTTGTACTGTGTTCAATCAATTTTCTACACTATGTTTGTGTGCCTACAGTAGTCATGCTTGGACTGATCCTACTTGCACTGTAATGTGCCTACACTGAGGCTACTTGCACTGCGAGTGTTGGCACTAACCCTGCCTGCACCAATCATTTGTGTTCCTACACCAGGGATTTCTGTAGCATCGAAGAAAGAGGGGATAGTAAAAAAATTTGATAGAACTCAATTCTTTTGGCTGGAGTTTGAAAATTTCTAGAACATACAAGTGAAGTTTTGTTTGCCATTCTTTGGTGCTTCATGAGCATGTCTTCTAATATCACTGTATCAAATCTTGCAACTGGTCCATGAGGGAATAAAGAATTGGAAAGGGGTAATTTTCAGAATGGGACGGAATGTCATAACAGGGGTTCCATGAATACTACTACCAAGGGGGGTAAACGAGAATGGGATGTGGGAAGAAATTCAAGGGAGAAAAGAAGGATTTTACGAAATTGGATAGGGATAAAAAACAATTAGAAGAAAAGGGAGGGTGATTAATTATGGGATTTAGAAAATAAAAATAGTGGGAATTACGAAATTGGAAAATAGAATAAAGGCATAATTCTACCTTTAAGGTCTACCTGCACTGGTGCCAGAAAAGTAATTGCAATGGGAATTAAGTGTTTACATGGATAAAAAATTCCATGCTAGTTACCCCAAACTTGGGTAAGGACTGGGCTCCATGAACCTGCTTCTTCTTGGTGGTAGCCAACATATCTAAAAAACAAGTAATATTCCCCTTTTATTGAAATTTCAATCTCCCTTCCAACATGCTAGCTTTTAGGCTGATCCATCTGCAATCATGTTAGTCAACTGATTTTCATAATTACAGGAAAATAATTTATACTTCTCATTTTTATGTTATTTTTTTCTTTTATTATTTTTTCTTTTTAATGAGGAAAAGAAAGAATCAAATCTTCAATAGGTTGGTATTACCACTTACCAACTCTTTTTCAAATTGTTGTTGGACTTGTTGCATGAAATCTTCATTTGCAGGGTCAACCTGGATACCTTTTTCAGAAATAAGATGGCCAAGAACCACTCTTGCCTTGCACATTAATCCACACTTTTTGTCACTCAAGGCAAGATGAGCTTCTTCGCAATGAAGATGAGATTTTTCTATATTTCTAAGGGCTTCCTGAAATGAATCACCAAACACAAAAAAAATCATCCATGTAGATTTCCACACACTCCAGGTCAGCAAAAATGGCCAAGATTTCCCTTTGAAGGGTAGACGGGGCATTACATATCCCAAAGGGAATCACTCGGTAATTAAATGAAACCCATGGACATGTAAAAGTGGTTTTGTCTTGATCCTTGGCTGCAATATGTATCTAGTTATAACTGCTAAAGCCATATGGAAAAGAAAAGTACTTCTTACCAGCAAGGGTATCGAGTACCTAGTCGATGAAAGGAAGGGGGAAGTAATATTTGATAGTGGCTTGATTCAATTCATTTTATCCAATAAAAACTCACCATCTCCCATCATTTTTTGGGACTAATATGAATGGAGAAACCCACTAGCTATGAAAAATGGGATAGATGAAATCAACATCTAAGAGTTTTTGCATTTCTTCCTTTACAACATCTCTTAGAGCTGGGTTAATACCCCTTTGGGGTTGTCGGACAGGTTGGGCTCCATCCTAAATATATATATGGTGGGTATAAGTTTCAGGAAGGATACCTTTCATATCTTCATAGCCCCATGCAAAGGCATCAAGATGGTTTCTAAACAAACTCACAAGCTACTCTTGTTGGGATGAATCCAAGTCAGAACTGATATGCAAGCATTTACTTGGAATAATCTCAACAAGAGTGGTATCAGGTTGAAGAGTACACAAAGGTTTCGCTAGAGTTGGTGGTGAGGGAGGTAGAGAGTCATGACTTTCCTGAAAATCTAGACAAAAAATATGACTCAATGACTCAAAATTTGGCATGGTGTCTAGATTGTTCATGTATTCTTAAATCTCGCCCTCGTACGAGAACTCAACATTCTGATGTATCATAGAAATAGGCTGAGTCTCCTTGTCACTACTATAGTCTAACCATAAAGTGTCTCAGAGCTCCTGAATGTATCTATTGGGTGGATACAAGGTGACCTTCCTAGAATCTCCATGGGAAATAAACATGTCACCAAAACGACATCCAATATAAGCATTGGTCATAGCAAGCCCTGTTCATCCAAAGATCAAGGGATGTCCTCCCACGGGATTATTTTGCTGAAGCACAAATGAAGTCTCCGGGTTATTCCCAAGAGTTTAAAGAAACGACCACATCATCGAATGCCCTTCCACCTTGATTTTAGATTTGTCTGCTAGTTCAAGCATAGTGGGAGTAGGATGAGTATGTAAAAATCCAAGTTGATCCATGTTTTTCTTGGTCATAGCATTAATGGCCACTCCTAGGTCTATATGTACATTTGAAACAAGGACATCACCTATCTAAATAGAGAAAATAGGGTTTCCCGGGTCGGTATATTCCTCCATGTGCATACACTCCATCATTAACTCTGATGCTATACCAACAAATTGAATAGTTTGAGGTTCTAATCTTCTCCTTACTGGCTTCTTTAGACAAATTTCCCTAATGATTTTTATTCAAATGGGGATCTATTTAATAGCTTGGAGCAAAGGTACGTTTATGAAAAGGTTCGTAAGCTTAGAAGCCATGATGGGCTTAGGCATGGGGCCATTCTTCTCCGCAACCAACCTCTTCAGATAGGGAGGTCGGTTGGAAGAAGATGAAAAAGGCTTAGAAGGTATGGGGATAGGCTAGATGGTGCATATTTTTCAGAATGGTCAGGATTTTCCTTGTAACCTTTCTCATTGATAATCATCATAAGTTTATTTTTATTTTCAAAGGTTACTATCTTCCTCGATCTCAATTGGAGTTCATTGACTCCAACTCACATGGACTAATATCTGGATGAGGAAAGAAGGTTCATAGAATGAATCATTTGTACCTCTTTGTTATTGGGGTTGGGTAAAGGTTGGGTAGGGAGTTCAGGATGTTGAAACAGTTGAGGTAAATGCAATGGTGGCATTGGATGACTCAACTGAGGAAATGATTGTTGTGGCATTGGGTAAGGTGCATATGTAGGAGGATATGTCTGCATAGGTGTAGGATAGGAATGGTGTGAATGGTTTGGGCCTCTCCTTCCTTATTGCCAAGATTGGGAGGGTTGTCAATAATGATATTAGTTCCCATGCTTCCAATGTTGAGAGTGACTAATGTTAGGATAGGAATATAAATGTGCATTATAACCAAAAAAAAATAGTGGAGGTTCAGGAGCCATACCTGCACTTTCCTAAGGCTAGTTTCTTCGTGCTCCCATAGCATGCAATGTTTCGGCTTCAAGTTTTCCTCCTTCAGGTACAACTTTCATCCCAGGTATGGAGGGACGTTTTTCCGTGGCATGGTTCTTTAACACATATTTCATTAAATATGGAAGTATTCAGTGGATCTAGAATTTAGAACTTTAACTAGATTAAATTTTTTCAAAATGAGGAATTAGAAAGTCACTTAGTTCACTAATTTTAATGTAGATATTCACCATTTTTGTGTAAAAATTTTCATGATAAACTTTATAAAACAAATTTATATAAACTTGCTAAAAAACACTTTCACATTTTAATCTTGGATTCCTTACATTATCTATTTTAATATTTTTTATGGTTTATAGTAAAAGATAAGCTTGTTAATGTTATTTTATGAAAATAATGATGCGTATGTTACTATTATTAATCCATTTAATTATAATATGATATAGTAAATATCATGTCTCTGTTAAGTCACGATTATTACTAAGGCAGTGTTGGCACAATTTAAAAGTCTATCACCTTTGCAACTCTAGTTATATCATGGTCGAAGATTAAAAAACTCTCAAAGATCATCGAGTTTATACTTGTATTGGAATTTAATTTCAAAATATTTGTGACGCTACCAACCTTCTTGATTGTTTAACTAAACAAAATTATGATGATCTTGAAACAATTATTTTAATGTTTTTTCAGCATAACAATAAAATTCGAAATAACATTTAGTAATATCTTTTTATCCTCTTATTTACCATAGTTGGTCTTAGTGGATGATAATCATCATTATCACCATCATAATTACATACTATTGTAGAAAGTTTGCACCATTTTAGAGTTGAGGAGAAAAATAAATCTAGGATCAAATTAAATGTTGAATGTGAGTAGTAGCATAATTTATTTTTATTTATTAGTTGTACGTTTATGTTAATAAAGAAGTTGATTGAGGTTCGCTTTATGAATAATAGATTAATATGCAAGATATATATTAAGTATAAAGTTATCTAATGACAAATGAAATTTTTAGTAATGTGGCCAATATATACCATTTAAAACTTTAACTAGATTATATTTTTTGAAAATGAGGAATTAGAAAGTCACTTAGTTCACTAATTTTTATATAGATATTCACCATTTTTTGTGTAAAAATTATCATGATAAACTTTATAAAACAAATTTATATAAACTTGCAAAAGAAAATATTTCGCATCTTAATCTTGGATTCCTTACATTATCTATTTTAATATTTTTATGGTGTATATTAAAAAGACAA
>Ga0181473_100110_pt2 | contig 11585 bp, 15 predicted proteins | sample In2P11_FD_119089 | JGI IMG/M metagenome (GOLD analysis project Ga0181473, IMG submission 119089) | Clean room microbial communities from NASA Spacecraft Assembly Facility at Jet Propulsion Laboratory, Pasadena, California, USA -... ... | reverse complement strand
TGGTGTTTAGAAAAGGTGACGAGTAAAATGGTAGACCACAGTTCCCATGACTCTCCCTACAAATCAGTTAGAAAACAAGGAGGAGAGTATTCTCTTGGTATAACAGATACATTGAGGAGTTTCAGGGCAGAGATCAGAAGTGGTAAAATGAACAAGGATAGGTTAGTTGAGGCTCAAGAAAGACTTGCAAGGGCTCAGGAGAAGTAGGTAGAGGTCAATGCAGCGATTATTTAGAGCTTGTTAGAGTTGTAGAGTTAGGGACAGTTGAGGACCAGTCAAGAGAAGGAAGATAAAACTAATGGAGCCTATGGTATTGGACCTTGGTACGGATATAGGTTGGACAAAGGGCATATAGTCAGAGGTGGAAGATTACTGGATACACTTGACAGGAGGACTGGTATGTAGGAGCATCATTCTAGTTCCTCATATAGGTGACATCATCATAGTCATCACCATCCTCATCCTTATAGGAGGGGTGAGTACTTGCCTAAGGAGTTCAAGAAAGTCAAGCGCCTACATTCGATGGAGATATGAAGAAGTCAGAAGATGCAAAGGCATGGTTTCATGGGATGAAAAAATTCTTTAGATTTCATAGCTATTCAGAGAACATGAAACCCAACATGGCCACCTTTCATCTCAAGGGGAGAGCATATATTTGATGGGAAGATGTGGAGAATGTCAAGGGAATTTAGGAAGAAGAGTTGATTTGGGATGAGTTTGAGAGACTCTTCAAGGATAAGTACCTATCTAAGAAGTACTATGATGATAAAGCTAAGGGGCTTTATAAGCTACAGATGGGTTCTATGATAGATGATGAGTATAATAGCAGGTTCCTAGAGCTATTGAGGTATGCACCTTACCTCAAGGATGAGATGGCTAATTTTCAAAGATTCATCAGTGTATTTCTAGTAGCATATAGAGACCGAATTGATTTTGATGAGCCTAGAACATTGGAGGAGGCCATCCAGAAGTTGAAGCATTGTTATCAGCAGTTAAAGCGCAAAGCACAAAGTTGAGCCTAAGTGTGATTTGAAAGGAAATGAGAAATTTAAAGGGAACTGTCCATCGAAGTGAGGAAAACCTCAGGATGTAGGCGAGAAAGAAATTTTTTCTCCTTACAATAAGTTCAATGCATTTGAGAAGGGACATGGGTCACAGCCTGGAAAGAAGCAGACTAGTAGGAGACTGTTGCAGTGTTGGATATGTGGTAAAGGTCATCATAAGAAGGATTTTCCATTGTACCATGTCAGTAGGCCTCATATCTACAGTTCTCAGGAGGCGCAGACAGTTGGGGATGTTGGTCATAGCATTCCTTAGATTTGTGCAGTTGTTGACAACAAGAAAGGCGATCACCAAGTGTCCATTATTGAGATGGAAGGTAAGCTTTGTGGTCAAGTTGTTTCCATTTTGATTGACCTTGGATCTAATTATAGTTATGTTAATCCTGACCTGGTGGATAAGTGTGGGTTGCGAAAACAAGTGCATGGAGAGTCTTGGTTGGTGCAGTTGGATACAAGTACTAAGAAGAGATTTCATCACTCGGTAAGATGTTGTTCATTTGAGCTAAATGATATGCCTACAATAGCCCACTGGGATCATACAGTATGCTTTTGGGCATGGATTGGTTGTACCTTCACAGGACCAAAGTAGATTGTTATGACAAGGCTATTGAGTGCTTGGATGATAATGGGGAAAAGAGAATTCTACAAGGAAATAAGAATCCTACATCAGTGTGGATGGTCACTGCTATGCAGGTTAAGCACAAATACTAGAAAGGATGAGTGATGTTTGCAATACATATCTCTAGTGATAAGGGCAAGGATGTTGATGATGAATAAATTTTCAAGAGGTATCATGTATTACAACAGTTTCAAGATGTGTTTCTAACATAGATTCCATAGTTTCCTCCCAACAGGGAAGTGGAATTTTCTATTGAGTTGGTATAAGGAGAAGCACAAGCGTGAAAAGCACCTTACAAGATGAGCACTCAAGAGTTGGTAGAGTTGAAGTTTCAATTGAAGGAAATGCTTGATAAGGCATACATTAGGCCAAGTGTATCACCTTGGGGTGCACCAGTATTGTTCGTGAATAATAAGGATGGTACTCTCAGGTTGTGCATTGATTACATGCAACTAAACAAGATGAAAATCAAGAACACGTACCCATTGCCGAGGATTGATTATTTGTTTGATCAATTGAAGAGAGTAGCAATGTTTTGAAAGATTTATCTGAGATAAAGATATCATCAGGTACACATCAAATAAGAGGAAATTTACAAGACTTATTTTAGGACTAGGTATGGGCATTATGAGTTTGTTGTAGTTCCATTCAGTTTGACTAATGCTCCAACTACTTTTATGTGCTTGATGAATATTGTGTTGTGTCCTTATCTAGACAAGTTTGTTATTGTATTCATTCATGACATATTGATATATTCTAAGAATGAGGAAGAGCATGCTAAGAATTTAGCAAAAATGTTGAGATTTCTAAAAGAGTATCAATTGTATGCAAAGCTTAGCAAGTGCAGTTTCTTCCAGACAAAGGTTCATTACTTAGGACATGTTGTTTCCAAGGAAATCATAGCAATATATCCATAAAAGATAAGGGCTATCATGGATTGGGCAGATCATAAGAATGTGGATGAAGTTAGATCATTCAAGGGGTTAGTAGGTTACAATAGGAGGTTCATTAGGAACTTCTCCGCATTGCATATCCCATTACATATTTGTAGAAAAGGGAAATAAATTTGAATGGACAGAGGAATGTGAAACAAGTCTTGAGTAGTTGAAGTAGTTATCTACAAATTCTCTAGTTCTTAAGATTGCAGATCCAGATAAAGAGTTTGTGGTGTGTTCATCTGCCTGCAAGAGAGGGCTTGGTGGAGTCTTGATGCAGGAGGGAGAGATGGTATGCTATTAGTCCAAGAAACTAAATGAGCACGAGAAGAACTATGTGACTCATGATCTTGAGTTGGAAGCTATTATTCATGCCTTGAAAATGTGGATGCATTATCTTCTTGGCAGGAGGTTTGTATTGATGAGAAATCACAGTGGATTGAGGTACCTATTTGACCAACTGAATCTAAATTCCAAGAAACCTAGATGGTTGGCCACCCTTAGTGAGTTTGACTTTGATATCAGATACATGAAGGGTAAGGAGAAAAGGGTTATAGATGCTCTCAGCAGGAGAGTGCAAATGAGCCATGTAGTAGCAGAGAGCTCATATGGGAAAATGTTATAGGATTAGATCGTAGATGAAGGACAATTGGATGATAGGTACATGGATCTTAGGCACAAGTTACAGTAGTAGGGTACAGGTGATCCAGATGTAGACTATCATATCATGGAAGATGGTTTGGTAAGATTTAGGGACAATATTTATGTGCCAGATGACAGTCGGCTGAAGAAGATTATTTTGAGGGAATTTCATGTCAAGACATATTCAGGTCTCCCAGGATACTAGAAGACATTAACAATAGTGAAGAAGTCCTATTATTGGCAAAATCTAAAGAAGGAAGTGGTAGATTATGTGGCTAGATGTTTGGCCTGTCAGCGGGTGAAAGAAGAGTGTAAGCATCTAGGTGGTCTACTATAGTTGATTCTGATTCCGGAATGGAAATGGGAGGTCATTTCCATGGACTTCATGACAGTTCTTCCAAGGACATTGAGGAAACATGATACTATCATGGTTTTGGTCAATAGATTGAGAAAGGTAGCACACTTTATTCAAGTGAGGGCTACTTATTTATCTAGTGAGGTGGCACAAGTATTTATTAGGGAGATCGTCAGATTGCATGGTGTTCCAAATAAGATTGTGTCAGAGAGGTATGCTAATTTCACTTCTAAGATTTGGAAGGAATTGTTTGTAGGTTTGGGGTCAAATTGCTCCTTTAGTACAACTTATGATTCATAGATAGATGGACATATAGAGAGGGTCAAAAATAATCTGGAGGATATGTTAAGGATGTATGTGATGTATCAGTAGAGGGGATTGGAGGAGTACCATCCATTGGTTGAGTTTTCTTACAAAAATGGTTATCATGAGTTACCGAGGATGAGACTGTTTTAGGCATTGTATGGGTGAATTTTTAATACTCCCATAAGATAGAGTGATCCAATGAACAAGGTATTTATTGGACTGGATATGTTGGCAAATATGGAATAAGAAATATAGGTTATAAAGAAGAATATAAAGGCAGTACATGATGGGAAAAAGAGTTATGCATACCAACACTGGGCATTTAAGGAATTTTAGGTTGGGGAGCATGTGTATTTGTGCATCAAGCCCAAGAAGAGCTTCTTTCGAATTAATCCATATCTTTTAACTTCAAGGATGCATACATAATTGCATATAAATGAGCATATTAACCAAGTATATTAACACATGAAAAAGAATAAGAAATCATAAATCAATCATGACATCAAAAACACACAAATGATTTGATTACAAATTTCACCCAATGTGAGCTACGTCTCTAGGCCCTACTCAAAGTGGGGAGGCCTTATTTCATTAAGTGGTAACAAAGAAATGAATTACAATCAACTTCAAAAAAATGACCCTTATACCTCCATTTCTGATGATGGCCTGAAAATGGAGACTTTGGCTGGAGAAACGGACTGCACGGTTGGAGTCTTGGCACGAAAACGTGCAAAAATGACTATAAACTTGTCAAATTATGACACTAGCACCTTTGGCCCTCTAAGGGGATATTTTCAGCATGTAAATAGATCCCCTGCTCATGGTTCTGACCCTCCTGGCCACTCAGGGTTCCACTGGTCCACCCTCCTTTAGTCTATTGGGAAAATGAATTGAGGGTTTTTATATAAGTTGGTGGGCAGAGCCACCAATGGACTAGTCATGGATCATTGGTGGAGAAGTTGTTTAGGCTAGGGACGAACATGGTTCAAATGGAAACCACTCCCCATATTATATATTATTGTTTGGGCAGATATGTTATAAGGTTGGCGCCATATAATTTAGTGGTGTCATTTAAATATGCGTCGACAGTTGTCAGGTGGGGGTGGGTCTATCGGTGGGTGGTCCTCCCAGCCATTACATTGTATATATATTACAATATATCATTGGACTACTATGGGGTGGCAACCCACCACCCAACTTATATATATTTTTATGTTTTAACATATATGGAATAAAAAATTCCACTGGAAATTAAGGGTTACAAGACAAATTAGGGAGGTGGCAAATTCACCTTTTCTAAACACCATTTTCTGTGCACCATCCCTTCGCCAAATTGTTGACTCTCAGTTACTGCCACTTGGCCAAGTTTGACTAGAACTTTGACCTGCTATAACTTCATCACACGAGCTCGGATTTGAGTGTTGTTCACACTGTTGGAACTAGGGCGACGAGCACTGTGATATGGTCCTAGTTTGACTTCCGTCTGAGGATTTTTATTTTTGAGTTATTTTCAAGGCCGCTTCTATTTATGGATCCACCTACATCATTCCTTTCCATTGAGGATCATTTGGCCCTCCAAGATCATGCACATATCCTACACATTGTTTGTCTCCTTGTCAATCCACACTTTCAACATTTTCATTCTATGCAAATTTGGTACATTCTTTGCAATCACATACAAATCCACACGTGACTCTAACAAGCCCATACTTGCCAAGAGTTTATAACACACACTCTTTGGTCAAGTTTACATCATAATAGAAACCAATACCCCAACTATTAACAAAACGCCAAAAAAATCAGTGTTTCATTAATAAGTGATGGAAAACACATCATCACTTTTACAATTATTCGCAACACATGATTTACAAGATGTGGCCATGAAAAGCTACTATTTTTAATAAAACCCTCTCTTACTCAATAAAGTAGACCACCATGAATGTGGCAGATTCATTTGTTGAACATATTCGCTAGTTGGCTTCTTTAACGATGATTCTTGGGCATGGAGTATCTAACACACGGAATGGGGGGTTGTCCATCCTTGTTCTAGTAACTACAATGATTCTCCCTCTTCCAAACTTTCTAGATCATCATGGAACATTTTTTCCTAGTGCAACTATGATAAGTGTCTATGGAACCCTCATTATCGTTGGAACGTGATAAGGTGCTACCATCATCCATCATTGGTTGGTCACTGGCTGTCTTGGAGCACTCCCCAATTGCTTTTCTAACATATCCAAGTCCTGCATAATGAGGGAATTCCTCCACTTTGATGGGATTCATAATGCCTTGGCCATTAATGCCGAGGCCCTTTCCTTAATACCCCATTTTCTTCAACAATTTTGATCTAATCCCTATAGTTTGTTTCTCAATAGTAGCGAAATCATTGTCATAAAAAGTACATGGAAATGAAGAATCACTTTTTACCTTAGGTTTGTTATGCTGCAACTTTTCCAAGTCCTCCTCCTTAGCTTGTAGCCAATGCTACAACCTTTGTTTCTCCTTCTCTGTTTCTTGTAGGAGCCTCTTTAGTTTAGCATTCTTCGCTTGAATTCTTTGGCTGATTTCATCGAGTTCTTGAAGCCATGCCACATTTGGTGCCATTTTCATTTTTGGCACAACAACTTCTTAAATCTTTGTCTCATCACCTGAATTAGAACCCAAGTCAATGGGTCCATCCACTGCAATCCAAGAGATGCAATATTCATTTCGTCACCTAATTCTGATTCCAAGTCAATTGGTCCACCACCTGTAAATCCTGCAATTGTGATCTTCTCATCATCCTCTGATTTAGATTCTTGGTCTTGTTGCACAGTTGCAACTATCTTTTGGTTCTCTTTTTTGTCGTTCCTATCAGGTTTCAATTCTGGATGCAATTTCCAATAATTTTCCTCATCATGCCCTTATTTCTCATAATGAGTACCAAAGGGACTTGCTTATCTTCTCTTGGTTGTTGCTGCCCTCTTCGGGCAGTCATCTTGTTCATGCTTCTCACTAGTTTCAAGATGTACAACCTTCACACTACATTCATCAATAGACTTAGGTTCAAATAATAAAAATGAATGACATAAATAACTATGCAAAGAGCCCATATATTTCATCAATGTCTCAGAAGGGTCTACTGAAACATTCAATACTAATGCTTGTTTTCTAAATTCCTTTGTAAAATTTTGAATAGTTTCACATTTTCTTTGTTTCAAATGTTGTCTTTCCATCATGGCCTTCTATCTGTAACCCAATGGGTAAAATTTTCCTCTTAAAGTAGAAATGACCTCAAACCAAGATGAAATAATTTTACAACTACTCTTACCACCTTGTTGCAATTCTCCTTCCCACTATATGAGAGCAGTGCCACTCAATCAAAGGGATGCTAGTTGGATCTTTGCTTCCTCCTCTTTGATTTGTTGTATGCAACAATACACTTCAACCTGTCTTATCCAGTTATCTAGCTTTTCTACATTGGATTCTCCACTAAATATATGTAAATCAAATTTGACATCCAACTTGAAAAGGGGATTTTTAGATGCATTCCTATGATGCCTGTTAGAAAGACGAGAAGAGGAAGAAGAAGAAATCTCACTAGAGGAAGGAGAGGGAGGAGGCCCTTCTCCTCCACCTTCATCATTTACCAAGGCATGATCATCTCGTTGTTTTTTCTCAACCTTGATTGTCTTCTCATATTCTGCAACCAATTTGTCAGCTTTCTCTATCAAATTGAAGAATATCTTGTGATAATTTAACTCTTCATCCATTTGAGTCTCCTCATCTGCCATGTTTCATCTTCGTGGTGCACACCCCGCTTCAGGATCAAACAATTTAAGTTTTCGTTCACCTCTTTGGAGCTTGTTACTGGTTAGAATTCACTCATGCAATTTGCATCAAGAAGACCTTCTATGATACCAAACTTGATCCAAATATTTTATCTTCAAGGATGCATACAAAATTTCATACAGAAGACCATATTAACCAAGTATCTTAACACATGAAAAAGAAGCGGAAATCATAAAGAAACCATGAGATCAAAAGAACACAAACAATTCGATTATGAAGTTTACCCAATGTGGGCTACGTCTCAAGGCCCTGCTCAAAGTGGAGAGGCATTCTTTCATTAAGTGGAAGTAATGAAAATAATTACAATCAATTTTACAAAAATTACCCTTATACCTCCATTTCAGATGATGGCCTAAAAATGGAGACCTCGACTGGAAAAACAAACTGGATAATTGGATTCATAGTGCGAAAATGTGCAAAAAAGACTATAAAACTGTCAAATTCTAACACCAAAACCTCTGGCCCTCTAAGGGAATATTTTCAGCATCTAAATAGATCCCTCGCTTATGGTTCTGGCCCTTCTCACCGCTCAGGGCTTTGTTGGTCCGTCCTTCACTAGTCTGCTGGGAAATGAATTGAGGGTTTTTATATAAGTTGGTGGGCGAAGCCACTAAAGGACGAGCCATGGCTCTTTGGTGGAAAAGTAGCTTACGTTAGGGGTTGACAGGGTTCAAACCCTTGTCGCTCCCCATATGGAATATTATTATTTGGGTGGATATGTTATAAGGTTGGCGCCATATAATGTTTGATGGTGCAGTTTGAATATGCATCGACAGTTTTTGGGTGGGGGTGGATCCCTCCGTGGGTGGCCCTCCCACCCATTAATTTGTATATTTATATATATTACAATATATCTTTGGACTGTTGGGGGGTGGTAGCCCGCAACCCCAACTTATATATATATTTTTATTTTTTAAACATACATAATTAAAAATATTCAGCCAGAAATTAAGGGTTACTGGACGTATTAAGGAGGTGACAAATTCATCTTTTTTTACCACCATTTTTTATGCGTTGTCCCTTCGCCAAACTTTTGCCTCATTAGTGACTTCCACTTGGCCTGGTTTGACCAGAAATTTGACCAACTATAACTTGAGCAAACAAACTCAGATTTGAGTTTCGTTTGCACCGTTTTAATTAGGGAGATGAGCACTACGATTTGGTTTTAGTTTCACTTTCATATGAGAAATTTTAATTTTGAGCTATTTTCAAGGCCACCTCTATTTCTGGATCCACCCAAATCAAATATTGGATCATGTGCCAAGTTGGCACCATGGTACTGTGGGCCTTTTGAGATCCTTGAGAGGATTGGACCAGTGGCCTAAAGACTTGCACTACCTTTGATAGTGAAATTCCATGATGTTTTCCATGTTTCATTGCTTAAAAAATATGTAAAGGATGTTGATCATGTTGATTATTGGTCTGTATTGTAGGTGGAACCAGAAGGAGAATTCTATCCAAAACCTCAGTGCATATTACAGTGGAAATAACTCATGATCTAGAATAGAGAAACCGATCAAGTTAAAGTGTAGTGGAATTACTTTGGCCCTGGTGAATCTACATGGGAGATGGTTGATTAGATGCAGGCTATGTATCCTTCATTTTTTGTTAGTTGAGGCAAAGTAGTTTTGGTATATGTACATATTCATGTATGGTTGTTATTGCAAATACCGCAATGAGTTGTGTTATAAAGATCCAATAAGCGGTATGGTTTTTATGTTGTCATGTTTGTCATGATGGTTTTTCTTTTGAGCAGGTTTTTCATTGTGAATACTGCAATGTGTTGGGTTATAAAGATCCATGGGTAGTATTTTTCAATTTTTAGTGGTTTTGTTGGTTGTAGGTGTCATAGAACATTGAGGGAGGTGTTCCCCTAAGGGGGATGGGTCTGTAACAACCTTGGCTTAAAATTTCATGTAATAAAAGTTAATAAATGTAAAATAAGACCAAGGTCATGGGACACTTATTCCAAGCTGAATGTTGGGAAAAATATCCTAGTGGGAATCACTTATTACGTTTATGGATAAGGGAAAATTGGCAAAGTAAATGGAAAAGTATTTGAAAAAAGAAGAAGACATTATTGGTATTTTATTTATGAAAATAAAGGAAATGAGGAGAAAAGGGAGGTGAAAGGTCACAAGTTGCATGTGAAGAGGAAAATGAAGGAAAATAATGGAAAAATGAAGAAATTAGAGGCATCAAGAATAAAAAGATATCAAAGGATCAGTTTGTATATTTTTGTCAGTTCAGTTTTGGAGTTAGTCCCAGAGAGGAAAAGGAAAAAAAATCAAGGATTAAGCAAGGATCAAGCAAGAAAAGGTTGGATCAGGCAGCTTTAGCAAGAATACTTACAGGTAACAGATTGTGTGTATGATATCCTAGATGGTTTTGGAATACATGGCATATGCATATGTGTATTTTGGTTTCTTCTTTGTCGGTGTCATATATTTTGTCGAGTTTCAAAAGTAGTTTTAGCCTTACCTTTCCATTTCCAGATAGTCATGGTTTGATGGGATTCTTTATTGGTTGAGCTTTCTATTACCAGAGGGTTTTGGATTTGGGTGAGGTGGTTGCAGGAAAACCCCAAGGGTTGGTGGTGGAGATGATTTTCTCTGGGAATCCCTCAACAGGTGGGTGGAGACAAAAAAATTCCTCAAGGGATGGTGAAGGAATTATGAGGCATCCAAGCTCTGTTTGGTTTTGTGATCTTAGGACCGTTTTAGGTGAGGTCATGGTATGGTGAGGGTGGAGGTTGTTTAACCTTTGGATTCCCTTGGTTGTTTATGTATTGGTTTATCCCATGAGATCCCACATTTATGCTTGGAATATGGCATGGAGGTGATTTGCTGAAAGAAATATTTCGTTTAATGCAATCTATGGTCGGGTGGTACATGGAATTCCCTTACTTGGTTGGCTTTTTCTTATGTTTAATAAGAGATAAGTTCCTCTTGATTTTGATGAGTAAATGTACTTGTTATTATGTGGATTTAATTGTTGTTCTATCATTGTTATTTATCTGGTTATATGTTGGTTATAAGCATGGTTAATTGACATATCTAATTATGGCTCTTATTACATTTCCATTGATGAATGTTTGGTTAATGAATGCAAGACCTAATTTGTGTTATGACAAATATTATGAGAAGGCCAGGTCCTTCTTTCTTAACCTCAGATAATTTTTCAGATCCTTGTGTTCATATATGCATTCATGAACTGTAAGTTTCATGTTCACCATGTGTTTGACAAAATGTTAGTCCTAGTTGGGAGGGGTCAAGTAAAGTCTCAGTTCAAGTTTTGGTTTATAAGCTTTGTTTCTATGTCATTTTTCATTTCTGGAAGTTTCAATGAGTTCTGGGCAGAGGCCTAATTCTTGGCCTTGAAAAAGATGGCTCGGAATTTGGGGTCGCTAGCATAGAATTGATTGGAAAAGTCCATAGTCACTAGCAGGAAGGCCTATAGGAGTGTTTGAAGGCTTACAGTCACTTTCATGCCTTGGAAAGGGAGTGGCTCAGGATCTAGGTTAGTGAAAAAGAGAGTTATCTCAATGGTTACACACTTAGAGGTGTTGGGTTGCTCCTGGAGGTCCTATAGCACCTGATGGAAGTTAGTAAATTCTTAAGTTGTTGATTCCATTTCCATAAGGTCATATAGGAGGTTGAGTCTTATAATAGTGACCCTCAGCTTATGTTTACCTTGGGAAAGCCAATGAAAGTGGGTAAATGTGGGAGGAGGCATGTTACAATATAAATGGTTCAAAAGAATGGTCCTCAACAAAAATTTGGCGTTCAATATATACAACTCACATTTATAATTGGAAATAAAACTATATATATGTG
>Ga0181473_100283_pt1 | contig 11594 bp, 10 predicted proteins | sample In2P11_FD_119089 | JGI IMG/M metagenome (GOLD analysis project Ga0181473, IMG submission 119089) | Clean room microbial communities from NASA Spacecraft Assembly Facility at Jet Propulsion Laboratory, Pasadena, California, USA -... ... | reverse complement strand
ATTATCACAAGTTACGAATGGGAATTTTGGATGATAAATATATTAGGACTATATTTTTGAAGGGGTTAAGGGAAGAGTGCATTGAAACACTTAATATTCTAGGTTCCGAGGATATTTATAAAAAGCGATTGCTGAAATAGTTGAACTGTGTCAAACTTATTCTAGAAGCCAACCTAAGGTAGGAAAAAGAACATGGGAAAATTCAAGAGATTATATGCCTAAGAATTCAAAATCTATATAGATGTTGTCACTAGGGTCGAGTTGGGAAACATTTTAGGAAAATTTAAACCGACATCTTAAACACCATCAGTGACCAACTTGATACTTTAAAAATCAAAAGAAAACAAGAAGAGGAGAAAGATGATTTGACAATTTTCTATCCTAAATGGAGGCATAAGCATGCTGAAAGGGAATGTCCTATTAATATGGTTAAGTTTTGTGGAATTTTCACATGAGAACATACCACCAATCAATGCCCACCCCTTCCTAGTCCAAATTCCATTTTTATGGGAGGTGTTGAAACTAATGATTTACCACAACTAAATAGGAAGTTGACATGGAGAGGGTCAAACCAAAATATTTTTCAAGAACCTAATTTACAGGGAGTTTCCCAAAATCTATCTTGGAACTCTCAACCATCATACCCTCCATGGCCTCCAAAATGACCTCAAAAATGACCTTGGAACTAGGGATGGAGAGGAAACTTTTATCGGAATGTATTCCGAACACGAAATTAACCATACTCCTATTATCAGTGCACATCTAATATGTCTTATGCATCTGTTATATACCTAGAGGGGATAACATGGGGTACAAAGGGAGGTACCCAAGGGAATAATGTAATAATGGGATGGGCCATAGTAATAAATAAGGTGGTTAACCCATATCATGTAAGGGACCACAAGTAGTTAATAATAATGTAATGGGCCCATGGTATTAGATAGATGGTATTGGGGAACCATGGTAATGACTCATGGTATTGTATGTATGAGGCCTATAAAGAGTTATTTTCTATGGGTGTCTCCTTGTTGCAGGTTCATGGATTGATTCAGAAGGAGAAAATCATTGTATCTATAAATCCTAGTTGCAAACACAATTTTATGAATGTTAATTTGGTAAAAAAATTGCAAGTTCTAGCAAAACACATTGTAAACACACAAGTGGATGATGAGGATGTTCAAGTGTATAAGGATTTGAAGATTTCTATGGATAAGTATGTGTTTCATGGTGATTTTTATACTTCAGAGATGGATAATATGGATGTTGTTTTAGGATATACTTGGATGAAATCAATGGGTACTATCAATATTAATGTGCAGAAGAAATTTTTGAAGCTTTGGTATAAAAAGAAGAAAATTACATTACATGACATTTCCATCAATAAACAGGTAGATTACATGAAGGTTGATGCAGAAGATGTTCTAGGGACTGACATATCAGATGATGAGCCATTGATGATCGACAATCAAACACAAACAGAGGCTGAAGCAGAAAAGGATACAGGTGTTGATACATCAGATGAGGGTTCAGTGGTTGAAGTAATATTGGAAGATAAGGCACCACAACAGGGTGAATTAAATAAAAAGACACCGTGGGTTTCATACAATAATCCTTCACACCCCTCAATGTGGAGTCTCTAGCCTCTTTATAGGCCTCATACATACAATACCATAAGTCATTACCATGGTTCCCCAATACCATCTATCTAATACCATGGGCCCATTACATTATTATTAACTACTTGTGGTCCCTTACATGATATGGGTTAACCACCTTATTTATTACTATGGCTCATCCCATTATTACATTATTCCCTTGGGTACCTCCCTTTGTACCCCATGTTATCCCCCCTAGGTATATAACATTCCAGCCCCCTTAACATGTTTCGTCCTCGAAACATGAGAATAACACAAATAATAAGATCTACTCAAAAGACTAGTCCATTGGTACCATGCACGTGCATCTAGCCATCCAAGAGAAAGGTGAACCCTTGATCTCACTGGTGCCTTGCTCGCTTGAGATGGAAGTTGACCATGGCAGCTCTTCTTTGTTGATGTGTAATAGGTGGATCTTTGCTCCTCTCTATTTTTCATGCGGGGGTTGTTGTCCTTGTGGCTAATTAGTTGCCATTTTGTTGGTTGTTTTCTTGCGGGATGATGTGGGTGATGATATGTTGATGTTTTAACCCACGGTGTATTTTTGTTTAATTCACCCTGCTATGGTGCCTTATCTTCCAATATTACTTCAACCATTGAACCCTCATCTGATGTATCAGCACCTGTATCCTTTTCTGCTTCAGTCTCTATTTGTGTTTGATTGTCGATCATCAATGGGCCATGCCATTATTACATTATTCCCTTGGGTACCTCCCTTTGTACCCCATGTTATCCCCCCTAGGCATATAACAACATCCACGATTCTTCCATTTCAACAGACATATAATCTAGCCTATGTTCAATAGCTATCATTGCCACCACATCTGTTACAAAAACTCCTACCTCTACCTTTAAGCTCTAATTTCCCCCCACAACAGGTACCCCAAACATTTAATTCACCTTGACAAACCTAACTACATGCACAACTATTGGTAACCCCAATTACCTCCACAACACAAAATATTGAATTACAACCTTTTCCTACGTATGTTATTATTATTGTCCCTATCAATGAAATTCAATTAATATTAGGGAAAACAACCAACAAAGATAAATCAACTATAAAAATTCAAGAGGAGGATCCTCAAGTGCAACTCGAGGATGAAATTCACCAACAAATAGAAAACCAAAAAAATAGTGAACCAGAAGAACCAAGGGAGTGTCTTTACCTAGAACCATTTCTTGTTAAGTACATTGAAACTCCCTTGGAATATGATTTATAATCTGAATTAAGGAATGTCTGTATCAAAATACTGCTATTGCAAGCTATTAAAGACATTCCTATTTACACCAAGATTATCAAGGATATTTGCATTAAGAAACCAGTAAGGAAGGGACATGAAAATAATAATGTTAAAATAATGATTCAAATGATAGGGATGATATTGGATTTTCCACTCAATTATAATGATCTAGGGAACCCCATAGTTATAATAGAAATTAATGGAACTCTTTTACGAAACACCCTTGCAGATTTAGGAGTAGCCATTAATGATATGACAATAGATTCTATGACACTATTAAAACTATAAGGATTTAAGCATACACCTATAGTACTGGGATTGGTAGATAAATCCATTGTCAAGTCCATGGGGGTCCTAGAAGACATAGTGGTGACAATAGCCTCCTCACAATATCAAATTGATTTTTTTGTGATTTATCCAAAAAATTCTAAACTCGGACATCCAGTAGTTTTAGGACAACATTGGTTTGCCACTACTAATGCTGTCATTGGGTGCATAAATGGAGAAATGATTATTTCTAATGGATCACACAATCAAGCGTTGAATTTTTTTCCACCTGCCCAAATTGCTGCTGAATTGCCTCTTTGGTTGAAAAGTCCTTTTGGGGACAAAGACTATATGTTTCCCTTATTAACTTTAGGACAATCATGATGACACCAGGGACAATCAGGAGATCATGTTTTACAACATTTCTTGCTTGATATTACTTGCATTAATTATCTTGTTTCTTTTAATGGTTATTGACATGTTCTCAACAATGAATTGAAGGAAACCTATCATGTAGTTTTATTTGCAACATTCACAATGGGAAAATTGGAAGGTAGCAATGAAATAAGTACCGAACCTACTAAAATAGATGATGGAAAGAAATTCTACATTTTAATTGTGTTAAGTACAAAATACAAGCAACAAGTATTGAGCATGATTCAAACGCAGTCTGGAGGATTCGCATAGGATTACTTAGATATGCAAGGTATTCATCCAGACACATGTATACACCATATTCATACAAATGAAGAAGTTAGATCTATTAGGCAGCCTCAAAGGCGTATGAATCTAACTCTAAACGAGATCGTTAAATATGAGTTGCAAAAACTCGAGAGTGCAGATTTCATCTACCCTATTTATGATAGAAAATGGGTGTCAGCCTTGGTGGTGGTCCCAAAGAAAAATTGGAAATGGCGAATCTGCGTAGATTATTGAGATCTTAATAAGGCCACTTTGTGGGACTATTTTCCTTTACCTTTTATTGATCAAGTACTTTATACATTGTCAAGGAAGAAGTATTTTTATTCTTTGGATGGATATAAAAGCTATAACCAATTCAAATAGCCCTAGAAGATCAAGAGAAGACCACCCTTACCTACCCATGGGGCACCTATGCCTACTAAGTTCTTCCCTTCAGTTTGTGCAATGCTCCAGCTACTTTTCAGAGAGTTTTTCTAGCTATTTTCTTTGATTTGATACATCACTGTGTATAATTCTATATGGAGGACTTCACGATATATGGGGATTATTTTCCTCAAGCCTTGGAAAACTTGGAAAAGGTATTGATTCTTTGTCAAGAATCCCATTTGGTCCTTAGTAGTATTAAATGTAAAATAATTCAAACTCAGGGGATTGTCTTGGGACATCACATATCACACGAGGGTGTAAAAGTTGAACGAAAAAAAATAGAGGTAATATCACATATTCCATTTCCCACATCACAAAAAGAGGTAAGAATTTTTCTAGGACATGCAGGATACTATAGGAGATTTATCAAAAAATTTTACTAAAATTGTAGCACCCATGTTTAAATTTCTTAGAAAAGATGTTGATTTCTTATGGGATACTGACTTTCATAATGATTTTCAAGAACTAAAGGATAAATTGACTACTTCTCCAATGTTGTGAGGGCCTAACTGGTCTCTCCCATTCCACATTTATACAGATGCATCAAACATTGCTCTTGGAGCAGTGTTGGGTCAAAGGGAGGATAACTTTCCTTACGCTATTTACTTTGTTAGCATGAATCTCTCACCTACAAAATTAAATTATACAATTACTGAAAAGGAATTATTTGCAACCTACATGCCATTAACAAATTTAGAAATTATATCACTAGCTATGAGACTTTTTTCCATACCGATCATTCTGCCATTAGATTTCTTATGAATAAGCCTATTACTAATGGAAGAATTACAAGATGGCTACTTTTGTTACAAGAATTTAAAATTAATGTGATTGAAAGGCTATGGATTTTCTATCATGAATGAATCTGGCTTAAATCCATCTCCAATACTAGTTCCAGATGATTTTCTAGATGAAGGTTTGTTTGTTGTTTCAAAATTCACTCCCTGGTTTGCTGGTGTGGCTAATTACAGAGTGACAGGGAGGCTACCCCAAATCTTTCCCACAAAGAAAAACATAATATTGTGCAGTAGAGTTCCAATTATTCTTGGATAGATGGGGACTTGTTTTGCACATGACCTAATTTGATCATGAGAAGGTGTGTGTGGGAGGATGAACTGTTTGATGTGTTGAAAACTTTCCACATTGAGCGATGTGGTGGGAACTTTGTGGATAAAAGAAAAACCTACAAAGTCCTACATGCATTCTACTAGTGTCCCACACTTTTCAAGGATTCTAAAAAGTTTGTTTCAAGTTGTGATGCTTGTCAGAGAATGGGAAGACCAATTTCGACAAATGAAATGCCTCTTTAAACATAAATATCAATCAAACCTTTTGAGAAGTGTGAATTAGATCTTGTGGGGCCCATCTCTCCTGCATCCAAGACAAAGAGATACATATAGGTTTTCACCAATTATGTAATGAAGTCGGTAGAAGCCAAGGCCTTATATTCTTCTTCAGAGAGCAGTGGTAGATTTCCTTTTTGAGGATATCTTCACTCGGTTTTGGGTGTCTAGGGAGATAGTTATAGATCAAGGCACACAATTCACAATCAAAATAGTGAAGGCTATTATATCACAATATAAGATCAAGCATCGAAAGTCTACCCCTTACCACCCCCAAGAAAACGGACAAGTGGAATATACAAAAAATGTCTTGGAGTCTATCCTCACTAAGACAATTCAACTTCACCATGGTGATTGGGTTTATGAGCTACCTAATGCATTGTGGGCTTATCAGATAACTTGGAAGAATGTTATTGTGTTATTTGGAAAACTAGTGTCTATACAAAACTTCTAGTCCCACTAAGGGTGATAGCTACCTTAGAAACAAACACATTAAGTCTACTTTCGTTTTCCTTTATGAGAGATAGATGAGAGAAGAATAAAGGAGACCAACCTCTATCTTGCGCTTGGTTCCTTACTCAGTTCTTCTCCCTTCTGATAGTCCTTTGCTACTTGCTTCCTTGTATACCCAACTTCAAAGAGTACCTGTAGAATTAAAGTAGCATAACACTATACGAGAACATAGATCTATTATCATAAGCAATATAGAATCAGATGTAATTAACCACACAAATGCATAAAACATCAATCACACAAGCATGTGGAGGAAAATTTGAATAGCTTTATTAATAATCAAGAAAGAGCAAAGAGGATTACAACCAATTTTTCTGACCCAGCATCATCCTCTCAGCAAGAATCCCTTCTTCACCTCATGAGAAGCTTAGCCCACCCAACACTATGATATTGCACCAAGAAACCGATAACACTTCCTTACAAGATACAAAATTTCCACCTCCAACCCCTGGATCTCTGGGATGAGAGATCTATATATAGATATTTGCAGAGGTGTGAGTCAGCTCTGGGTTTTTGATTAGTTTCTTCTCTCTAATAGTTCCTGATTCCACTTGGAGATTGATGATCTCTTACTCATCCTTGGGCGAATTCAAAGAGACAAGTGTCCTGGGGAAGTTTCTAGAAGATTCCAAGATCATCCACTTAGCAAACTGCTTCCTCCATTTGTCTACTCTCATCCATTGCACCCCATAGAAGGGCTTTTCAACATGCATCGCACTTCCCGGGTGCATTTAGGTGGGATGCATCGCACTCTGGCCATGGAGCAAGTGAAATGATCCAGTTTGGACCAGTTCTGAGTAGTTTTTCATGGAGAACTTCTGGGAGATGATGTAATCAGCTGACATTGTTCTTTTAGGGGTTGGAACAACACCTTTAGGGACTTAGGAGCCCTTGGTTTATGGAAATTTATGATTGGGGTTGCAGTTCCCAAAAATGTCTATAACAGATTGGACACACTTCTTATGAGTTCATATATGGGAAGCAAGTGTTGCTCACAATTGAATTTCAAGTAAAAAAAATTCAAACTATGACACAATTTGGAATGAATCTAAGTGAAGCCCAGGAGCAAAGGTTACTACAACTAAATGAGCTTGACGAAATCAGGCAGGATGCAAAATCAAGCAAGATGCATTTCAATGAACCATGTTAGTAAAATATCAGAGAGCACAATTGCATGAAAAGGACATTAAGAACAAGGTTTTTCAACCAGGAGATTGGGCGCTATTATATGACAGTAAATTTAAACATTTTAAAGGTAAATTTTCAACTATATGGTTGAGACCTTATGAGGTGGAAGAGCTCTTCGATAATGGATTTTTTAAATTGAAAACCATTGATGCTGATCAGACCCCATTCATGGTGAATGGTCATCTATTGGAGATATACCACCAAATTCTCTCTCGCTAAGAATTTTTGTAGAAAGTAGAAGGAGAAAAAGAAATGGAGTTGGTTCAAGGAAAGGATCTAGCTCTGGCTGGTTACTCAAACTAATTTTCTTCATAGTTATATTTATATTTATGTACATAGTATAAAATAATAGTGAGCTGACTCTTTTTCTTTTCGCTCTCAGCTCACATAGAATAAAAGGGAAATATGCCAAGGGTAAGTTTATTCCTTTAACCAGACTTGACCTATTATTTATGGAGAAGGAACTTTTGGAGTCTTCTTTGAACGTTTCAAACTCCCAAAAACTAAATGTTTCGAGCAAACGCTAATCTGGGCTTTTAAATATCAATGGAAAAGTGGTAGCTAGGGATCTGCTGAGTACAAAATTATTCTTTTTTGGGCTCAGCGGGATATTTATGGAAAAGAAACCCCTTGGAATCTACTTTAATTTTATTAGACTCTCTAGACTAGAATACCCCAAGCAGTGGCTAACTCAGGCTCGATAAACTTATGAGATGGTAATAGTTAGGAATCTACTAAGCATAGAATTATCCTTTTTGGGCTCAACAGAATAAGGACAAAAGAGAACCTTTTGGAGTCTTCTTTTGTGCATTTCAGGCTCTCTAAAAATGAAATTCCCTAGGCAATAATCATTCCAATCTTGGTTGAAAATCCACGGGATGATGTCTTCATGTTCTGAATAAGTATCAAAAAGTAAAGTCTTTAGTCAAGCTACATGGGATATTGCAAGAAGATTTTTTGTTCATTTTCAGTCCAGTTCAAATGCGATCTGTACTTAACCTGGTACTATTATGAACCAAATAGAGCTACCAAACCAGTGTGATTTTTCAAAGGTATTAGCATCAACAATCAATATGGATGATATGAAATCAACATTTTGAAACTATTCTTATATTTCTCAAAATCATCCATTCTTTGTGAATAAAAATTAAATACATTTTGTATATTTTTCAAACCAACATAGATGATTATATTCCTAAGTTAACATTGAAAATTTGTACTCGAATTTACATTATGATACATCAAACAAGGCCACTTGAAATTTTTTTCGGGAATTTTTTAAAAAGTTTAAAAGCGTTGCAAAGAATAAGTTTTTCTTAGTATCACTCCAGGTGATACTATAATGACATTTTGGGACTATTTCTGTAGCATGAGCTAATTCATCATTACGAGTTTAGTTGTGAGGCTCATGCATCTTCAAAAACAAAAATTAGTATTGCCAACTTTTTTTCAAGATCCAACATTATTATGAGTTACAACCAAGGTATGTGAATATTGATTTACTTGGGATAAATTAGAAGCATAGGATTATAGGCTATGTAGTGATTCATCTCCATTATCTACTATCTTTCCATTGTCCTTCCCTATTTCGATGAATGATTAATCCCCATTCATCCTCCCTCTTGTTCTAATTATAATGCCACTTGTTATCATCAATTTATCCTTGTCACAATTGATTTCCTATAATTTCAAATATATGACATACTGTTGGCTATGATAACAACCAATCCCCATTTCCTTCATCACCACTATTTCATCCATTCTCTCACCTGTTAGACTCCTTTTTTAGTACTGAATCATCATCCCCACCACACATGCATGCTACCACTTCATTCGTCTAAACGATTTCCTTTTAATAAATCTCTAAGGCCAAAGGATCAATATGGTAATTCTTTGCTCGGGATGCTCAGGAAGATGACTGTGAATATTAGTTGTTGCAAAAAAAAATCTCAAGACTTGTCTTCACTTAGGCATGGGGGTTGATCAACATGAGCCCACCTTTGTTCAATTTTCTAGGAGTCTCGAATATGAGAGTTGTAATGAATTGTTAGAGGAGAAAGGTTGGATGGGGTTTCTCAGGAAGTTTTAGGGATATAACAATAAAGTGGTCATGGCCTTATTTCAGAATTCTAATGGAGAGAATGTGGAGATAGGGAACCTTAAATTCAAAATTACAAATGAATCCATCAGCAAGGTAATGCGGTCATCTTATATAAGTGAAGGGTTCATTAAGAGAGAACCCCTAATCATAGCACATTATGAAAAATTCCTCAAACCTCCATATCAAATGTTGAGTTGGTCAGGAGGGGTTTTGTGTAGATGTCTAGATGAGAACTGGTACCCGTTGGTCACAGTGCTACAAAGGTTCATCACATGTGTAGGTATGTATGCTATTATTTTTCTCTATCATATTAGATTACTGTTACATTTCTCAGAGAAATGAGAGGTCAAATTTCCCTTATTTCTGCATAAACATCTACGTAAGATGGAAAGAAGAGTTCAGTCAATAGAAAAAACTCCGAGACTAGTACATATCATAATAGTTAATTAAGATGATAGTAGTAACAAAGTTGAGAAAATATGAAAGTCCTGGGAAGACTTTCTAATCCATAATTTCCCAAGGGAAGAAAACTAGATTAAGGGATGAAATTGACTCATCAATACTATGTCAAAACACTCAAGTCTTAAGGCCAAGACTCCTCAAAGTTCTAGGCTAGACCCTAGTCCAACAAAAAATCCTACCACTAACTAAGAAGGAAACTCTGCGGAAAAACTTCCAGAGGCCTGAGTAGATCCTAGCATTCTAGTTGAGAAAGAAGCCTCGCCTTCAGAGAAAAGAAGAAAAAGAAGGGGAGAGGCATAGAAATGCAAAGATGAGCATAAAGAAAAGCTTTCTAAGTAATCATAGGATCACAAACATAAGGAATATCTTCCAGAGGATATCGAACCCATCGTTGAAGCCACCAAGAAGTGAGTCAAAAAGGTTAAATCTACTCTTAAATGAAAGAGTGAGATTTTCCATGGTGAATTAGGGTCATCTACTATCTCTTCTACTCCTTTTTAGCACCCAGTAGAAAACCTGACTATCTCCCAAAATTGGCGTTGCACCAGGAGAATATATAGACAGGGGTTGTCTATTTCGGGTAGTCAAAATCAAGAACCTATTGATGTTTTATCTTCCCCTAATCAGGAAATTGAGAAACACAATGTGAGGAATGAAGAAGTGAAAGCTCCCATATTTGAGGAAAGCATTCCACAAGATATTGATCAATATTTGTTGAGTAGTTATCCACCTCAACGCTTGCCAGCAAAAGTGAAAGAAAAAATAAATAGGGATCTAACCCCTACATGAGTAACACAGACTCTTCTCATGGTGGAAATAATTTCTAGAAATCCATGACATCAATCAAAACTCCCCCTATTCTTGACGAAGAATATTTTCATCTACTTGTGGCTAAACTATAGAAGAAAAATATGAAACTGAGGGAGTGAGCACTTAAGTATAAGATCATATTCTATTATGTGCGAGATGTCAACAACGAGTACCAATACACCAAACTTTCCTTAGTGTCTAAGAATGATGTGTTGATGCTAAGGAATAAGTGACTAGTGTATTAGAAGTTGGGTCAACTAAGGCTTGTCAAAAGGCCTAATGCTTAGAGAGTAGCCTTGTATTGTCAAAAATCTTCAATAACCGATAGCCATGGCTTGGAGATTTTGGTCAAAGGGGTGGGAGTTTGAAATACTAGCCTACCATGTTTTGTTTTTGATGACTAAGTGGTAAATGCACAAGGGAATGCTTTCATTAAGGCATGGAGGATGTTGGTCTCCAATTTTGTACCATTTGCACCTCTTTCTTTACTATTTTTACCAACATCTATTCCTTTTTTACCCTTTTTTTACTACACCATTAAAAGCAAACCATGATATTTTGTGATTGTAGGTAAAACACTTAACATTATTTTAATTGTTTTTTATTAATTTTAAGTAGATATTAATAGGATCATATCCATTGGTTTATTTCTAACTAGTTATTACTTGGACTTGTAGACTTGGAAGTATGTATACATGTAGTAGAAGTCTCAGTACTTGGTTGGACAACACATGAAGATAGACAACCAACACCTAACTAATCATTCACCATTTTGTACCTAACTCTGTAGTATGATTTTGTACCTTATTTAGCAACCAATATTCAAGTGATATCTCAAACATATTGCTAGGATCTACTCAGGCCTCTGGAAGTTTTTCCGCAG
>Ga0181473_100282_pt1 | contig 11605 bp, 4 predicted proteins | sample In2P11_FD_119089 | JGI IMG/M metagenome (GOLD analysis project Ga0181473, IMG submission 119089) | Clean room microbial communities from NASA Spacecraft Assembly Facility at Jet Propulsion Laboratory, Pasadena, California, USA -... ... | reverse complement strand
AGTTAGCCACAGCAGGACGGAGAACGTACGGCCACCACCAACAACGATAACACGAGGAGCAGGCATGATGTGCGACTAGCGAAAAGGTGTTGGATTCTGGGTTGGATATTGACAATCGATGAGGATGGAAAAGTTGGGGAGGATAGCAGGAAATAGTCGTGGTTGTATATGCAGCAAAACAAAGCCCTTGGGTGTGGCCAAAATCGTGCTACTAAGGCGGGTCCTGTGGGAGGATCACCTGTACGGGGGAGGAATGCCTCGGCACTGTCTGCGGACACGAGATGCGCCGCAGTCTCGATTTAGCTAAATGTTGAAGCACCGAGACTTAATAGTAGGCCAATGAGATGAGAGCAGATTGAATCTACAGAAATGCACAATAGCTTGGATTCCTTCCTATTTGTATTCCCTTCTTTTGCTCCCTATATACTAACTCTTACAATGTCGCAATGCGACGCCGTGCTCACCGAGTTGATGTCCCAAAGGGGGCAACTTCGGCGATTGATTCAAAAGTAGAAGTCGTCGCGTGTGTCGGAGTTGTGGGGGTCTGTATTTATCTGCTTCGTGAGTGGATGGTGAGAAAGCCGAGAAACAGCGAGGCTGGAGTCACTTTAGCTCAGCCTTGTTTAGGTTTGCGGAGTGACTTGATCTGCACCTGCACATGCGACTTTGATCGGCTTCATGAAATCCAATGCCAGAGACTCGGAGACATGTGAAAGCTGCCTTTGTTTATTCACTGGCAGGTCAGGCGATGTTTGTTTTGAGAACGTCTGCCTGCCAAGTCCCTAATAGACTTTGTAACCGCCTGTTCGTCGTTGTTACATGACACCCAAATTCCATGCAAATGCCAATCACTTCCAGTAGTGTATCAAGGACCATTAACAATCGTGCAAAGTCCTTTCACTGGAATCCGTAGATACCTGTTCGCCTCTCAAAACAAACTCCATGACTTATAAATACAGAAGGGTATCATATCATGGCCTCGTGGTCTCATAGCTGAATGGTCGCCCTCCACACGCAGGGCTGCTTCATGATCGCATTCCCATACACAGCGTTAATGCCTCCTCAAACAAACGCCCATTCCTTCTGTCTGACTTCGCATGAAGTCTCGTCCCACCTGTACGCGGTGCGAACCTGGAAGACAGAACATGCTGTGCCGACACCGGTATTGGCAATTTGAACATTCACAATGTTTTAGTGTGCAAAATATTGGGTTTCAATGTCGAGGCTCAGTCCAGACGACCGTTGATGGTTTCTGAAGTCTGTCTGCTAAGGCTCGACCACCGATAGCTGGTATTGCTTGGTTCCAGCGACACAAGCGATCGATTAGTTGTCGACGATCTGACACTTGATGCCGACGAGCTAATTTGAGCATTGTCGTTTCTTTTCGCTTGCTCGTCCGCAGGCTCTTTGTAGAAACGGGTGAGGCGCAATGTTTGGTACCTCATGGTGACCGCGAGAAGGTGGCAGGGAGCTAAGACTCGACGAGATTGATTCGGTAGCACGAAGAAGACTTTCGGAGTCAATGACGCATTCAGCCTCGATTTTGCAGTACCGACAGCAGCTTTTTGGATTGCAGCAACCGAAACAACATTAATAAATTGCAAAGGGGGAACGAAAAGATGAAGCGAAAGAAATGATCAAGTACAAAATGGTCCTCAATTTGGTGTTATTATCGTCGTAGAATACAGGAACTCGTTGACCTCGGGGCTCCTGCAATGACGCGGGCATTGTGATTTGCGGACATGACACGACGCTAGAGGAACGATTCGGGCTGCACTGACTTTGCCTTTCACCTGCGACGACAGTTTTCCTTCGAGGCATCCCGACTACCAGGTTGCCCGCTTTTCAAAAGGAATCTAGGCCTTGGACGTCCAATCATTATACTTGTCCTTACCTAAACGACTCTATTGTCGAGATGCCAATTGTGAGATGACCAGTTCGGCAGTACGATCAGTGATGTATATTCCGTACCAATGGTCTTGAATGTCAGCAGCACTGCGGGTACTTAAGCAGTAACATCAGTCCTTCTCAAATCAGACTTGGGGCAGACCTGTCAGGCACAAAACTTCTTCCTTGACCAGGCAGGAGTAAAAATGCCGATGCTCCACTTCTACTGCGTTTCACGCTTGCTCGGTGAAGATCCGAGTCTTCACTTCACAGTACCAACCCCAGGGCATTGACTCTCGATGCATACTGATGCGATACAGTTGAAGTCCAGCGCGCAAACCCTCATCAGCAGGAACATTCTGTTCTTATTTATGTTTCCAAACACATCGACACGTGCGCACCGCACCAGTGTTTCACTTCTGCTTCCCTCTTCCCATCCACATTGTGAATGCAGGATGCCTGATTAGGAGCAGTATTGCTAACAGGTAATTCTTGGTCGTAGGATTCGCTTAGACTGTGCTTATATCACGTGCACCAAATATACCCCAGCTGAATCAAGAACATTATTTGAATAAGCCTCGAATGTCCTCAAGCTCAGACCCGGCGGTCCGCCATATCGTCTCTCCACTTAACCAAGCTGCTGCGAGAGTGATCACGATGCGAACTTAAACACCACTGCCTCAGTCAAAGTCGATACAACGCTCCGGACCGTGAAGGGCCGTGGCTGGTCCATCACAATGCCAAGCATCATTTACTACCTCGTTCTATCCCTGTCCCTCTTACCCTCTTACCTCGCCTACGTCTATCTCACAAATCTTCTCCTCGCTAAGCGTTTTGGCTTTCCATACATCTCCGTGCCTCTTCTCCCCCAGAACCATCCAATATGGCAGATCGCTGGTCCTATGACACGCCTCTGGCTGAAGGCCCGCCTTCCTAGCCCTTTGTTCGACCGCCTCGCATTAACAATCTATGGTTTTGAATTCTTCGAACGGTTCAAGCCCTACAAGGACTATGTCGAGCCTCAACTACGTGCAAAACCGACACTCAAAGGTTCAGGAAAGTCCTTTGTTCTCGTCACAAGCGGTCGTTTCGAGTTTCATACTTGGGATGCCGAATTCGCCCGTGAAGTCACCTCTCGTCCAAAAGACTTCCGGCAGTTCGACGCTGCTTCGGTCCTGCTAGGTATTTTCGGCCAAAATGTCCTTACAACAGACGGGAGCGAATGGTCTCGCCATCGTCGTATTGTCGCCGGTGCCGTAACAGAACGAGTCAGCAGTGTCGTTTGGAATGAAGCGATCCGGCAAACTCAGGACTGCCTCACGTCAATCACCTCAACCGAGACCGACGAATTGACCGGATCAGGCACAACATATCACATGTTCGATTGCATCAAACGTATAGCCATACACGTCATCTACGCAGCAGGCATGGGTAAGAAACAGGACTTCATCTTGAATGAAAACGATAACATCAACCCTGAAAGCGGCGACACAAAGTTGCCTGGCATGAAGCTCTCGTATATTGATGCTGTAAAAATAATCAACGTCAATACATCTGGCCCCAATATCATTCCGATGTGGATCCTGCAGAATTGGCCTTCATGGTTCCCTGGCGCGGCCTGGCTTCACAGTATAGCTGATGCGAAACTTGAATTTCCAATCCACACACGCGCAGAACTCGCCCGCGAACGAGAAATTGCAGCCAAAACAGGCGAAACAAGAAACAACGTCATGAGCGCACTTATAGCTGCATCCGAGCGTAACGAAGGCGTAGTTGATACCGAGAAGGGCACACCTGACATGAAAAAAGGCCCAGCCCTCACCGACCAAGAAGTCGTAGCCAATCTCTACATCTTTACAGCCGCCGGCTTCGACACAACCGCAAACACATTGGCCTACGCCCTCGTCCTTCTCTGCCGTCATCCACAATGGCAAGACTGGATAATTACAGAAATAGACTCACTCATTCCCGACCCCAACACAACGGATATCGATTACACCTCCGTCTTCCCCCGCGCTTACCGTCTGCAAGCCCTGATGCTCGAAACCCTCCGCCTCTTCCCACCCATAGTACACATCCTGAAAATGACACAAGCCCCACAAACAATAACCACATCCTCCGCCGGCACGTTCACTCTCCCAGCTCAATCGACAGTATGCGTCAACAGTATCGCCCTGCACACCGACCCCGCCGTCTGGCGAGACCTTAACCCAAACACTGACACCACACCTCAGGTCCCGAATCCCGACTCTAAAGCTGAGGGTGAGAACACCGACAAAACACCAGATGAACTAAACTTCCGCCCAAGTCGCTGGCTCGATTCCCCAACACAGCTATACCACCCTCCAAAAGGGACATATCTCCCCTGGTCTGCCGGCCCCCGTGTTTGTCCCGGACAGAAAATGGCTCAGGTCGAATTCGTCGCCGTGATTCTTACGCTTTTCTTGAAGCATCGGTTGGAGCCGATCAGACGGCGTATCGGAGAGGACAGCGGAGATGGTAAGGAAGAGAGCGATGAGCAGGTAAGAGATAGATTAGACGCGTTGATGGAACGAAGTCAACCGATCTTGACGCTTGAGATGGATGTTTATGATATAAAGAAGGGAGAGGAGGGAAAGAGAGGATTGGGCGTGAGCTGGGTGTCGAGACGCTAAGTGGGGATGCGGGATTGGGGTCGAGAATGGGAACGAGAAATTTGGGAGAGTTGTCCCGGACGTTTGAATGGATTTATGGATGGGATACTAATTGAGACCGGTATTGGTATGGTCGAGCGCAGTTGCATTATCTTGGTCCAGCAGTAGATATGGGTATCAATTGGGATACACACTGCAACTTGTACGACTTATTCCTGAGCTCTGGTCATGTAGCTAGTGCTAATACATGACAGCTTGGTTGTATTGATTTAACTGTAGAACTCCATGATAGCAAGGACACGAACACGCTTTCGAGCTACACCTGCCTACACATGTATGTACTTACTGACTCATTACACATCCATCTCCTTACCACGACCGATTCCTTCACACAGTGCTGCTGTCCTGCATACTATGAACACGAAAATCTCGCACACGGACCATCCAAAACCTGTCTGTATTCGCCTCGTCGAATTTGAAACAAAACGGGGGAGCTGCTGGCGAATTCCAGCTCGTTCCCCTGGGAGGGGGGAGCTCGCATGGTTATTGGAAATCGTCTGCTGTATCGGATCGGAACGTCGTGGCTGGTTTTTGCTGGTGTTGTCAATCCGAATTTGTCGTGCTTTGTTGTGCGTTGTTGTGCATCATGCTTAAGCATAGATTCCGTGTACTTGCACTTTCAGTAATGTTGATTATCTGTTGAGATATGGACTGAGCGCGAATATGTATGCTTAAACTGCATTGGACTCGTATTGAGATTTTGCAATAGTGCTTCAATTCCTTCGAAAGGAGGTTCGTGTAGGGTGAGAGAGGTCTTGGCCTGGAGGGGTATACACGAGACGAAGCTCTTCTGGGAGGTCGGCGATCGTGCTGATTGTTGATGAGGTACGTGAAAGCTTTGGTTGTCAATACAAGCATATCTGTTACAATACGGGAAACTTTGTTTCCATTCTCTGGTGCTTCCGTGTGTTTCACACAGCCGAGCGTCTAAGATCCCGTCCTTTTGGTCGTCGTGGCTTCTTCGGACTAGTCGCGATATCAGTTTTGAGATGTTGTATCACAGTCCTGTTTGTTTCTCTTTCCGCCTCGAGAGATGTGATGCGTTGCTGTAGTTCAGCAATCTTAGTCTCTTTGGCTTGAACTGCGAGACGAGCTATGTCGCGACCTTTGGTGATGCCTTGAGTGCGTAGCTCGTGGCGGTTTAGCAGTTGGATTAGGTCTTGTTGTAATGCTGGTGGTATTGAGGATTTGACTGGGGACAGTATGGATAGGGCATCGAGAGCTAATGTTGACGGCATTTGTTTTAGGTCAGGGCAGTGTTGGTCTTCTTGTTGTGGGTCTGATCGTGGGAAAAGAGTGCGGCGGATGGAAGCTGGATTGGAGTGTGAAGGTGAGAAGAGATCAGCGGTGCCAGTGTGGGATTTGGTTGACGTTGATGGTGTTAGGAAAACATCATCGTTGCCGTTGAACCATGTGCTATCGCTGTCTGATTCTGCTGCCAGTGTGCCCTGCGTGCTGATCTCTTCGTACTTCCGCTTACTCGGCGATGCGAACTCAGAGATTTTCAATGCTTTGCGAGGAGATTCGTCGTCACATGGAGGTAAAAGCGTCGTATTTGATTCGAGATTGTTGGCGAACTCAGCTAACTCTTCTTCTGCGCTTGATGACCAATCGAAGCTGTCATCGTGATCATTCAGTCTAGGTGTATCTGGCTTTTCCTTCGTTACTTGCTCTGCATTCCTCGGCTTGCTGACTGGTGTGATGGGCAGGAGTTTAGATTGCCGCATGGGTGTTCGAGGTGTGTCGGACGCTTTACGAGGTACGAATTTCGGTGGAAGCTGATCTGATGGCTCAGTCGTCGAGTTGCTTAGGACAGCTGCTTCTTCCCGTATCTTTGCATTGTCAGACCACAGAAAGAAAGGGCACCGCTTATTCTGTGGTTTCTGACAAGTGTAAAACCATCTTCCATGATTCTTTCCACCATTCTTGACTTGGAATTTCTCAGCCGGTAATCGAGGTTCGCAGTCGCAGTGCCATATCCTGTTCACAAAGAGACCTCGCTTGCTTGTTCGGCTGTACTTGGTCGGCTGCTGGTTGTCCATCTTGTGATGTGTCAGCAGGTGCAGGTTGTGATATGATTCCTTGCAATCCTGATTGGTTATGAATATTGGCGTACACAAAGGCTACCACCGTATATGCCCTGCGCCAGCGAGCTAGAGCAGGACGCAAGTGAATTTGCGTCTTGCATTATCCGTTGTTGAGGGCAGTGACTGAAGGTAATGGGTATAAAGTTACCGATACACGCTTTGCAAGGCCTGGATGCCAGTGTTTACCTTATGACGTGGGGTGGACTCCAGGACTTCGGGGTGTCGCAGGTACTGTGCTCCACCTACCGAGAGTTGCTTCTGTAGCGGCCGCTAGTGATATGACAACTGGCAAGTCTGCTGCTTCGGGCATATTCAAACATTCTCGAAGCCTAACAATATTCGACCACGATCCAAAACACCCTATTGCTAGCACTACACTCACTGTGCTGTATCACTCGCCTTATCCTTAACAGCAACACTCCTTCATTTCGGTCTGCAGCCTCGATCGTAGAGGTATCCGCTCAATCACTCTCTACCTGATTTCGACAGCGCTTTCCATGGGTCAGGACGAACGATAACACATTTTCAAATATGGCTCCTACAGGGGGAGGCAACATCAAAGTCGTCGTTCGAGTTCGACCCTTCAACAACCGTGAAAATGACCGGCGTGCGCAATGTATTGTTCAAATGTCTGGAGCACAGACAATTCTGCAGCATCCAGCAGATCATGGCAAGAGTGCGAAAGGTGTAACTGATCCTCCCAAAACTTTCAAGTATGACAAGTCATATTGGTCCTTCGACAAGAGCGATCCTCACTACGCCGGTCAAGAGAACCTCTTCGCTGACTTGGGAACACCTCTGTTGAGCAATGCTTTTCAGGGCTACAACAACTGCATCTTTGCATATGGCCAGACTGGCTCTGGAAAGTCGTATTCGATGATGGGTTATGGTGAAGAGGTTGGCATCATTCCGAGGATATGCAAGGTCATGTTTGAGCGGATTGAGAGCACTCAGCAAGATCCCAACGTGAAATGCACTGTTGAAGTATCATACCTCGAAATCTATAATGAAAAGGTTAGGGATCTACTCAACCCTACCTCGAAGGGCAATCTAAGGGTGAGAGAACATCCCTCGACCGGCCCGTATGTTGAAGATCTAGCTAAATTGGCTGTCCAATCGTTCGTCGAGATTGAGAACTTGATGGACGAGGGAAATAAAGCCAGAACTGTGGCTGCTACGAATATGAATGAAACTTCATCAAGATCTCATGCCGTGTTTACTTTGACCTTAACTCAGAAACGACATGATGTGGAAACAAACATGGATTCTGAAAAGGTTGCAAAGATCAGTCTGGTTGATCTGGCTGGCTCAGAACGTGCTACATCGACCGGTGCGACTGGAGCAAGATTGAAGGAAGGTGCTGAAATCAACAGATCACTTTCAACTCTCGGCCGTGTTATTGCTTCTCTTGCAGACTTATCATCAGGCAAGAAAAACATCAAGGTACCATACCGAGACTCAGTCTTGACTTGGCTTCTGAAGGACTCTCTTGGTGGCAACAGTATGACAGCCATGATTGCTGCTATCTCGCCTGCCGACATCAATTTCGAGGAAACGCTCTCTACCCTCAGATATGCTGATTCTGCCAAACGTATCAAGAACCATGCTGTTGTCAATGAAGATCCAAACGCACGCATGATCAGAGAGCTCAAAGAGGAGCTCGCTCAGCTCCGTGCCAAACTTGTAGGAGGTGCCACCGGTCTTCCAGGTGCTCCGGCTGCAACCTACCCAGAAGGCACTCCTTTTGACCAGCAAATGGTTTCCATCACTCAAGTCGATGGCACAATCAAGAAAGTTAGTAAAGCTGAAATCATGGACCAACTGTCTCAAAGCGAGAAATTGTACAAAGACCTTAATCAAACTTGGGAGGAGAAGCTGCTCAGAACTGAAGAGATCCACAAAGAACGTGAAACAGCCCTTGAAGAGCTTGGTATAAGCATAGAGAAACGTAACGTTGGTATGAGCACGCCGAAGAAGATGCCGCATTTGGTCAACTTGAGTGATGACCCACTGTTGGCAGAGTGTTTGGTCTACAATCTGAAGCCAGGGATCACTACTGTAGGAAATGTGGAGTCCTCGGAGAGTTCCGAGATCCGATTGAATGGCGTCAAGATCCTTGAACACCACTGCAAGCTGGAGAACATCGACAATGTCGTCAGCATTATTCCAAACGATGGTGCCGGGGTAATGGTCAACGGTGTCCGAGTCGACAAGCCTAAGAGGTTGCGATCAGGAAACCGAATCATCCTTGGCGACTTTCACATCTTCCGTTTCAATAACCCACTTGAAGCAAAAGCAGAACGAGCTGAGCAAAGCCAGAGTCTGTTGAGACAGACAGTCACTGCCAGCCAGCTGGGTTCTCCTATGCCATACCGCCCTCACCATGAGCGAAGCAGTAGCTCGAGCAATTCCATTTGGGAAGACTCCAGTAGATCCGGGTCACCGATACCCTCCAATCGAGATTCTGATTGGGCGTTCGCTCGTCGGGAGGCTGCCAATGCATTACTCGGTGTTGATCCCAAGATCAATCAAATGACTGATGAGCAACTTGATACTCTCTATGAGAATGTTCTGAAAGCCCGAGAGGAAAGGAAAGGGCGACCGGAGAATCACCTGTTCGAACACGACGATTCTTCTGACGATCTCAGTTCGTTCCTTGTTAGGGACAAGTACTTGACACCTGATGGGACTGTAGATGGTTTCTCACTCGATACGACTCTCACTCTGCCGCATGTACAGCAATCCGACACTTCTCGATCTCGATCGGAGCATGAGGAGCAGGAGAAGCGTGACCATGTCCCTCAAAATGAGGAAGCTCAACAAGAAACTCAACCTTCTGACAACTCTGATGTTCAACCGCCCACTGAAGACCACGCGCAGCAAAACCAAGCAGATATGATGAGACAAGAGCTGGAAAGAACGAAACGCGAGTTTCAGGATGAGCTTCGTAGACAGAAAGAGGATTACGAAGCACAGCTGAGAGCCTTACCGCAAACAAATGGCAATCAGACAGTCACATTCTCTAAGCTCTCCAACGAAGAGAAAGCCATAGCTAGAGTTGTAGTGGAGACATGGCGACAGCATAACTACATCCGTATCGCTGAGTCAATCTTGCAAAACTCTGGCCTGCTCAAAGAGGCTCAGGTGACGGCGAAGCTGCTTGAGCAGGATGTGTCGTTCCAGTTTGCAGTGCTGGATGTGGGTCAGGAGAAAGTCTCTTCCTACGACTTGATACTCAGCGATATCTCGGATGATGACGATCACAAGCTGAGTGAGGCAAGGAAACCATGTTTGGCTGTTCGGGTCATAGATTTGAAGAGTCAAGTCATTCGAATATGGTCCTTGGACAAGCTCAACATACGGCTACAGAAGATGCGACAAATGTTGCAGTACAAGGATCAACCAGAGTATCTACAGCACTTTCGTCTGGACAACCCGTTTACAGAGACTGAAGGTCCAAGGTATTCTCTGGTTGGAGATGGTAGTATACCACTGACTGCTGCATTCGAGACTCGTGTACAAGACTTTACTCTTGATATGACCTCACCTTTCTCTCGCCAAGTCATTGGGAGGTTACGAGTATCACTCGAGCCCTCTGTTGTGGAAGCACCCCTAGGAATGGTCAAATTCAATATTGTATTGCGTGATCTAGCTGGTTTTGCTGAGCATGAGGGTACTGAACTACATGCGCAAATGTTTGTTGCAGATTCACAAGAGGAGAACGTAGCTACAAGTTCGCCCATCTCGAATTTTGGTGATGGCCCCCTTCGCTTCGAGAGTATTCATGGTCTGAGTGTGGCACAAGCAAGCGAAAAATCTAGTACACTCAAGATTGCCATTTACGCTAAAGTCAGCTCCATGCACCTAGACAAACTGATAAGCTGGGACGAACTTCGAGAAATGTCGGATCATGCCCCTATCCAGACCACCACACCTCGTCTGCCAGAGTCTGAATTTAGTGTTGACGAACGGCACGACGTTTTTGCCAAAATACAAATCCTCGAACTTGCTGAAAATGGTCAGTACACGCCTGTTGAAGCGGTTCAAATCAGTGATGCAGAACCTGGTATCCATCAACTCCATCAAGGTCTGCAGCGACGAATATCTGTGTCTTTGACCTACAGTATTTCAGGCTCATTACCGTGGGATGATATCAAGAACCTTCGCGTGGATGGAATTTGTCTCATCGATTCTCTCGGCCATGTGGCAGATGCCGGAACTGTAGCATCGGAGATAACCCTCAAACAAATTCAAGAGCCTATGATACGAGACAACGCGGACGGGACCTCAAACATAACCTTTATCGGTCAATGGGACAGCTCTCTGCACAAGTCACTCCTCCTTGATCGCGCTACCTCCGAACAGTCTAGAGTCCGTATTACCATAAAGTGGGACGTGTACTCATCTCGCCTGGAGGAACCAATGATGTTTTCTTTCCATCAATTCCTGCAAGTCCAGTCTCGCTCATATCTCCGTCCGCAATCAATCCTCAAATCCTTCTGGAATCAACAACGTATAACACGGAGTGTGGACGGAGTCTTCAGCATTGTCGTCCGTCCCTTGAGTACGAAACGAGCCGTCGATCTATGGCGTCTGGATACAAGCAAAGACTACATCAACGGCGAGGAACTAGTAGGAAGCTGGACACCGCGAGGCATATCCCTAGTAAAAGACTACATAATCGCACGTCGAAAGCGTCTACAACTTCGTGACATCGAAGCCGCAAAAGCAGCCCACGGACCACGAAAACTTCGCATCGGCACCTCAACACCACGAAAGTCCCGATCCCCCGCCCCAGCCCAAGCCATCGCAAGCAACGACGCAAAACTACGCAAATTCATAATCCTTTGGCAAAAACGCAACGCAGACATGTCAAACCCAATCTTCGACGACAACGAATCCAGCAGACCAGCCTTAACACAACAGCAACAACAACAC
>Ga0181473_100239_pt2 | contig 11608 bp, 7 predicted proteins | sample In2P11_FD_119089 | JGI IMG/M metagenome (GOLD analysis project Ga0181473, IMG submission 119089) | Clean room microbial communities from NASA Spacecraft Assembly Facility at Jet Propulsion Laboratory, Pasadena, California, USA -... ... | reverse complement strand
ACAATTACAAAAGAGTGCTTAAATAAATCACACAGGTCATCAAAACATTCTTGCACTATCTTAACTCTCACTCTCATATCATTTCAATTCATGCACTACTCACATTTTTAGGCCCTAAGAATGTCCTAATTTTCACCTACATAACCCTCCTTTTTACCCTTTGTTTTACAACTTTAAGGTCTTTATGCACACATTTCCTAGTTTCTTTAAATGTAACCATGAGAATTAGGGTATAGATTTGCTTATCTCTAAAAAATGTTGATAGGTTCATCTCTAATAGTCAAAATGCTTACATTCAATGTATTCCTAAGATCTTTCGTCTTTTATGAGCCATTAATCCATATGAAGTGCAGGTGGTACTCGACAGAGAGCAGTTACATGTATTTTGGGATTCCTGCACTAAAGTTAAAACAGAGACATTTGGATAAAAATGCTAGCTAGAAAGTCAACCGAGTTGCGAGGGATTTTCTAGGATTGTGATGGAAGACAGAGCACGTTATTTTCTCTGATATTCAACAAAGAAAATTCAAAGCATAACTACCTCTTCTAAAAGAAACCGATATGATATAGAGAAAATCTCAGCGATTAGCTAACAATTCAGCTGAAGACTATTCTTAGGAATTTGTTGTAACTAGTTTTCATCTTGTTTTGTATAAAATGACTCGACCATAGTTATGATCTTTAATGTAAAATGTCTATAACTTACGAGCCATGAGAGAAACTAGGTTAGCGATGTTGTGAGATGATATACTACTAGTATGAACTTTGTATTGCTCATATCATTTTGGAGTTGGACTACAGAACTCAGGATGTATTAAAAAACTGAGATTTACTTAATAGAAAGCTTCAATGTCAGGTTCCTTTCCTATTTTTGTTCAATCATGTTAATGGTTTACATCGCTATGTAGTTTAACTTCTCTTTAATGAGGATACAAGCTAGTTGGTTTGGACCCAACAAATCCAACTCGTTATCGCTTTGTTAGTTAGCACTGTATGGCTTGTTCCTTTTGAAATATATTTTCATGATGTGTATGCTTATTGATTAAGTATTGTAATCTTGTGTAGATTGCATAGTATTTTGTCATTTGTTTCTGAGAGCTCTGCTTCCTTTTGAAAATTCAAACTGTGTGTGGTTTGGAGTCTTTATAGCCCAAATATGGGGAGGAGATATTATGCATGTTTAAGATCTTTCAGTATTATGATCTTAGGAGTTATGTCGTGCATGGATTGATTATTAAAATCATTTCTTGTTCCTTAAGATTTGGCTACAGTGACAATCCAACTCAGGGTTTTCCCATTGTGTTTGGTAGTGTTAGGTTTGAGGAACTTATGAGAACACCAAGGTTTGATATCAGTTCATGAGAGATTCTTTTATTCAAAATCTTGTTTTAGTATTTTATGTTATGGGTTACACTAGACCTACCCTGCGTGCCTCTTGTTTCCTATATATGATTGGATGAATTGTAGATCTTTTGTGTGGAAGCATTCCTCTAGATATTAGTGACTTTGGTATAAATGCTTCAATGATCTTATACTTGCATCTAATAAGACTTACCTTTGAAATCTCAACCTACTATGGGAAAGAAATATTGAGGGCATCTTTTCTTTTTTATACAGATTTTGTGACTAATAATATAAAAGGAGCGATATTGAGGTTTCTAAACCCTAAGTTCTGAAATGACACAAGTCTTATTCAATATCATAATATATAAGTGCAGGATTTTAACTGTTGTATTCTTTTTCCAGAGACTTGTTTGAACTTTGTTTTTGGGTTAAAAGCATATCCATACTAGGCTAAAAATTTTCACAACCTTGTGATTAAAGATTAGTTAGATTTACCAAGTTATCTTTGAATGTAGTGTGGCTAAACAATGAATGTAATTGATCTTATCCTGTGAAGTGATATGTTTAGTTGATATATGTGTGGAATATGTTTCTCTGGTGTTTCAAACAAACTGGTGTGAAAAGGATTTGCCAAGAGTTGATTTAAAGCTTTGCCATTACCATTTGTTTTCTCCTGTAGATTATTTTCTTTAGATACATTTTAAGACCTTTAACTTGGGTTTTTTTTTTATTTGACAAAGTCAGGTTTATTTTTGGTTATACGAGCTATACATTTGGTCAAAACACACGGATTGCCACATTTTGAATGCATAGAATGAGAGTGAGTAGTGTAGGAGTTAAAGGCATGAGAGTGTGAGTAGTGCATGAATTGAAATGATATGAGAGTGAGAGTTAAGATAGTGCAAGAATGTTTTGATGACCTGTGTGATTTATTTAAGCACTCTTTTGTAATTGTTGGATTGAGGCCCATGTTTTTTCGAGACTTTTGATTATTTATCTAGTTTGCAATCTTAGTTTGCTTAATGAGTTGGTGGGTGGAGTAATCGGTGTCCAAATTGATCTGTGTGTTTTAATAAAGTTGCCATCAAGACACTGCAGGAACAGGGGACAAAGTTTCATCTTTGATTACAAAACTTAGAAGATTGTTTATGTTGGTTTGTGAATAAGAGTATTCCTTTTGCAGTATTTCTGGAGTCTTTTGGCATTACATGTGTTACGCCTCAAAGCTTACAAGCTTCGGATTGACAAGCAAGTGTTGATTTATCTACAACGACAATATTAACACCCAAAATTTTGGCACAGTTGTCGGAGAGGTGTCTAAAGAGATTATGGTAAATTCTGATTAAATTCTTTTAGTAATAGAGGTGTGTTTTGCATTGTTTTTGTTACCAGTGTGCTTCTATTGTTGTGTTTTCGTAGAGGGATAATTTATTTTTAATAACAAAATTGTTGTAGCAAAATTATTTTTGAGATAGCTGTAACATTGAAAATGAGCTTGATTTTGGCAAGCAATTGTTTTCACAATTTCAAATTTTTTCTGATTGGATTTATTTTTTCTTAAACATGAATGACTAGGGGTAAAGGATAAAAACCTAGGAAAGGTAGGCCTAAAATTGATCATTTGTAAAGTTCTAATTCTTGGATTGGGTTTGTTGCAGTTCAACGCTCTAAATTTACTCAAACGAATCAAGTCAATATGTTAGAGTTGGATTCTAGAAGCAATAGTTCAGGTGTTTCACATCCAACGACAGGAAAGAAGCAATAGTACCAGGAGTGCAGAAATTTGGGCAAGGTCCATTGAGGTGTTTTCTGTCTCATGGAACATTACCTTGCTATGGGTGGCCATAATATTCAGTAGTAGGAGGATCAGTATCAGTCAGATACTGAGGAGTGCAGAGGAGTATTGAAAGTAGAGCAGGACACTCAGTGGCAGAGTCAACAACAACACAGTTTTCATAGTAGACAGTTGTGAACACAATTGATTTAGTTTTTTTTTTGGATGCTTTTCAGTTGCAGATGTTGTAGTAACAACAACAACAGTGAGAAGTGTTGCATGAAGTACATTCCAAAGGTGTTGGATCAATGTAGATGTGAATCCCTTTCTTGCTGAGAGGGAGTGTTGAAAATGCCCAAAAAAAATAAAATAAATAATAATAATAATAATAATATCCCCTTGAATTAAATTAGGAGAAAATTGAAATTCCACATCGCAAGACAACTTGAATGAGTTAACTAAGTTGTTATCACTCGGTTATCTTAGTTAATTCGAGTTAGGGCCTAACTTGAGTCATGTAGAGTGATTCCTGAATTTTAGGAGCCTAAGTTGAGTAGTTGTAATAATTTGATTTAGTTAAACTGAGTTAAAGTCGGTTAAACTGGTTCCACCTGTTGGAGGAATTAGTAGGAGGTCTAACAATGGTGTGCAACTTCAGTGTTCAACTAGTTAACTGATAAATCAGTCATAATTAACTCATGCATGCATGAAATACGAGTTACCCAATTGAGATTGAAGTTCAAGGGAAGTGTACTATCAATTGTATTATTTTCCGAGTTGTACAAGTGGTGCATGTAGTCAGAGAAAGGCCTATAAGGATTGAGAAGTTATGGATGAGGAATTTCCCTAAATAATAGGGGCTAATTCCCAAGGAAACAACGCAAAAAAATAGGATCTTGGTAGGCAACAAAAATGGTTAAGTATTGACTAGAGGCAGCTTGTGAAAGAGTGAGATAGATTATACTTGTGCAGAGATTGTTGAGGCTTGAACAAGCATTGTATTTCTTCTCTATTTTTTTACTAATGCAATACAAATAGGAAGGGGTTTTGAGTAGTTGTTTCCCTCTTAGGTAAATCTCTTAGCACATGTGATTGAATCTTGTCTCATGTTTATGTTGTGATTATTTGATCGATTACTTGTTTCCGCAGATGAGTAAAATAGATTCAAGTCTTTAATTTTAGCATATTACATAAGCAGTTTGAATCTACAAGGAATTTCTACATACTTGACAAGATCTGGAGCTGCAGAAAAGAGAAGAGATGGTGATCAAATATGTTGTGGAGAGTACATATTTGTGTAGATATGGAGGTCCCTGCACTATTAAGCAAGCGGTTTTGAGGAAATCAAAAAGTTGTTGAGCTACAATGTGACTGAGAAAACCAATAGAGGGAAGAGAGAACCTAGAGAGGGTTGAATTGAGCTGAAGAGACCCATAATAGATTTGAATGAAGATATGAGATTTGAGATGTTGTTGAGTTTTGGAACAGATGAAAATCTGAAGAAAAGATAAGAGATGTAGATCTGAAGCAAAGGTACAAGTGTTGATATTAGAACTAAGAGTGAGGGGAAGAGACACTAAGATCATATCTAGAACAGAGAAAAAATGTTGTGGGAAATAGTGCAATAGATCTAAATGGTTTAATCAATTGGTTATGCAAACTTTGAGTAAAGAGCCTATGGATCTGAGTTTGAAAATAAGATGAAAAAGGGATCTGCTAGGCAAAGTAGGTTGGTACCTACATATCAAGGAGTGGGTGCCTTCTTCAAGTTGGTGCCTATAAAATTCAAGGAGTTGGCACTTCCTTCAGGTTGGTTCCTGTAAAACCTCCAGTAGGTTGGTGCTTACAAATATTGGGAGTTGGTGCTTGCAAAGAAAAGGGGGTTGGAGCCTCTAATAGGTTGTGGCCTACATAACTTGATGTAATATGAAGTTAGTGCTTACATTTACATCATAATAAAAAATAGTTTATGGTTTTCTTCCTTATGGGTTTCCACGTAAACTTCTTGTGTTCAGATGTTACGCTATTGGTGCATTGTTATTTTGTTGATTGTGCTTGTTTAGGTAAAAAATGATAAAAGTTTTAGCCCCTCCTCCCCTTATGTATTTCCTTGATTTCCAATCCGATTTAATGCAAAATGTAAATATAATTAAAATTCAAAGTTTTAATGCCCAAATTTAGTGTTTAACAATATCCATAATATTTGAATGAAAAATATTTACTAAAAAATAATTAAAAAGACTATATACTTGATAAACTTTAAATTTATAAATTTACTTTTCCATCAAATAACCAAACCATAAAAACACACACACACATAATCTCTTTATCTAACTAAAAACATGCAAACTGAGAATGTTCTAAATATACCCTCAAATATTATTGAAACTTTTTTTTGGTTATATTTTATTATTGTTGGTGTACTTTAAAAAAATACATATTCATATTTTATCCAAAATCAACTAATTGTTAGATAGCTAATCCTTGGGATTAACCTTGGGTCAGTTTGGGTAGTTATTGGAGTCCAAGAACTCCCGAAACTAATTCAATTGTTTCCTATATGTATTTATATGTACAACATGTACATAATTCTTAGAGATTGATTAATATACATTTGATTTGGTTTCTAGTCTCGTGTGTTCTACAGTGGTATTAGAGCGGGTTAGATGCTCCGTTGAATGAAAGCATGGTTAATTTTCTCTATCATATAGAATGAATCTAAGACTTCAAATGTTAATTTGAACGTTATTAGAGCCTTGGTTGAGTTGTTTCTGAACTCCATGTACTTGAATTCTATGGCGTAAAGGAGACGCGGAGCATGAAGGCTGTGAGGATAGTTGAATGCAACATAAGGTTAGCCCAGTGGGACACTCAAACTATTGACTCTTTGTAAGTTTTATAACTTTTCGTCATAATGAAAGAAGAATGGAGAAATTCAATGGTATAAAGTTATTTTTTTAACATATCCTTGGAAGTTAGAATACATGTTGGAGTCTTGAGTGCTTGTTGTTCTCAATAAAAATTTCCAATACTGAGTTGAATACCAATAATTATTGGATTGTTTGCTAAAAGTCTAAGTTCCAAGCACCGAAGGGCTACTTGTTATTTTGATTTTGGGAGGCTTTATTTGCATTTACTGCATCAAACAGGAGTTTACTTACAGTGAAATTTCTGAAAGATAGTATTTGCATTCATAGTAAAATTTCTTAAGGATAATATTTACATTTATTGCAAACCAAAGTTTTTACTGAATTTTTTTTGAAGGATACAAAGTTTTTATTGAAGGATACTTAAAATGAAAGATATATATTTTTTGGTGGTTTGAATTATATTTTTAATTGAAGAGTGGTCAATTTTTTGGTTGTCTTGGATTTAAAAAAGAGATTTTTTCAGTTTATATATTGGGTAGACGTAGGTTGTAGCCAAGTGTGAAGGAGATTGTGACAATTTGGCAGTGAAATCTTAGACCAGTGAGTAACTGACTATGCAGCCGAGTGTGAAGGGGACTGTGACAATTTTGCAGAAATCTTAGACCAGTGAGTAACTGACTATGCGAAGCTTGCAACGAAGAGAGGTATAACGTAGAAGAAGTCGATAAGCATGGAATAATGGCATCCACATTAAATTGTGGTGAAATTTGAAAATTATTTAAATAATAATTTCTAATGTGAACGCTAATTTTTTAGAAAGTTGTGAAAGTTTTCTTTATATTGCTAAAGGAATAAAAAATAGCCAGGAGTAAGGAGTAACTCTCAGGATGCCGCCATAATGTTCACATGTAAAATTCACTATTAAAAAGATTAAAGTCAACCAACAAACTTTACGTTAAAGAAGCTAAGATAAAAAGTAATTTTTATGTGGAGTAATTTTTTTTTTTTTTTACGTAAAAGGAGCCAAGATAAAAGAAGTGGTAAGGCTTTCTCCTTCCTTCTCTTATTTTCATTAAATGGAGTAATTTTGATTGGTGGCAAGTGGAGAAAATGAGCTTTTGGGGAATGACATCAAGTTTTGATTTTGGTTTTGTTGAAGTTTAAATAACAGAGTTTATGGATATGAAATCAAGAAGGGAATATGACATTGTGCTTAGTGAAGATTATATAGTTATTTGGTTTATTGAAGGTCTCAAGTTCAAATCTTTATAAAGACAATTTTGAAAGATATTTTTTTTAAAGCTAATTTTGGGAGATATTTTTGGAGGTAGAGTTTATAGATGTAAAATCAAGAAGGGAATATGACATTGTGGTTGGTGAAGTTTATATAGTTATTTGGTCTATTGAAGGTCTCAAGTTCAAATTTTTATAGAGACAATTTTGAAAGATATTTTTTTAAAGCTAATTTTGGTAGATAGTTTTGGAGGTTGTGAACATGATTTCAATATTTTGGAGGTTGTGAACATGATTTCAGTTTCCATCGGTTGGTGACCCTGAGCATGTCACTATTTGATAAATTTGCAACTCATGCATATTGGATATAACTCACAACAAACTTGAGTTTTCATGATATTCATTGTATGGAGCAAAGACAAAAGTTCCTAATTGTGTAGCTGCAGCTATATAATCTCTTTATTCTTGAATCTTCTTTTTAAACGAGTGCATTTTTGGTTGAACCCGACACCCGGTTAATTCATCATAAATTTGTTTATGTTGGGTACATTTTCGATTGAACCCAACACCCGGTTAATTCACCATAAATTTGTTTATATTGGGTGCATTTTCAGTGGTAGTCGACACCCCCTTTTTTCAAAGTTGATTGTTAGAGAAAATGGCCAAAGTCGATGATTTGTCACAGTTATTGCGCAGTTTAATGTCATCCACAGTTCATAACAGTGTCCAAGTCAACAAGGACATGCTTTCTCACATTCACTCTCGTTTGTAAATTGCGAAAAGCAAAATTGAATTTTTGGAGCTAGAATCCTAGTTTCAGCGAGAAGAATTGCAAAAGAAAAAATTATGAAGATGTTCTTGTTAAGAATAATAGTTTGTTTGAGCCCAATCATCAGTTAGAAAATAATTAGAGTAATGCAGTGGTATCAAAAGGAAATGCAACTGAAAGTTCTTATGAGAACACTGATATTCTCAAAACTTTCATAAGGCCATGGGAAGAGATTAGACACAATAAACACATAACTGGTTTGGGTTACAAAGAAGATATTCTGGATGTATCTTTTCACATACTAGATTTTGCTAAACCGATACAATTTCTAAGCGCTGGATTTCTGGATGTTGTTGTTCCAGAACAAGGTGATAGATCCCAACAGTGTAACATAGTTGGACATATGAAAGATCAGTGTTTTGATCTTCACCCATGTGAGCGTTGAGGAAAGTGAAATCATCATACAAATAGATGTTCCAGAAAGAAGTCTACTGCGAGAGAGAAGGTAAATTTCAGATGGTTTGCTTCTTGGGATTGGACTAAAACAACCAAGAAGATTTGCAACACATATCGAAGAATATGTTCCAGAGTGATGACTAGCCTTGTAGTGATGAAGAGTACTCCTCACCTTGTATCCGACAAGGGGGTAATAGTTGATGGTCTGTACATGTTCGAGTTCAGGACGTCAAGTGAGCCTGAGTCAAAGTTGAGTTGATCGAGTTGATTAAGCACTCCCATGTTTGGAATTGTTCGAGGAATTGTTGTGATAGTTCCACAGTGTGTGGTCACCTTAAAACCACATTTTTTTGTTGTTCTGAAAACCGCTATGAAGGTTCTAGAGTTGGTGTTGGTTGAGACCTTCAGTTCTCCCTTATTGGTTTGTGGTCATCCTTAAAAACCATTTTCTGAGAGACATTCAGTTCTTGGCTGAGATGCATTTTTACATTTTAAGCTCTCGTTCTTGGACTCTGGTATATCCTTTCGGATTAAGGGGGGATTGTTAGATAGCTAATCCTTGGGATTAACCTTGGGTCAGGCTGGGTAGTTATTGGAGTCCAAGAAGTCCCAAGAACTAATTCAAATATTTCCTATATGTATTTATATGTACAACATGTACATAATTCTTAGAGATTGATTAATATACATTTGATTTGGTTTCCAGTCTCGTGTGTTCTACACTAATTTTATCACAAATTTAGAAAGCGAAAGAAAAAATATATTATATAACAATTAACATCCTTATCATCTTAAAAAAAAATTGTCTAAAAGAAACATAAAATATACAACCATTAACATCCTTGTCATCTCAAAAGAATAGAGAATCTTTGCTCGAAAAGGACATAGGACACAGAGATAATTTATCCATTTAATATAATCCAATCTACCATATCAAAGAGATATAAAAACTTATCTCCCTTGCCATAACTTAATATCTCTTTAATATTTATTAATTATCTAAGCGTAGCATTTAAAAGAGGTAAAAACTTATCTATTCCTATTAACTTTTAAATCGAGTGTGCTCCACCCCTATAATTGTCACTCCATCAAAGGTGTAGATAAATAACTATATTTCACAATGAAAGGAGTGTAGATCAATTGTTGTCAGCGTGATTTCAACATATCCATGGTAACATATTATAATGCTTACTATTAAAGAGGGGCATCATTATATTAATCGAAGAAATGAACACAGTGTCACGTGGTGAAAAGGACACCTACAATTGCGAGAAACAAAAGTGGCATTTAGTAAGGGAGAGTCAGCGAATTTTTCCGCTAAAATATTTTGAAATAGATGGATTTTATCTAAATCTTCCCCAAAAAAACATGGAATGTCTAAGATGTTTCTGGCCAGCGGCAACGAGGTAAACTTCATGAGGGCAACTCTTGCTTCGAGATATGGATCTTAATCATTGACGTGTGTAACACAGCTACATTTTCACAGAACAGTACTAAAACGCTTGCAAAGTTGCAGGGACAAGGTACACCTACCATTGGGAAGGGGAGAAACTAGAGCAGCAGAAATAGAAACGCACGAGAAAATATGAGAACTCGCGGACAGAAACCACCATGTATCTCTTAATGGTACAATTTTTTTAATTTACAGTTAAAAAACTTGGCCGTAGTTTAACTAGCTAGAAGAATTGCCTGGAAAGTTATAGAAATTCCAGTTATATTTAGAGAAAATTTGGCAACGATTTTTGTAAATCCAAGTTATAGTTGTTAAATTTCAAAATTTTAGGTGTTCTAGATGTTTTTGATGGTGCTGAATCTATTTCCACCATAAAAAACATGATTCAAACACGACTTCTACAAGATTTTTTGAAAGTTTTTGCTCGGATTCCGACCACTTTTGGCTGTCCAGGCAATTCCTCTGGCTGCATAGACGACTCCAAAAACTTGTGCCCTAAAGAGGTAATAAAATTACCATGAATTTGATATCAAATTTAGTATGATTCGAAAAATTAATTGGTAGTTTGGTTTGGAATATGTCTTAAAATTGTTTATGTTTGGACACGAGCTTGTTTTTTCAGAGATAAAGAAACAAAATAATGGTTCAAGATCCAAAATCCTAAAAAAATAAAAATCTGCCTCTTTATAGATAAAGACCACCAACTTGTCATTCAAATAACATAATTTCTCTTAAATAAAAATAACGAATCAACATACATTTGCCTATAACAACAAAAGATAATTATCAAAATTATCTCTCACTACTAAAATTTCACAACTTTGACAATTAGGTTTTCCATTTTTAAAAAGAAAACAACCCCTCTTCGATTACTCACCATTTTTCAATTAATACAACTTTAGTTATCACATGGGAATTAAATTGCACGAAATTTAAATCTCAATTTCAAATAAACCTGCGTACCTGCACGGAAGAAGGCTAAACAATTACGTGGGGTGCCTGGCTTGCAGCGAATCAGAAGTAGCTCCGCTCATTTCCTCGGAGGCTTGCTGTGGTTGCCGTAGGGATGTTTTCTCCACTGACCTTCAATCTGACCTGGCTGGACTGTCTGCTGGCGGAGCTGGGCGTCAATTTCTCGGCTGCAGCAACGAGCTCAAGGGTAAGCTCTGTACCAATGGGTACACGTGATCCAAGACCGTGGGAGACTGTGCAGTCATGTTCACGCGTGGAAGCGTCACCGTCATCCATGCGATGTGATCGAAAAAGCTTACCAGGAGAATCTGCTTTGTCTGAAACGCTTATTTCCACCTCTATAGCATTATAAATGCTATCTGACAGCACGTGGAGAAAGATGGCGAGCGTGGAGAGGGCACTCCATGACTATTCCCCTCGCATGTCAGATAGCATTTATAATGCTATAGAGGTGGAAATAGGAAAAGCCCTGCTTTGTCATGCTGTAACCTCTTATTTTGACATGGTTGGGATTTTTAATGGATCATATTTTAGTCTGGTATTTTGTGATGTTATTTATGTTTTGGTTTTTGCTAAATATCAGTGATTGGTATATTTGGTTTGTTAGGCAGAAATATTTTCTAGTCCATTATGGAAGAGATGGAAAATATGTTGTAAAGTTAGGTTATGTTATGTAACTATCAAATTACATAACAATAAAAAAATGCAATTAAAAAAAAAATAAAATATAAAAATAA
>Ga0181473_100278_pt1 | contig 11625 bp, 6 predicted proteins | sample In2P11_FD_119089 | JGI IMG/M metagenome (GOLD analysis project Ga0181473, IMG submission 119089) | Clean room microbial communities from NASA Spacecraft Assembly Facility at Jet Propulsion Laboratory, Pasadena, California, USA -... ... | reverse complement strand
GGCCGCGTTGGCTCAGGCCGTGGACTGTTTCCCTCTTTGAGGGTTTTAACCACGTCAAAAATACTGGTGTATTGATCTGTGATCTGGTTGTGAGCGGTGTCCTTTGGTGTTCTGTCTGAGGAACTTACCCTGTAAATTCCTACAGTGTATATATGCTTCTGTAAACAAGAAAAATAGCGTATATAAAAGATTTCAAGAAAAAATAAAAAACAGCCTGAAGAAACTAACCAAACTTAGAATTCAAGTTCCTACAGGAACAGACTACACAACAACAGCAAGCAAACATACAGCTGAGCTGTAATTGGCTTTAACACACCTAAACTAGGAACAACAATACTGTTGTCTCTAGCGGAGTTGCCAATTCTGTTAAGGGAAAAGTTCCCCTAGGGTTTTTGGGCTGATACCCTAGCAAACTGAAAGTTGTCTATACAGAGAAACACAAATTCCATACAACCATGATGCTAATGGAAGCAAACTATATGATAAGGGGTGTACCTAGGGGTCCTTCATTTGAGAAGATCCTTCCAGGGTCCAAACACTTCTTGGAGTTCCTTTTGCTCCTTCAACCTGCAAAACAATCAATTCAAGAAAGTACAACAATATATGGACTAAACATCATAAAGAAATCATCTTCATAATATATTGAAAGGTAGTTATTTATGAAATTAAACAACCATTCATACATGAATCATAACATGGATACCATAAACATGAAGAAGATTTATGTCAGGAACAAAGACAAGTGTTTCTTTTATTATAGACAAATAAAGTACAGAAAGAAATGATTTCACCTGATTCGTCCTTTCGCAGGCTCCAAGCGGAACCATCCTCTGGATTCATCCAGTCTCAAGCCTTTAACAGATTCCTTCCATGACTTACTCCATGATATCACAAGTAGTAGATAGACATCATCACACAAGGAAACAAGGGTTTCCTGTAAATGGGGGAAGTGGAGGAGGCACTAGGATCTTCAGACCTGGTTAGGGAAATCTCAGCATAATAACCTTTCTCCTTCTTCGCTTCTCCCTTAGGCCTTCCCATTGAAGCCTTTTTATACTTCTCTTAAAGTAGTTTTTTAGTTGGGAATTCATTGGGAACAGTTGGGCCATGGGCACTAAATCAGTAGGTAAAACCCGTGATCTCCACCCAAAATTAAGGATATTTAATTTTTTTTAAAGTGTTTTAAGACATATACGCGGGTTGGGTATACACAAACCTGCATATACACGCGTTTATATCAGGGCAATGTAGCATATAAGGAATAAAACACTGTTTTTTAAATTTTGGACCAGGTCTGGAAGGAGGGGTTGCCATGGGCCATGAGTGCAACATCACAAACCCCAAGAGTGAGATTTGGAGCTATAACAACAGAAGACTTAGTGTACCCTACTTCTTGCTAAAATCAATAATAGACATGAGCCTAAAGGTCCAAGAGGGAAATCATCAGTAATTGGCACACCATGGAATTATTAAGCTAATACTAGAGGATGCCTTAAGCCAACTAAGAATCCCCATTCAATGAACTGCATTTAGAGACATGGACACAGAGGATGTGATTGAAATACAAGCCCTTGAATATGATAGGGACAATACCTCTAATGGTGAAGAGAAGGCACAAGAAGCTGAAGAAGAACATGAAGAGGAGGCAGAAGAAGATGAAGAAGAACCTGAAGAAGAAGTAAAAGAAGAAGGAGAAGAGGAGAAAAGTAAAGAGAAAGAACAATAGAAAGAAGCAAGCCCTGAGGAACACACCAAGGAAGGGGAGGAATCTCCACGGTTTTCTACTGAACCCACTAAGAGGGAGGTAGCTACTGCCTTGACTACCTTAAGAACACCTATCAAGTCAAAAGGGAAACTATGGAGGCAGATCCCCCTCTATTCGAGAAAAAGGACGAGAACTAGTATCAAACAAGGGAAACCACAAACACCCACCAAGACTCTAATCATAATTGAGGACTCACCAAAAGAGCAAGAAAATTTAGTTTCCTTGCCGAAATAAAAGGTGAAGAAGGCACATCAAAAAAAGCTTCCCCAAAGTCTCCCATCACCTATGTTAGGAGGCCAGTCTCCAAGTCATTATCAACAATCCATGGCAAGGGACCTTTTACCCCATTTTAGAAAGGAAAAATCCTTCTACAAGATCCTCATACAGTCCTACAGGAAACTTTTTTAACACTATAGGAAAGAAAAAATGTAGGAGGAAGGAAAACAAGGACAGAGGGAAGGCAAAGAAGTAGCAACACAAGTGCAGGAGGGGGAAAATTCTCCAAAGATATCTAAGGGAGAGTCCCAAGAGTTGTAGGAACCTAGCCCACAACCCAATCTGAGCTCTTATTATAGATTCATTGAAGGGGGAAGAGTAATACCATAGAAATTTCCCATCCATCTCTTCTTTGAGCTTGAGAAAGAGAGAGGAAGGACACATCGCTGGATGAAAATTTCTAAATAAAATAAGGTAGAGGATGTGGGCCATATGGAATAGAAGCTACTAGAGATGGGCATAGAGTTGAGTAAGATAAGAGACATAGAACAAATTATGAGATATCAACTAGAGGTAGAAAACACATGGCTAAGGAGGCAGTTACAAGAAAAAGAGAGCCAATTGGCCACCATGGAAAGCCTCTCCATGGAGGCACTCCAATGCAAGATGCCACCAAAATCATATGCCTTGTATCTTAAAGATCAATGACTGCAATTTTAGATAAATACCCTAGCAAAATAGGGGACTATGCCTTTCCAATACTATAGGAAGTTCATTGAACTATGTGACAAGAGAATCCTAGTGGATAAGGCCAAGATATCTAAATTCTACTTGCACAACTTGGGCTTAACATACTTGAATGTGTGGGACCCCAATACAAAGTTGGGGGATTTACAACTAATGGCCCTTGCATCATGGATGAGTCATGAGGAGGCCATGGTTAAGGAGGTGAAGAAGGTGTTGGAAAGATAAGAAAGGGAGCACCTTTACATCAGAGTAGAATAGATAAATTCAATGGATGCCATTAGAACCCACAAAATCATCACTAATGATCCCTAGCTTGTACCAAGATACCTAGCTACATAAGAGCAAGTAGTCACACATTTTGAGAAAACCTTGAGATTGCTAGGGAATGAAAGCCAACAAGCATGCTAAAAGAGATGGGGAACACTACCATAAATCCTAAGGATCAGGGAGTATCATTCCCCTGAAAGGATGAGAGATGCACTAGAAAGGACCCCACTATATAAGAATGCATTGCAAAGACTCAAAATCAATTGGATTAGTTTGAAAATCAGTCCACCCTTGCTATTGGGTATGCTAGAAGGTAGAAAGGATGAAGAAGAAAGAAAGAAGTGGCCGGAAATAGAAAAACATGTAGGGTTTTATCCGCAAGAGGAAACTCCATCAATAGAGGCCTAGGATGTCAGAGAGGCCACAAGAGCTATGAAAGATATGGGCATAGACTATGTTTCTCAGAGGATGAGCAACACTTTCAGTAGGGGGTGATGATGAGGCTTATCAATACATAAATTATATGGGCCTTAATGCCAATCTCCAACTTATTAAAATTAAATTTTCTCACATTTATTTACATATTTTATTATATTTTTCTTAGTGAGAAGGGTAAAGGTGAGATGTTATGTCATGTGGCATATTATGCATTAATTGTAGGATTTGGAGTATTTTTGGGTTAATTTAAGTGCACGAACTCGAAGTAGACAAGCAAGAGGGATTTTAGGAGATTGTGTCTCCCTCTTTAACTCCTTAATCACTTGAAGATTCCTCCACTAAATCTCATCATCTCAGAGTTACAAGCAGCCAAGCCCGCTAAGTTCATTGGAAACCAAGCTAGTGATAGTTGAAGACAAGTCAATCTTGAGTTTGGGAGTAGCCATGCCTAAAGATTTCATTGGTAGCCAAGTTAGTGATAGTTGAAGACAAGTCAACATTGAGTTTGGGAGCCAAGCCTCCTTAATTTTAAGGAAGTTGTTGGTATCTTCAGTTGTATAAATAAGAATGCCTAGGGCCTCATTAGGATTCAAATTTTTACTGTAGCCTAGAGGAAATTTCAAGCTAAGATATTGTGACTCTTACTCTCTTGTTATTTTTTACATTTTGGTGATAATGAAATGGGTTTCTTTGATTGAGCACTAAGTTTAATTAGAGGGTTGAAGCTCTTGGTTTAGGGTCCAACCCTAGCAGCAAAGGTTCCTCCTTTTGTACATGTATCCTTAGATTAGAATCATAGATTAACTGTTGAAGTTATCTCTATTTTGTTTAATTTACAAGTCTTTGCATGATTGGTTGGTTTTGATTCCTTTAGTTGGAGAAGTAGATCAGTGTTACAATAGTGAAAGAAAATACTTCAGAAAATCTTGTGACTATGGCCTCATCCTCATCTCCCTCATGGGATCATGGTTTGAGGGCCTCACTCTCGCAACCCCAGAAACATATTTATCCTTTGGTTATTACATAGCTTAGGATTTATTGTTGAGTAGATCATTGTTAATGATTTATTAGAAGCACTTGCAATTGTCATTTTGGTTTCTTGAGTTCGCTATAGATTATAAATCATTCCATTCCATAGATTTGATCCATTAGCCATTAATAAATCAGTTTCTCAAATTCAACTCATCTTTTCCACATTTACATAAAGTGGTGCATAAATGAATAAATGAACATGTATTGTTGCAGGAGTTTCTAATCTGCATGGAGGAACTCATTCCACCAGCCTCATCTAAGTTTTCTCCACCTCTCACCAAACCCTACCAATCACCAATTTGGATTTCTGTTTTGTGGCCACTGTGGACAACTAATTTGAACAAATCCAATGATCCTGAAGAGTTGGGATGATCCTTGGGTAGTTTTCAGCTTCCCCATACCTTATTATTCCATCATACACCTTCCCAAAACTTCATTTCACATTCCCTACCTTCCTACAACTTTCATCTAATTTTCCTGTAGTAAATGAGGACATTTTATAGTAACTACAAGAAATCTAGGAAATCATGTAGCAACTACAAGAAACCTTGTAGCAGCCCGTTTTAGACTGTTTTGGTAGAAATGATGATCAAAGCCTAGGGTAGGCCTTCAACTTGACCTCCATACCCCTCAATGCCATTTTTGACTAGTTTTCCAATAACTTCCCCACCTTGCAAAAGATCAACTTGTTTAGCCTAACATTTACATTTCTAAATTGAAAACCAAGACTCTTTTCTACAATATTTATTTAGTGCATGCATAAATCAGTCTCAACAATGCTAGGATCATTTCCATGCTTACTTAGTCTATATAACTAGATGATAGAATGCAAGGTTAAATTAGGTTTCTTCTACAAGTAATGTATGTTAATTCTTAGCTAGGTAATTTCATGTCATTTCATAACACCTTCGATACAACGCTTTCAATTCCTTAACATAGGAAAGCATTTACTTTCTGCATTAAAGATAGCTTTACATTCACTGGTAATAGTCAACTTGCTTCTAGTCAATGGAAGATTGGTTTGAAAAACCCTAGTGGTCTATAACCCTAGTTGAGAAGTGACAAGAGTGGGCTATTGCATTTGATGTGCATATAGCACTGTCACCTCCAAATTTGTACGAATGCTAGGTTGATAAAGTAAAGTTGTTCACCCTAGGAGTTGTAGCATCCTTGCTACAATACTAGGGCTCATCAGAAAGCATGCCTAAAGACTCTCTTATAGTTGAACTCACAAGTTGATCCATCGAGAGAAAGCAACGGGACACAAGTTTGGGACCACCATCCAAGACTAAACATCATTGAATATTCTGCATCACCAATCCATGTAGAGGTGAAGAGAAAGCATATTCAAGAAGACATCCAACACTTAGTAGTAATAGTGATGTGACATTGCCACATCATCAAGTAGTGCATGTCAACAGTGTAATGTCATGTCATGTCATGAGTGGTCATATGCCACATCACTATTGCGGATCATGTATATTTTATTCAAATATATTATAAAGTGGAAGTCCAAAGGACACACATGAAATTTAAAGAGTCATAAAAGTTGAAAATTCATAGGAAGTCAAATAGTCATGAGGGTAGTAAAGAGTCACCCTTGGTTATATATACTCCCCCATTATATGAGTAAAGGAATTTTCACCTTGGCTTCTCTTGCAAGGAATTAGAGAGATTAGCTCGTTCTTTGAGGAGCAAGGAGTGGCTTCAATGCTCCACTATTGGGGATAGTGATGTACATTGTGTTGGAAATAATAATGAGAGTGGGGAGGTGAATTAGTGTTAGCAAATCAAACACTTTTTCATTTACATACTCAGATTCATATGCGCTACTTCAGTTAAGGCAACCTGCATGTATATGCAACTGTGTTTAATGCAACTAGCATATATCCAGTAAACTTATGATTCAGTTAGTTGATCTTTAATGAGTACATCAGAACATTATTAACCATGTAGACAGTAAATAGGTTCAATAAAATAGAACAGATCATCACAAATACGAAGCACACATGAACACCATGATATAAGGTGGAAACCCAATGTGGGTGAAAACCACCTGCTGCAGTTTGTCTCTATCTTCTTTTAATAAGAAACTTCTTTTTACAATATTTATGTACTAGTGCAGTCTTATACCAGTACACAGGCTTCTACCTATAGAAGGCTACAACCTTCTCTCATTCTCCAGCTTCTCCTAGAAGGGAGCTACAACCCCCCTTTTCTCTTGTACTAGATGATGTACTAGTACGTAGGTGCCAACCTACAGAAGGCTACAACCTTCTCTTTCTTCCTCCAGGTACCACGTTTCATAAATTTTCAGACTGGATACTCATGGAACACAACATCATAATCTGAATTCCACGCTTCATCCAATTTTCATACTAGACCCATCAATATCATTGAAGCACAAAATCAATCACCACTTGCATCATCAATCTTTGAATCACCCAATACTGAATCACTGAAACCTTGTCAACAAAATGCAGTCACAGAGCAGAACACAAAACTCTGCAACAATATTCAGAGCCAACTATATCATCATAAATCATACATCATAGTGCATATGCTACTTGGAAGAGCCGAACCAGCATGTATATGCAACTTCACCAAAGCGAACTAGCGTATATGTCATCAAATACTTACTTATAACTTCGATGCACTTCCTAACTTCAGACATACCCAGATCATTACATATACAAGGATAATACGTGTGTTAGCAACCAGATCTAGTCCATTAGATCACATAAAGATAAGTCATTATGATCCTGATCCATTATTAGATCTCATCCATCAACACTGAAACTAAACACACTCAACCAATCTGAATATACGGAATACTGACACCAGTAAACAATCACCAGAACTCAAAACTTTGCATCAATAACCAGAACCACATGTAACTTCAAACATCATAGTTTATATGGTATACACTATTTAGATGTATCTAACCTGCGTATGTATGCGCTTTTATCAAAGTCAACCAGCGTATACATCAGTAAATATTCATTCATAATTTGCGGCTATTCCAGACTTGAGTTATACCTAGATCATAATATTTACAGAACGTTACATGTGTCAGTATACAGATCAAGAATAAGCATGATCAAACCATATAGAGATGATTCATTCCAAGCCATAAGATCCTGATCCATCATAGACCTTGTCCTCCATCAACCGCTGAGATTCCTTGTTGGCTCAGATCAAGCAAAGCATCATAAACCCACAACCTGCATACTGGATCTCACTCTGCATCAAATATTTGAGACTTTCTGAGTACTTTTGCCTAATGATCTTCTCCTCCTTTTATAGTCTTAGGCCTTTCTCAATACCATGGTCCAAAACCACTTAGAACTAATACCTTGGACCAAATACCTGGGGTCAGTACAACATACAAGATACCTTGGACCAATACCATGGTCCAAATACCACAGACCAAAACCAAATGTACGTGCCTTTCCTTGCGTGAAAGTGCATGTATATGCATACGTGCCTTTTGGTTGTTGAACCTGCGTGTGTATGCGGATTTATCAAGGGTAACCTATGTATATCCCATGTATTCTGTCACATTTGATATCTCTTCTATAGATTCATCTAGTTATATACAAGTGAGTTGTTCTGCTACAAGTGGGTTGCCATCAAGTACAACACATGCATCATAATGCCAACAATCTTGCCCTTTGGACTTGATGGAAACAACACCAAATCACTCTCCCCCTTTGACATCAAGGGCAAAGGGTCATGCTCCCCCTAAGTGCATGCTAAAATCTCTGATTGAGCTCCCCCTCTATTTATGCTGAGATGCACTATATCATCCATACTCCTCCTTAGTACATGCAGAGTCTGTAAATATTTTCAAGAAAATAACATGACTTTATAACTCAATTATGTGAGTTTGACCTTCCTATCACCATTGAATCATACATACATTCATTCTCCCAACCAAGTGGGGATATGCCAGATACCAATTGTTTATACATGACTTGAAATATTACAACATCCTTCCCATGCATAGTGGGGGTACACATTACATCATATGACCAAAAGGGATTCATCAAATGACTACAATATACAGAGACAAACTAATATGACCTTTACATCGAATGACATTTATAACAGAGATCAAATATCTAAACAAGATCATGATAGTCATCATCAACTATCATACAAAATGTATGATCTGCTCCATAAGTATCTATCAACACCATCCAGACCAGCAACATGTATATGTCCATTAGTGTAGATATAATCAATCTGTGACAAGGTATGTCTGCATATAGATATCAACTCATCCTCCTCATTACATCAATATCAACTTGCTTCGTTTCCTTAGTAGAAAGAGACTTATCATAACCTCAACATATGTATGTGAAAAACACCATGTTTATCATCTATAACATGTCATAAATAACAGTATGATCTTTCTACAAGAGCCTTCAATATATCAACCATGTATCATCACTAGGGAAATTCCCACATATGATAAGCATCAACCATGATAATCAACATATGTGAGTATCAACCTATCATCATAAGGTAAGAACTCAAAGTGATTAAGTAAGCCATGCCTTCGAATAGCTATGTCTCCATGCGACCTCCAATAACACCATTCTCTTGGCAAACCAACAATATGCAACTTAAGTAATCATCCATGTATCCATCATAATGTATATAACACTATGTATCTAGCAAACCTTGAGCTCAAGCAACAATCCTCAATCATGTGAGAGCCTGCATCATAACTGTATGATCTTTATGCATATGACAACAACAAAATATGAGTGACTCATCATCAAGTAATGAAGTTGTGTATTCAAGCTTTGTACTTCTCTTTATCCTTATGAAGATTACCATGTTAGCAACATATATGCATCATCAGAGAATCAACCACAAGTTTGATTTGAACACCAACTATGTAACCCATATGAGATTTTGTCATGGGAAACTCATAACCATATCATAGCAAAATGTATCATTTAGCCATATAAGCATCATCACAAAGGACTTCTAACCATAATGCCAACAATGCATTATTCAAAGCATATGCTCCCTCTGAACCTGTGCCATCTGTTCACTGTCAGATCTGATCATGCATATATCATCAAGAAGTATCAAGGCATCATCATCATAAAAAAAAACATCTTATGAGTACCAAAACAGTTCCACACAACATCAGCAGATTGTAACCATTATCAAATAGAACAAATGATGGACTGAATCATATTAGGCCCTTTTTCCTGAGTCTGTCACACTGCTTTTCCTCAAGCTAACATATATGCGACTGTGCAGTGTCTAACTCATGTGTATACGTGACTTCTCTTCATGAAACTTGTGTATGAGATTTAGAACACTGAAGTTTTACACTTTTAGCTCCCTCTGAGTCTGTTATGTCTGTACATTGTGTTGTGCCACATCTTTCTGACTGTACTTCCTTCTTCTTCCATATCTTCAAGGGTGATGATGTTTTCTTCTTTTGGTATGGTGCCCGTACTTTGTTCCTACATTCCTTTGCTATATGTCCAAGATTGTTACATGCATAACATCTTACATGTTTCATATTCCTTCTGTAGCAATCGATAACTTTTTGACCAAACATATTGCAATAAAAACAATATCCCTTAAAGTACCTGGAACGTGATGATCTTTCTGTGTGATGGTCTTGAACCATTCTACTTCTGCATCTAGCTGCAACATGTCCAAAATTATATAACATTCAACATTATTCATTGGAGGAGTAAAATATTTTCTTTGAAGAATTTCTTTCCTTGGTTGTTTATGGGATTGACCTCTCATCTCCTTGTTGAGAATTTCAGATTTTGCAATAGAGTTCCTTGTCTTACTTTGTGAACTAGATTCACCTTCAATAGATTCATGAAAACCAACACTAGTTTTATTAACAGGAGACCTTTGACTACTAAGAATATAATCCAAGATCATAGTACTATCTTGAAATCGTAAGAGCTTATCCTTTTCTTCTAATTTATCTTTTAGAATATTTACCTCAACTTGATGTTGCTCTTCCTTTTCAAGAGACTGTTTCTTCATGATTCCTTCAACTTTTCTTCCTTCTTCCAACTGATGAGTTATTTCAAGAACTTTGTTTTCTTGTTTTTCAAGAGCTTGGAGTAGTTCTTTATTCTGCTTATTTAATTCTTCAAGATCTTCTTTTAGTGAGAGGGTCTTAGCTTCAAGACTTTCATAGTAATTGGATCTTTCTCTGAGTTTCTTGATTGTTGTGCCCTTTTCATTTACTTCATTTCTTAATGATGTTACTTCATCTTGTAGCTTTTGACATTGATCTTCCTCTTCCTTGAATAGCTTCCTTACCCTGTTTCTTTCCTCTAGTTGAGCTTTTAGTTTGGTAGCTTCTTCTTTGGAGGCACATTCCCTTTTGTCCAATAGATCTTGTTGATCTTTAATTTTGTCTGTAAGCCTTTTAAGTTCTGTCTCTATTTGATATCTTTCATCCTCACCCATAAGAGCAAGTTCAGTTGTTTTGCTATCACTTTCATCATCTTCAAATGGATGGAGAAATGTATCACCAGAGGATAAAAAACTCATACCTGATATCTCTTTTGCCTGTTCATCTTCAAATTGAGGCGATTCTGAATCTGAATACTTGCTTCCACCTAAAAACCCACTGTCTCTCCTACTGTCACTGTTTCTTTGAGCTGTCTTCTTCTTCTGAGGTGCTTTCTTCTTTAGCTTCTTTCCCATTGTTCTACGGATCTCCTTCAAGCGATCAAGCTTCTACCAAAGGACCTGCTCTGATACCAATTGTTGGAAATAATACTGAGAGGTGGGGGGTGTGAATCAATATTAGCAAATCAAACACTTTTTCATTTTCATACTCAAATTCATATACGCTACTTTAGTTAAGGTAACCTGCGTGCATACACAACTGTGTTTAATGCAACTGGTGTATATCCAGTAAAGTTATGATTCAGTTAGTTGATCTCAAATGAGTACACCAAAACATATTAACCATGTAGACAATAAACTAGTGCAGTAAAACAGAATAGATCATCACACATATTTGAGTTATAAAGTCATGTTATTTTCTTGAAAATATTTACAGACTCTGCATGTACTAAGGAGGAGTATGGATGATATAGTGCATCTCAGCATAAATAGAGGGGGAGCTCAATCAGAGGAAAGAAACAGGG
>Ga0181473_100242_pt1 | contig 11668 bp, 2 predicted proteins | sample In2P11_FD_119089 | JGI IMG/M metagenome (GOLD analysis project Ga0181473, IMG submission 119089) | Clean room microbial communities from NASA Spacecraft Assembly Facility at Jet Propulsion Laboratory, Pasadena, California, USA -... ... | reverse complement strand
GAAGAAGAAGAAGAAGAAGAGATACAAGAAGAACAAAGCTCTAGTTGAACTAGTTGTGCAACAGGACAACAAATTTAAAGGTATAAGTCATAATGATTTACTTTTGAGTTATAATTTTTTATAGGAATATTGATAATAATTCAAATTTGATTAGTGAAGTAGATGATGGTCATAATTTCATGCTCCCCAAAGTTGAATATGAGTCTTCCATGGTTGTTATTGAAGAAATTTATGGTGAAGTTGGTAGACTAACATATGCATGCAAGTAGTATGATAAGGTATTGTAGATCTATGATGAAAAAGAGAAGAATTGTAATGAGGAGATCACTATTGTGAGGACACAGCTAGCAGAATTGAAAAAAAATGAAGAATTCAATTGCAGCAAGAAAAAGAACAGGATGGATATGTTGAAACACTTGAATATGTGATTTCCAAATTGAGAAAACAACTTGAAGAAAAAGACTAGCAGTGGGAGCAAGAAAAGAGCACCATAGAAGTGGACAAATCTGGCTCTAAATTTCAAAAAAGAGAGAAAATTTCACACATACAAAAGAATAACAAAGCAAAACCACAGAATCTTGCAACAAATAATGTGACTAGCGACTAGTAGCAACAAAGAAGAGAACCAAGAGGATCTTTCACATCTAGAATACCATTCGCTCCTAGGGTTGAGAGTACTAGTTTTCAGAGGAGGAGTCAAAACTACTTTTCCCACTTGAAGGGAGAGATCAAGTGTTTTGCTTGTCACAAATTTGGACATGTAGTTGCTACATGTAGGAGGAGAATGCACACTTCTATGTAGTAGTTTGATCAACCAGGTAGAGGACCTACCTTCAGGTATACAAGTTCATTTAAATATGGTTATTGTTTTTCTTGTAACCTATTTGGCCACAAGACCATTGATTGCAGATATAGCATGAGGAGATGGAGATCTGACATGAGAAACAAAAGATCATATCCTTTGGCTACATATCTTGGTCATATAAAGTGTTATGTGTGTCATAATTTTGAGCACATGGCCAAGTATTGTAAGATGCCTAAATCCTTGAGGCCTTTGGTTCAAAAGCAACATACAAAGGGGAAAGCACAACTAAGGAACTAGCCAAGGAACATGTGGAAGAAGGAGGAGGAGTTAGGAAGGTGTGGCGTTGCACTTTTTTCACATGATGAGGATGATATGTGGTATATTTATTATAAATTCTCACACCATATGTCAGGAGATAGAAGGAAATTCCACTTCATGAAGAGAACCAAGATTGGTCGTGTTGTTTTGAAGGTAATAAAACCACATGTTATAAATTGTAGTAAGAAAAGGCTCAATTTTGACTTGTTCCTTAGTCAAATTGAGTAATTCAATTTTCCACATCAGCAGGATGACTTTGTAGCTAGCTATAGTGGCATGGCCTTGTCTACTAGTTAATTTAGTAAATTTGAGTTATAGGCTAGAAATAGAGTTGTGCATAGGTTGATTGCTAAAATTTAGCAATATAGTGGATTTATTGTTAGTTGAACTCAATTAACTAAGCTTTAGTCATTAGTTGAGTAATTTGAAGGTCAGTTGAGTAGTTAAGACTATTGTTAACTCACTAATCTCTAAGTTAAACTAGTCAATCAACTAAAAATAAACAAATTCATGCATGGAATTTGAATTGCCTAGTTGAGGTGTAGGAAAAGACAATTTCTATTTATATTTGTATATTGTTGAGTGTACATTGCTTTTACTCTGAGATGGTGATCAATTCCTCAAGCTATTGCGCAAGGAAATGGGGATTTTATCCTATTTTTTAGGGGCTTTTTTTTCTAGGATTACGCAATGAATTATGAGGTTGGTTGAGGCTTGAATTGGGTAAGTGTTGGCCAGAGCAGGTCAGTAAGTAGGACAACAAGATTTCAGTGTAGGATGTGCTTCAAAGTTGAAGAAATACATTGTAATTATTTATCTTTTCATATGAATTAAAGAAAAGCAGCAGAGGGATTTTTCCCAGTTGGGTTCCCCTATAAATGATTGTATTCTTGTGGTATTAATGGTTGCATATCATTGCATGTGTTTCTAAATTTTGGTTTCCATTCCACAAAATAGTAGAGGAAATTTTTAATCTCTTATTTTTAGTTCGAATTCATCAGTAGTAGAAAATTTATATTAATTTCTACATGGTGTCAGAGCAGAAATCACACTAGAAACCATTCAATAGATCTTCTCCTTCAGAGATTTCAATTTGCAGATCCAATGAAGCAATTTTCTTCCGTGGAGGAAAATGTCTGAGGAGAATATATATAATACATATATTTCTATATAGAGGAGAATATATAGAATGATTGAAGGTTCTTCCAAAGGGGTATATATCGTATGATTCTTTCCATTATGCTAGTGAGTACATCAAGAAGATCAACAACACATCAGCTGTTGTGATTTTGGATGACGAAAGGGATAAAGACAAATGGAAAGGGAAGTTTCTCGAAATGAATGGAAAGAGGTGCATGATAAAGCGTAAGTGGCTTACCATTTGTAAAATTTCTACACAGTAACTATTGACGTTGAACCTCATATTAATGCGTAATTTGATCTCATATGTACTATATATGTTGGTTTGATTTCAATGGAAAATTCAGAAATTGAAGCCATCCACAAATTCATTCCTTACAATATGGAAGTGACACAATCATGGGTCGCATTGTATGAGCAGAAGAGGAGGAAATGGGATAATGATAGGAAAGAATTAAAATGGCTAAATGGCATAATTGTGCATTATCCTGATCATTTAAAATAAAATATGTCAATGGCATGCCCTGACAGTTGGGTTGTTGATCAAGTCAGAAAGAAATATGGTACATTTGGTTATTACTCGCATACTAAAGAGGATGCGCTAAACATTGGGATTGGGTGTAGAAACTCGGTAATTATAATCTCTTTCTGTACATTTTTAACTTTGTAATGCACCTTTAAATTGTAACATCTATATATATTTTATATTTTTAATTATGTTTGGGCTATTAAACACATGGCACCCTGAATTTTTCACTTTTTTGTAGGTGCATTTGTTCCCATCTATGTGTGCATATGGACATCATTTTCGCACAGAGGATTTCAATGATGGATGAATGACACAAGGTTGTGGAGTGGAAGTCAAGTTCAACCAATCTAGTCATGTTATACACAATGATCAAAACCTAATTCAGGGGACATTATGTTATGTTGGAAACATACAAGAGATCATTCAAGTGGACTTCTCTTCATTCTAATGTGACTTTTAGGTGCAAGTGGCGGGACACCGTTGATTAGAATAATGTAAAGGAAGATCATGATAATGGGTTGATATCTATCAACTCTAGAAAGATATGGCACGAAGTTAGGAAGCCTTATGTTTTCTCAAAACACTACAACCAGGTGTTTCTTTACCCAAATGTGTTGGATAGGGATTGGTGGTTCGTGTTAAGACATGACCCTAGGTCAAAACATATTTTTGATAACAACAATGTTATCATGCCAAGCGAGGAAGATAATTAGGGTGTTGACAACGGAGAGTGATATGTCCTTGTGTTATTTCATCATGTATATATTGTTGTTTGTTTTCCTTTTCTTTATTTCGCTAATTATATTGTTTTTTAATTCATCATGTTTTCATTTTATATAATTGGTAAGATTCACAAATGTTTTTTCACGTGTTTTTACAGTAGAAACATTGTCACACTTAAAACTAAGTCTTTCCAATTGTGTACAATATCTATGATAATAAGGATTCAAGGTCACAATCCTTATAAAATAGGAAAATGAGAAGAATATAACCAAAATGAGAAAATAGTGAATTTAGAAACAACATTGAAGATTTATTCTCGATTTAGATACTTATTGGTTTATTAATCAGTTCACATGTTTTTTTTTCTTGTTTAGTTCAAAATCAATATAAATCATGTAGTGATAACTTTATGAGGACTTTAACAATGAAAAAATTGTGTATTAATATGTAAGATTAAATTCTTGACATGAGAGGTAAAGTTATATTTGCTATATTTAAATTCTTGTTCTTGCAACATTATGTAAACTAAAAGGAGGTCTTTTTCATGTATAAAATATTGATTACATATTTTTGTGGACCATAAGAGAAACAAATGGGCTTACATGGATGCATTTTTAATTTTTCTTCATAGACAATGGCACATTTTTACTTTTCTTTTCAATGGTAATCACAAATAAAAGTTTAATTAATAAATATTTTATGGCTAATAATTAAATGATAAATAATGTGATGGTGATTAAGAGCCATTTGTTTGACTTTCTAATAGACTTGGTGATGCATTTTTCTTTCCTATTTAGATTATGCAAAATAAATATCTATTTTTATGTATTTATAAGTAAATTATTTAAAGTGTACATGTCTTTATCATTGTGAACACGATGTAATGTTAGCATTTGCACTAAGATGCACAAAGCAGTGTTAATAGGACTTGTGGACCATGGGTTCATCCGTGTTTGAGCCAAAAAGTGGGCTTGTTAGGTATCAAAGGTTTTGATATCGGAGGTTTTAACATGACAGGGGTCACAAATATGTGATATTAGGAAGACTGACCATGTTTCAAAAACGATGATATGTGAGTTGTGATATGGGATGAAATCGTCAGGAATGGGCCGCTAGTGTTAATGTGCCGAGATGGGCGATAAAAAATAACAAAGGATTTGTGTGCAAAATGAAAGAAGCTAGATAGTTTTCTTTCTCCTCCCAAAGGGACGCATGGTAGCAAAAGACTAGATCTGATAAGAGGCATGGGGCAACAGTGAATGGATGTGTTAAGGGATGTGTGCCAACCAGTGATTGGTTGCGAGAATTTACACATGGAGGCTAATGTCATTATGGCGTGCCAACATGATTGATACGTGGTAGGCGGATTCAGAAATTTCAAGGCTCACAATAGGCCAAAAAGGGGTAACACGTGGCATTACTCACAAGGTGACAGGTGGCAGATACGTGGAAGTGATGCCATCATGTATGGGAGATCAGAGATAGGAGGTTGAGGCGTATTGTGCATCAAAGTGAAACCTCTTATTGATAACTTTTGTTTGAAGGGTTTTGATATAGGGGCTAGAATAAGGTCACGTGAAGAGCTGTAGGACCAAGGGCCAAACGCAGAAGGTGAACGATGATCGGCAATTGGCAAATTGACATGTTGTCCACGAAGGTTACACCTCCGAATGGAAATGGTTGATAGAGAGGGATCTGATTTAGGGGCTAGCACATAGATCACAAAGAATTGAAAGGAAGCAAGGGCTATTGGCATATCGCAACCGAAGATCTGCGGATGCAAGTGAAGGTTTCATTACAAAATCTGTCATGAAGGTTAGATGTGATTTTATATTAAAGATGTTCTGATAAAATAACTCAGGTTTGAAGATAGATGAGATCGCAAGTTTTTCTAGGACAACCATCTGATTTTTCTGATAAAAATCTTTGGTAAAGCTGATGCATACAGTAAGACATATTGCAATCGGAGATTGGTGGATCTAAGTGAAGGTTTCATTTGAAAATCTACGATGAAGGTAGGATGCGATTTTATATTAAAGATGTTATGATAAAATTAATGGGGTCTAGAGACAGAGGAGATCGCAAGTTTTGGTAGGACAACAATGTGATTTCTCTAATAAAAATGTATGTTAAAGTTGACGTGTTTCGAAGTCCACGTGGATGCACGTTGTGTCAATTAATGGTGAAATGCAGTGAATTTATGGTTTTCCATATTCTAAATTCTTTCATTAATACTAAGGATTCCTGAAGATTTCACTCACAAAATTATTGGATTCATGCATAATTGGTCATTTTCTCTAAGTGTAGATGTTGGTCATTCTTGTTTTTTTTCCTCGCAGGCTAGTATCGATAAATAGAATTCACGAGAAATGTCTTGACCGACTAAACCCAGGAGGAAAATTCTCATTCAACAAACAGCCATTTGGTCCTCCTCCTGAGGTCACAAAAAATTCCTACGCTTTTTCCGACACGGCATGCACCCTTGATGTTGGGGTCTCTAACTGGGAGGCCATGTATAATCTTTTTGAAGATGAAGGGCCAAAATTCACAGAAAGAATAGTCACAGCAGAGGATAGGGTTTTTGTTTCCCAAATTACATATAGTGATGTGGACAATTCGTTTCTCCATAGAATTGGTACTCACCCAAGATTCTTGCCTTATATGGATATGATCAGGTGGGTCATTGATCATATGAACATCGCAGATAGGAACTTCATGACCTAGAGACAAATGGTCATTGGCTCTTTCACTGCAAAAGACTTGTCTGCAATGTACCACCTCCCAGCAAATCAGAAGAAATATGATAAAGAGTTTGTTGAGAAGTTCATGCAGGAAATGAACATCAATCTGAGGCTAGGACAAGGGTATGTATGTTGTATCCTCCATTAATGCACCCTATTGTTTTGTTGTTGCAATGATTTGTAGATTGTTTGGCTATGAGAATACCCAGAAGTTTTCAGACCAATGGGAACCCCTGATTGAAACTGCCTCGGATGGTTATGTAATGCACTGGGAACTATTTTGTCCAATAACTTACGCAACATAATCCTAGAATAATGGAAAAAGTGTAAGTTTACTAAAACTTTTGTTCTCCCATTCTACATGAGTGCTTACATTATGGATTGTGTTTGTTTCACTTCAGATTTTCCATCCATTAGATGGAAATGGAATATTGATGTTATAGATATTTTTGGGTCCTGCGATCCAGGTATTAAAATATCCATAATCAGGGGATTCTCATTCCCTAATTTGGTTGCTTCAGCCCCTAAAGGAGGGAGATTTCCTGATTACAGCTCTTCCAGAGAAAGTTCAAGTCAAAAACCACTCAAAACAGGTCAAATTTGGACCAGCCCACCTGCTCCATGAATTGCCTGCGCTTAAAAGCAGGCAGTACACTAGCTACCTGCGCTGCCAGAGTAGGTAGCCTTCCTTCTAGGTGCGCTGGGTGGGAAAGGACAAGTGGCAAGCTTGTCTTGCAAAGTGGCAGCTCATGGAATCTTCCACTCTCTCTCTTCTGGGACACTTGTAACTGAGAATTCGACCTTGGGTGAGTCACTGAGCCTTACCTACCAAGTGGAAGTTTGAACTATCAGATGGAGGACACTAATCACATGCAGAGATGCTGACTCATGGGCCTTCCTGAGGCCTATAAATGGATCCCATTCCATGAGATCCAGGGGGTTGGAATTTGGCATTTTGCAAGGAATTGCTGTTGGTATTCTGAGGAGAATATTGTGAGCTTATTGGTCAATTCATTTCTAACCCTGAATTGTTTACATAGTAGATCATAGTCCTTGCAAGTATCTGGTGTCCTTGATTTTGCAGCTATTCTCTTTACCCGGGCGTAGAAGCAGACAGGAACCGAACCGCTTCAAGGAGGAGAAGGATTCGAGGCAAGGGAACTAAGCGAAAGACACCGGTTGGTCCTCTCTATCCATCTCTATTTGCTTATGTAAAAGGAACGAAGTTAGACTTTGTTGTTATATTGTTTCTAAGGCACTACCATTCCTTAGGTGGGATTGAGCAGTTTCGCATGAACACTATTCCCCGAAACAAGAATGGCGACTCCGCTGGGGAGAACTAGCCTGTAGTCTGTTTGATCTTTGCTATTGTTGTTTTATAAGCTTTGACGGAGCCTGAGACATAGCCAGATAGCCTTCGAAATGCGCTTGTCTTACATGCGCAAAGTAGATCAAAGCTAGCTCAGTCCATCTCCGGGTTGCTTATAAAATAAACAATCGATCCATAAACTTAATACTTGGTTCTCTTAATGGTAGCCTAGTACCTCATTGTCTGATCTCCCAAGTTTTATGAGCTTTCTTGTCTTTATTTGGCTTTAAAAACTCAGAATTTAACTGAATTTGTGACCCGGAACTTTCCAAAAGTCTCGTCACAGGACCAGCGCAGGCACAACACTGTCTGCCTGCTCTTAAGCGCACTTCCCGAAGGGGCTGCCTGCTCTTAAGCGCAGGAGCTCTGTGTTACAGGTGCGTTGGGCCCAGTGAGCTATTGTGAGACTATTTTGGCTCTCAGTTTGTCATTTGATCAGTTCTATTCTCTGTTTCTCAGTCTTTGACCAGCATCTCTCAGATCAGAACCATCTTTTCCTTGCCCCCAACCTCCTGAATGTGCAAAAGAACTGATTGTGTTTTACTTGTATTTCTCTCGCCTTCAGTTTCTCGCTTCAAAAGTAGTTCAATCTAGCTGTCGTTTATGTTTGAGAAGTGTCGTTTTCAGCTCTAGACAGCCATAGCACCCTTAAAAGTGTTTTGATTGCTTACTTTACTTTTGTTTCTGTCTCAAATTGGTGCATTTCAAGAGTCGTAAAGCTTATTGCTTCCTTTCGAAAAGACAAATTGTTGAGTTTGTTTGCTCTCTTTCTCTTCTCTGAAAAGGAAATTGATGAATCGCTTTCGTTTTGAAATAATTTGAGTTTGTACATTTAGCTTTCTTTTTGGCATTAACATTAAGAAAGACGAAAAGAAATACATGCATCTTACATCTGCATTTTAGACGTTTGTGTGATTTGATTTAGGAAGAAGTGCATTCTAGAGTGTGCTCTTTGCTCTTTGTGAAAAAGATTCAGTTCTCTTTCCCTTAGTAGCTAGGATTTTCATAATCGAAAAGAAAGATAAAGTTGTGCTTATCATTCTTAGATTGCATTTAGGAAATTATATCCATCATCACACGGTGAACCTTGAAAGGCAAACTTCAATAAGAAAGATCAACCTAAAATAAACTGAATGAACATAACAACGCTTTGGAACTTAACGCAACATCTAGAGGTCTAGGATAGAGACGTGTTCCGGCGTCTTTAAACCTGGTAATCTGTCGAGGAGTGGTTGGGTGATTCCTCCACGTTGAATCGATAGTTACCAATACAGACTTGAGCTCCCACGTACCGTCGCGTATATATTGGGAGACCCCCTTAGGATCAAAGCTTTTATCCATAGGAAGCCGTGTCTACCGCCTTGTCGATCGCAATGCACCGAACACAGCATTCAGGAAGATTGACTGCCGTACCGTAAAATGTATTCTGTAGTTTTGTGATTGACCTGGTACACCTCTATTCCTAGATCTCCAGAGAAGTTCCTTTTGGCCTTTTTCAGACTCTATAACAGAAAAAGTCCACCCGAGCATTTGTCACTTCGGGCTCGTTAAAACATCGAAGGCGACTAGAGTCATCTTTTGTTTTTTCTCGACTCTTTAAAACTGAAAAAGCAAAGTTGTGTCTAAAGCGTCGTAAAATTTATTCATAATCGGAAACATACTTCCCTGTTTATTTTTAGTTGATCAAGTAATCCACAATCGTGGAAGAAAGTCAATTGAACCCCCGTCGTTCGCGGAGACTGGCGAGTCAACCGTCTTTGTCCCCAGAGTCTAAACCACTGAGGGTGAAGTGAACTCGTTTAACCGGATCTAAATCTCCGGTGTAGTTAGAACTAGCGTTCCAACTACCTCTGAGATTCTAGTTACTCCAAACATTTCTGGAATCCCTGCCTCTACAGAAGAAGTTCTTCAGTCACCGAGGGACAGTCATACTGATCCTAGTTTGAGGGTAGACACTTGTGTTACTGAACCAGTTATATCTTTAACCGGTCCAGAGAGTGTTATACCCCAGACATCTGTCACTGTAGATTTCATTCCTTCTTCGGCACCAGAAATATTTTACGGACCGGACGGTCTGCCACTTCCACCTGGTTTGATTGCGATCAAAGAGATTGTGGAGGATCTTCCATCTAGTGCTCCATTGCAATTTGGAGCCGGGATCACTCTATATCAATCTACTTCGGAAGTTAGCCTGCCGCAACCGGAAGTTCACGTAGAATCGCTAGGTAATCTCTTGGATAGACTTAAAATGTCTGAACAACCGTCGACATCTAGAACTGTGTCGTCAGATACAGCGACGGCAGAACTTCCTGCTGTTACCCCTACGATGTTCGACGGAATACCATCTGTTCCTACTAGCTCTCAATCGCTAGAGGAATCTCCGCAAGGTGCTCTTTCGACAGTATGGTATGTTCCTGTTTGTTTACCCGGTATAGCACCGGGAAACTCTTATGTTGGATCTCAACAAATTGATTTTTCAAGAAGTCAATTTGGGCAATCCGCCCCTCAAGGGCAAATAATTCCTTTGAGTACCGGATTACCGCCGTATGGGGGGCAGTATGCCTTCTCGTTCGCTCCTACAGGAGGAATACCATACGGGAGTTCCCAACAAAATTTAGGTTACGCTGGAATTACTTCTAGTGGTTGGGTACCGACACTACCTCAACGACCAAGCGTTGTGTATTCTATGCAACAGTGTTTACCTATGTCGAATATTCCAACCACACCAGCTATTGTAACAGTGTCGCAAGTGCAAACGCTACCTGCTGCATGTCAACCTCAGATATCTCAGGTTGTAATGCAACATCCATTTAATCCTACGACTCAACCACAATCGCCAACTGGTGGAATGACACAGGCTCAAACGGGTACCATTACCTCCCACCTTGGTCAAACGGTTAGTACCGGGCAACAGCAATGTCAACCATGGCTGGTGCAGTACCAACAACCGCAATTCCAACAAGCGTACCAAGGAGCTGAGCAGCAAACCTTTGCAAGCAGCGGGCAACCGTATATCCAAAACGGTCAAAACCAGCCATATTATGGTGGTTATGCCCCTCAACCCTATCAGAGTTATCAACATCAAATGCATTATGTTGGTATGCAAAGACCGACTGCTCAAGCGATTCCATCGTATCCTGGGTATGCTTCGCCTAACCTAAGTCAACAGTTACCATTCGTGGCGACTTTAGAGTTACCTGATCTTAGTCGGTTAACAAACGATCCAATCGCTTACGCCCTTTGGTGGCCTGCGATTCCGCATAAACTTCCATCGGATATTCCTAAATTTAATGGAAATCCAGGAGAAGACCCGTCGAATCATGTGATGACATTCCATCTGTGGTGTTCGTCGAATACCTTGAATGATGATTCGATTAGGCTTCGCCTTTTTCAGAGGACTCTGACTGGTCCGGCAGCCAAATGGTATATTGAATTGCCTAGAGCTTCCTTCGACAACTTCAGTTCCCTTGCAACGACTTTCTTGACCCATTTTCAATTACCTATCTGGTATGAAACGGGGACAGAACTACTTACCAACTTTAAGCAGACGACTGCTACTCACATATCTGATCACATTCATGAGTGGCGTCGTCGTCGCAGAATGGTAAAAACATTCGTTCCTGATCAGCTTTTAGCTGAATGGTTCATTAAGTCTTTATTACCTTCCATAACGGAAGATGTTGCAAAGGGGGGAGTGGTCACGGAAGAGCAAGTCATTGCTCGTGCGCAATATTTGGACTTGATTTATACTCAATCCGGCATGCTCTACGACAAAATACCTGATGCTCCTAGACCTGAATCGTCGTTTCCTCCATCGCCTAAATCAAACAAAGACTCTCATGCCGGCGACGGTGTGATTGGCACCACAGACACGAAATCGAAAAAGGCCATGCCAAAGAAGGCCCGTAAGAATTCGAGTCAAAATGCAGATGAACTTCTTGCCTCAAAAGTACATGCCGTCTCATCAGACAAGGGCAAGGAAACCAAGCAGCCAGGGGGCAAGAAGAACAAAAAAAAAGGAAAGAGAAGAAGAAAAAGTGAAA
>Ga0181473_100273_pt1 | contig 11694 bp, 10 predicted proteins | sample In2P11_FD_119089 | JGI IMG/M metagenome (GOLD analysis project Ga0181473, IMG submission 119089) | Clean room microbial communities from NASA Spacecraft Assembly Facility at Jet Propulsion Laboratory, Pasadena, California, USA -... ... | reverse complement strand
ATTTGCATTAGGAGTTTTATAACCTCCTGGAAAACTAGGTTTTACCGGACTAAATTGGTGTTGCTAAGGCTGTTGATAAGTATAGCCAGGATACGATTGATACTGTTAAACTGGGTTATGTACAGTAGGACCGAATTGGTACTATCCCTGGACAGTTGATACATGAATTGCGTTGACATGTGGCAATTGTACTTGTACCAGCTTGTCGTGTAGGCATCTGGACCGAAGTCTGAACTGTAGGTCCTGACTATGGAAAAGAGACTTGGGGAATTTACACTGATGTAGGGATAGTAGAAACCAAAGCTACAGATACTCCAGAAACAGGTGTTGTAGGTTGAATAGAAGTTGCAGTAGTTGCATCAGTTTGAGGCAGAGTACGAGGTATGCTAGGCCCAGGCTACTAAAATAAACCAGGTGTAGGAATTTGAATAGTAGGTTGGACAGGTTGCTGGGTTGTACTAGAAACTAGATATTTTGGGTTCGATCCCCAGCAGAGTCGCCAATTTGTTGGCTGGTTAAATTGATCTTGCGGACAATACCAATCTCCCTAGTATCAGAAGATAGTCTAGCAACAAATGGACAAACAAACCTATATTTCTCTAGACAAACAAAGTAACTAGCTCAATGCCTCTTTTTATGGTACAAAAGAGGACGTTATTGGTCCACCTATGAAGGGATAGAATCCTCCTTCAAAGGGATAAGCTCCTCACATCAAGGGGTTAGCTCCTTAAGGTATGGGATACATGAACCTTAAAAGAGTGAATTTGCCACCTCAAGATTCCTTCCAAACGCTTCTAGAAATAACTGAAAGTGATTTTTTCCAGGGTATACTCATGCCTTTCTAACTTTTACAAAGGTTTGCACTTTTAACACAGAGACAGTGCAGTTAGGTGCGTAGGAGACATGACCATTAAGTGTTGGACCACATGTAAGATAAAGAGAAAGTGTGGAACCATAGTTTTAAAGACTTTTCAGGGCTTTTCTCTTATTTTCCAGACTTGAAATGAGGAACTGATGTTTTAGAGTTGAAGAGGAGGAAAGTATAAGTGGTAATGAACTCACACAGATAGCAGAATGTCAAGGTGAAAATTTTAAGTGCAAGAGTAGTCGAGACGAGAATCTGCATTAAGAGATGTCCAATGTTGTATCATTGGAATCCAACTAAGAAAGAGATCGAAAATTGGTTGGATAGGAATATCCATGAATTCACGGTGCAGGAGAACAGGAATCCATGACTAACAAAGGAACAATGGCCCAACAGCTACATGTATACAGAAATTCACGAGACACTGGACGGGACACCTTGGGAATTAGAGAAGAGGTTGAAATGTAAAATATGCAAAGCTAATATGAACTTAACAGATGGAAAACACTATGAGTGGTTCGTGGCTTTACTCTTGCAACACCTAAGGGTTGCACTGGCACAACAAAAGATTACAATTCATGCATAGGCCTTGGAGATTGCAATGAGACTACATGAAACACTAATGCAAGATCTGAATTTGGGGGTTTGGCAAATCCATGCGCAGTTGCAAAATATTTGCCTTGAGATGCAAAGTTTGAACCAAGATAGAATAGTTCGATTGGAGGTGCGTGAAGAGCTATGGTGCATGAAATGTAAAGGTTAGGGGCATGATAAAGACCATTACCTAGTCTTTGTGAACTATATTGCAGGAGGAGGATTGATGCCTTTGAGGATGAAATTCCAAGTTGAACCAAGGATGGGGCATGTGTTGTGGTGCACTATACATCAGGTAGTAGGAAAAAATATGACGAATAACTGCCATTTACTGCATAAGTTTGTACAAGAACCATAACAATTGTTCTGCAACTTCTGTACATTGGTAGGGCATGATGAGTGCAACTGTAGAAGCTATGAATTGATGATGCATAGAACACTTCGTTATAGGGTTCAGGTAGAAATGGAGCCCCCTGACAAGAGTGCAGGGATGGTGCAAATAGGCTTTCAAGGGCTTAGACAAGGGTGAAGTGGAGGAGGCCCTAGCAGAGGTTAGGGTCAACTGATTTTCTGCAATTTTGGAGGGCTAGGAATCTATGCCCGTGATTGCACTAACCCAATGAATCCATCGTGAAAATATTGAACTCTATTTAATCATGAAACTAATGATTTTCCTACGCTGATAGCAAGGATATGCGATAAAGGGGTGCTCCCACTGCAGCTGACTCAGAACCTGCAGATGATGAAGTCTGAGCCTCACGAAGAGGATCCAAATGTGAATATAGTGCTCCAAAATGGAATTGCAATAGGGGATGATAAGGGGAAACATCCTGAAGATAGCATGTGGGTTTGCAAGTCTCCAGCGAAGGAGGCTAAATTTGATTTGGAGCGTGCATGAAAAACATTCATGGAAGCAAGGAAGAGCTTCACTGAGGCCTCTACCTCATGGAGCAAGGATAAGCTTGATTAGGAGATGAACCCTTCTATGCTTATGACCTTTCTAGAAACCTTCATGAAGTTGTTGCGGGATAGCAAGGCCCTTAAGGGATTATAGGAGCTTATTAATAGATGTGTTGGGAATACTTCAGCTGAATTGCGCGTGGTACGAAAGATTGGTAAGCACAAAGAAAGGACAAGACAAGAGATGACACTGACCATGCAGATAGAAAAATATGAAATGGATCAGGTTATTTTGGATCTGGGGTCAAATGGGAATGTCCTACCGAAGCATACCTCAAAGTGGATGGGAAGACCCGCGCTACAATGGTCTCCAATTTAGTTAAGGATTGAAAATCAGTAAAAGATCATCCCCTTGGGGCAGCTACAAGGGGTGACTATAGATATTGAAGGCGTGAGTGCATTGGTTGACTTTGAAGTAATAGAAATTGTGGATGGAAACAACCCCTACCGTGCACTCCTTAGCATTGATTGGGCTACTTATATAAATGTGGTAATAAATGTAGTATACCTAAGGGAGATATTATGGGGTACAGAGGGAGGTATGAAAGTGAATAATGTAATAATGGGATGAGCCATAGTAATAAATAAAGTGGTTAAACTGTATCATGTAAGAGACCAAAAGTAGTTAGTAATAATGTGATGAGCCCATGGTATTAGATATATGGTATTGAGAGAAAAATGGTAATGACCCATGGTATTGTATGTATGAATCATATATAGAGGCTAGAGACTCCCCGTTGAGGTATGTGAAGGAGTATTGTATTGGCAAGCATATGGCTTGTGGAGTGTTATCCTTCCTTAAGGAGTGATTGTATGGTGTTACCCTACCGTAAAGGTTTTGATCAATAAAGAAGCATTTTCATGTTATATTATTGGATCGATCTGTTATTTCTTGGTATATTTGTATTGTCATATATTTTTGGGTCAGACCTATTACAAGTGGTATTAAATCACTTTCTGGGGAAAAGAAGAGAATTTTTTTATTTTTATTTTTGCAAGAAATTTTTGGGGTGGCACGTTTGCAGATGAGATCTATAAGTTCTGGTGCAAAATTTGCAAAATATAATTGCAGATCTAGGTTCTTTGCAAAAAGACACGCAATTTAAAAAAAATAAAAATAAAAATCGATTGAGTCGGTGTCCAAATGAGGAAGATATCGCTGATTTAAAAATCAGCTGGGTTGCAAAAATATTTTTAAGAAAATTCATGGATGGCGGATCTCCAGTTAAGTTTTGTCATTTTTGTGGGGAATTTTGAGACAAGAACTGAAGATCTCACATCTTCTTGAAAAATTACCCAATTTCAAAAAAAAGTCGGTCAAATTGGAGTCCAGGTGAGGGAGATATCGCTAATTTAAAATCTTTTTTTAGAACATTTTGTGATGGCGGGATAGTTGCAGTGAAAATCTCAACTCTAGAGTGCCTAGATTAGGATTTTTAACGCATGGGGAGATGTAGAAGGTTCTTTCCATTCCCTAAAACAAGTCATAATAATGATTCTGAGAAATATTGACTAAACTGTGGCCATTGCAAATTTTCACCACGTGAATTTTTTTCAAAACCCTCTTCATGGTTTGTAGCAAGAGGTTTTACAGGAAAAGATGATGGGCCGAGTATTGATAATTTTATATAATCTCATAAGTGTGATTGCCTATGGTGTTGGAAGGACAAGATAGGGTATTATTGGAATGATGAGGCTGCTATATGGTGCAAATCACGTCACAGTGAGATTATGAAGTTATGTTGTGCTGGCGAAATTGAAAAACTATTTTTGGACAAATGGTCTCATACTGGAAAAAAGGAAACCAAAAAAACCTAGCAAGTATTTTATTTTTACAGGAAAAGATGGTGGTGCTAGTATTAAAGAATTCATAAAATGGGAAAAGTGAGAAGTTGGGTGTTATGAAACCAGCTCAAGAAAAGATAGAAAAGATAGATCAACGCCTTAGAATTCAGCCTCTTCGAGGGGGCAACCTCCTTTACATTACATAAATGAACAATTCTTGGATGATTCAAATGACAAAACCTCCTTTCTATATATAGGAGTCTAAGGAGTCACAATATAATCTAGCCGACCTAACAATAATAATATAAAGCCATAAAAATAATAATAGAGGGATTCTCCCCGGATGCGGGTGTCATCGCGCCAGGTTATGGGGAGCCACACGCCCAGCATGTGCCGGCACATGATAGACAAGGGATTTTAAATGCCCCTCGCCACCGAGACGTTAAGACGGGAGGAGCAGAGCAGGATCTTTAATGAGGAAGCAGGGAACGATGGTGAGATTGCAGAGGGCAATCAATGCGGGAAAAATCCAAGGGAATGTCAACTGGCTTAAGAGGGAAGGTATGTTGTTGTTCTGGGCTCAGAGTGCAGAGCAAGTAGCTCAGATCTCTGAGGGAAAGCGTTGCGCTATTGATGCTGAGAGCGAAGGCATTCATTCTGAAGAAGATTGCTTCCTGTTTGTTTATCATGGGTACTGTTTATGTAAGGTTGAGCTCTGCTTCGGAACAATTGGGGGACAGCACTCAATTGGGGGTGATTGCACTAATAACAGGCCCTCAAGCACTGTTCTGGAACAAGCTGTGGGCGTCGCTGAAACCATGGCGCGCCCGCGTGAAAGAATTCCATGTAGAAGAGGTTCTGGGCGCGGTGAGTCTTCACGCCCCCTGCAGCGGATGTCCACCATCACTGCTGTTGCTGCTATTGCCACATAAGGGCGGGAGCCACACCAATTCCAGCCAGTCATTTCATGGAAACCGGCAGCTCCAATGATGGAGCGCCCATGCTTCCAGCATTCGGCTTAGTCATTTTTACCCTTGGCAGCTCGCGGGATAATGCTGGCATTAACGCACACATCTCAGTTCTTTTTACAAAGGTTTCTGAGGAGAACGAAGAAGGAATGCAACCGGTCTCTGCTGAGGTACTTCCAGAGGGCAGTGGGGAGAAACGCCCAATGGTGCAGCCGACGATTGCAGAGGGAAATCCAGAGAAGGAGCTTCAGCAGTCCCCCACCCGACTTCAAGAGCAGGAGACGCCGACCACAGCGCAGGACCCTATGGCAATGTGGGCAGGCATCCCAGAAGGCCAAGGCTGGAGCAGAATTATTGAGGAAAAACCTGAAGATTAGCCCCCAGCGGCACACCATGTCATACATTTCTCTCTTTCAGGTCTGGTATAGGTTATGGGTCTCGGTCGAGGCCTGGATTAAGCTAAATATCTATGTTTGTATCTTTTTAGTTCTTGTTTATGTTCACGTCCACTATAGTATAGGCAGTAGGCCTTGCAAAGTCTGTTACGCGTCTGTCTGTTTGATGCCCCTGCGCGGGCCGTGTTGGTATGACCTGGAAACAACTCTGTGCTTTGTCATGTGGGAAATGCTGCCCCTGCGAGGGCGAATTCTGAGTCAAGTAAAACTACCCAAGGTGCCACAGTCGGCCCTGGGCAGCCTGTCTTTTTGAATGTAATGCTTACCTGTACATAATATAATAGATTAGATAGCTTTGCCGAGAAAAAAAAAATAATAGAGGGATTCTATGGGGCACAGTAGTAACAATATGGGGGTAATAGGGGCACAACAATATTAATAAGGGGTATAACTACAATAGTAATGGGGTAATCACTAGTATTATAGGGACCCAACATGCCCCTCTCCTTCAAAAAAGTGTTTTCCTCAACGCTTGAGTAGTTCTGGATACTTCTGCATAAAATTCTCATCCTCCCATGTGGAATCCTCAGTGGATAAGTTCTTCCACTTGATAAGATACTTTGAAATTGAACGATTTCGTAGTTGTCGAGTTCTTGTTTCTGTGACTGCTTCTGGTTCCAATATAATTTTTCCTTCCTCGTCAAGTTCTGGCAATATTGTTTGAACTGGGAGCTTGTCACCTATAACCTTCTTTAAACATGAAACATGGAAAACTGGGTGCAATCGAGAAGCTGCAGGAAGCTCCAATTTGTATGCCATAGTACCAATCTTTTGCAACACCTTGTACGGACCATAATTCTTTGGTGATAATTTATTATCCTTCTTAGCTTGCTTGAGGGACATTTGCTTATATGGTTGTAGCCGTAGGAATACCCAATCACCGACATTAAAACTTCTTTCACTGCGATGTTGATCTGCCTGTTATTTCATTCTATTATGTGCCAACACAAGGTTATCCTTTAAGAGTTGGAGGACTTGTTGTTGATGTTCGATGTGATGTTCAATTGCCTGAACCTTAGAATTTTCTCTTAAATATGATGTGATGGATGGTGGTTGATACCCATAAAGTGCCATAAATGGGGTCATTTTTGTTGTTGTATGGAAGGAAGTTGTTGGAAATAATACTGAGAGGGGGGGGGGTGAATCAGTATTATCAAAACTTTTCAATTTCATACTCAGAAACATATACGCTACTTCAATTAAGTGAACCCGCGTGTATACGCTACTGTGTCTAAAGCAACTAGCGTATATCCAGAAATCTTATGATTCAGTTAGCTTATCTTCAGTAAATGTATCAGAACATTATTAACCATATTTACAGTAAACAGGTGCAGTATAACAGAACAGATCATCACACAAAAGCCACACACATGAACACCATGATATAAGGTGGAAACCCAATGTGGGTGGAAACCACCTGCTGCAAGTCATCTCAATCTTCTTCTTAATAAGAAAATCCTTTTACAATATTTGTACTGGTGCAGTCTTATACCAGTACGGGAGCTACAACCCCCTTTGCTTTTGTACTAGCCGATCCATTTACTAGTACGCAGGCTGCTACCTGCTACAATGCTCCAAGAATCTCCCTTAGCTTTTGTACTAGCTTAGATACTAGTACGTAGGCGCTGGCCTACAATCTTCTTTCCTCCAGGTACCACGTTTCATCAATTTTCAGACTGGATACACTGAAGCACAACACATAATCTGAAAGGCCACGTTTCATCAAATTTTCATACTGGACCCCTAATTATCATTGAAGCTCGAAACAATCATCAAACTCTGAATCACTGAAACCCTGTTAACAACATCGTCACCAGAACACAGAGCAGACACAGAACTCTGCAATAACCATCAGACCCATCTGCAACTTCAAATATCAAGCTTTACAATTTATACGCTACTTAGATGAATCAAACACGCGTGTATACGCGCTTTTTCCAAATACAACCCGCGTACAGATCTAAAAATAATTTCTCATAACTTGCAGCTGTACCAGACATTAGTCATACCCAGAACATAACATTGCGTCAGTATGCAGATCTAAAAATATGCGTAATCAACCATATACCGATAATTCATTTCAAATAATTAGATCCCGATCTCTCCTTAGATCTTGTTCTCCATCAACCGGTGTGATCTCTCCTTAGCTCAGATCAAGCCATGCATCATCAACCCATAACCTGCATACTGGATCTAATACACTTCATCAGATATTCATCACTCACACCCCCTATTTGGCCTAATGATCTTCTCCTTATATAGCCTTAGACCTTGTTCAATACCAAGGGCCAAAACCATAGAAATCTAATACCATCAACTTCAAAACTAGGGATCAACACGTCCGTCGAGACACCAAGGTCCAAAACCATAGGCACAACTTCCAAGGAATAACCGCCATGGACCAAAGATAAGTTTTCCACATACACGCGCTTTTACTGAAGCGAACCTGCGTGTACACGCGACTTGGGCTTAATGAACCTGCGTGTATGAACTTTCTTCATTCTTTGTAGTCTAATCATCAATTCTTTGCTGCTGACCTTCGGCACTATGATTTGTCATCAGTGTGGTTTGCCATCAAGGACAACACTTATCTCATAATGCCAACAATCTCCCCCTTTGGACTTGATGGCAAAGCTAACTTGTTACACTTAGAACTATCATTTGATTCCTTTGAGCTGTCCTCCATTAGTCACATCTGACATCTCTTCTGAAGATTCATCCAGTTATACATAAGTGAGATATTCTTCTATGAGAGGGTTGCCATCAAGTACAACACATGCATCATAATGCCAACAATCTCCCCCTTTGGACTTGATGGCAACAACACCAAATCACTCTCCCCCTTTGACATCAAGGGCAAAGGGTGGACCAAGATGTTCTCTTCCTTTGCTGAACATTTCACTGTCCATAGTCCCCCTGAGTATCTGTTAAAATTTCTGAATGATCTCCCCCTTTGTATATGCCAAAGTGTACCAATCTGTCAATGCTCCCCCTGAGTACATGCCGAGTCTCTGTATTGCTGAAGTGTGTTGTTCATGCTCTTCCTCACTGTAGGCAAGATCTGCAAAAGATGTTCTTCAAGAAGAACATGACTCTATTCATCATAAAAGACCTTCCTATCACCAAAGACTCATACATACATCCATTTCTCAACTAAGTGAGGATATACACAAATTGACTCATTCACCCAACCAAGTGGGGATACATCAAAAGTTTACACATGTTAAAGCAAGAACATTACATCTTCATCCCAGGCATAGTGGGGAAACCAATATAGGTCGTTACATGACCTTGACACCATGAAAGAGATACCACATAAAAGAGATATATGACATAGGGATGAAATATCAAGACTAAGCAAATCAGTAGCAACTGTCAATCATTGTATATATATCAACAATCATGTTCTCCTTCTGTTCTCCTTCTGCCTGTGTTCCACCTGAAACCAACTAGAACCAAAAGCTTCCAACAATGCACCATTGGAAGTTTATCTGCTCCCCCTAAACTTGTGCCAGATGGTCTCTGTCAGACCCATATCAGACTTTCTGCAATCAACATCTGTCCCTGCTGATTTCCTTCAAAACTCCATATACGCGTCTGCATCCACATAAACTAGCGTATATCCGCGGATTAGGCCTTATGAAACTTGCGTACAACCATTTTCATATCAACAACCTGTAACTGTCCTGCAACAAGGTATGTCTGAACATAGATGTCAACTCCTCCTTTTAAACATCCTCATGAAATCATTCACATTATATGTGAAACCACCATAGCCAATACATCACTGTCAAGATCTACATGATCCAAGTATCATTACTTGGGAACATCTGCATCAATCAACATATGTAAGTATCATCCTATCATATAGATAAGAATTCATCACCATGTCTCCAACAAGGCAACTTTGAGTAGTCATCCATGTATCAGCACTATATATCTTGAGCTCAAGCTCACTTGACAAAAACTTATTGATATCATCAACAACAACAATCATAGCTGTATGATGATAGCAGCATATGAGTGACTCATCATCAAATGAAGAAGATGTGTAATCAACCTTTGTACTTCTCCTTATCCTTATCACCATGTAAGCACCATATATGCATCATCAAGGAATCAACCATAAATCTGATCTGAACATCAACTATGTAACCACAAGAATCATATCATGGACAACTCATAACCATATCATAGCAAGATATATCATTTAGCCATATAAGGACTATCAACCATAATGCCAACAATGCAATATTAAGGACATATTCTCCCCCTCAACCTGTGCCATCTGTTTGCTGCATACATCAGTAGTAAGCATCAAGACATCATCTTTATCAAGTTAGGATTAAAACACTTTTAGCATCTTACAAGTATCAAGACATTTCAAGCCATTCTCAGTAGACTGTAACTGTTAACCAATAGAGCAAATAATGGACTGAATCATATTAGGTCCTTTTTCTGAGCCTGTCCCCACTGCTTTTCCTCAAACTGGCATATACGCGACTTTTCAGTGTCTAACTCGCGTATATACGCGGCTTCCTTTTAAGGAACTTGCGTATGAGATTCAGGACACTGAAGTTTTATACTTTCAGTTCCCTCTGATTCTGGTATGCCTGTACATTGTGCTGTGCCACCTTTTTCTGATTGTACTTCCTTTTTCCTCCATATCTTCAAGCGGGATGATGTCATTTTCTCCTTTTGATATGGTGCCCACACTTTGTTCCTGCATTCCTTAGCTATATGTCCAAGCTTGTTACATGCATAACATCGTACATATTTCATATTCCTCCTGTAACAATCAACAGCTTTGTGGCCAAACATATTGCAAGCAAAGCAATATCCATAAAAGTACCTTGATTGAGATGACCTTTCTGCATAATGGTCTTGAACTTTTCTTCTTCTACATCTAGCTGCAACATGTCCAAGATTATGACATACATAACATTCAACATTATTCAGAGGAGGAGTAAAGGATTTTCTTTGAGTAATCTCTTTCCTTGGTTGATGATGAGATGGATCTTTCATTTCTTCATTGATCACTTTAGATTTCTCTTTAGAGTTCCTTGCCTCACCTTGTGAACTAGATTCACCTTCAACAGATTCATGGAAACCAAGACCAGTCTTTATAGCAGGAGACCTTTGACTACTAAGAATATCATCCAAGACTTTAGAACTATCTTGAAATCGTAAAAGCTTATCCTTTTCTTCTAGTTTACCTTTCAAGATATTTACCTCAACCTGAAGTTGTTCTTCCTTTTCAAGAGATTGCTTTTTCAAATCTTTTTCAACTTTTCTTCCTTCTTCCATTTGCTCCCTTAGTTTGAGAATCTCTTTTTCTTGTTCTTTATTCAGATCCTGGAACATTTCGCGAACCCGGAAGGCACATTCCAGCTGGGATTTTAAGCTGATGACTTCATTGTCTTGTTTTTCAATTGCTTGATGTAGATCTTCATTCTGCTTCCTTGATTCTTCAAGATCTCCCTTTAGTGAGAGGATTGTAGCTTCAAGATTTTCATAGTAGCTGGATCTATCTTTGAGTTTCTTGATGGTTGTACTTCTTTCGTTGACTTCTTTTCTTAATGATGTCACTTCATGCTGCAATTTTTGACATTGGTCTTCCTTGTCCTTGAGAAGTTTTCTTATCTTGTTTCCTTCTTCTAGTTGGGCCTTTAGTTTGGTAGCTTTTTCTTTGAAGTCACATAGATCTTGTTGATTTCTAATTTTGTCTGTCTTTATTTGATATCTTTCTTGTTTACCCATAAGAGCAAGATCAGTAGTTTCACTATCACTTCCATCTCTTTCACAAGGAAATAAATCTGGAACATCAGAGGATAACACATTCATACCTGATAATGATTCTAAATCTGATTCTGAATCTGAAGAGCTTCTTATGCCTAATCCCCAATCGATTCTCCCACTGTCAAAGTTCTTCTGAGATGACTTCCTTTTCTTAGATGCTTTCTTCTTAAGCTTCTTTCCCATTGATCCACGGATCTCCTTCAAGCGATCAAGCTTCTACCAAAGGACCTGCTCTGATCCCAATTGTTGGAAATAATACTGAGAGGGG
>Ga0181473_100272_pt1 | contig 11697 bp, 9 predicted proteins | sample In2P11_FD_119089 | JGI IMG/M metagenome (GOLD analysis project Ga0181473, IMG submission 119089) | Clean room microbial communities from NASA Spacecraft Assembly Facility at Jet Propulsion Laboratory, Pasadena, California, USA -... ... | reverse complement strand
TCCCTTGGATCGGCCAGGATTCATCTCATCGCGCTGGAGGATGACCTGCTCAAGCTCACCGAAAGGCTCGAAGATCTCCTGGAGATCCTTCTCGGTGACACTGAAGTGTATGTTGCCAACGTAGAGACGGTGGAAAGGGGCGCCGTTGGCACCGGGGGCAGCACCACCCTCAGAGGGACGAGCAGCACGGTTCTTCTCTGCTTCAGTAAGCTGGGCAATGATGGGAACACCCTTCAGTTTCTGGCCAGTCAGCTCCAGTGCTTGGGGAACAGACGCTTCATCCTTGAACTCAACGTAGCCGACGCTAGAAGGACTGTCAGCATGCTTGTCTGGGTCGTAGTGAAGCAAGTACTTACCCCTTGGACCGGCCAGTGACTCGGTCCTTGACGATCTGAGCTTCGACAACAGGGCCAACCCTCTCGAAGAAGGTGCGCAAGTGGCGGGTCTCAGCGCGCTGAGAGATCTGCTGGACGAAGATGGTGCGCTTGTCGCGGTCGTCTTCGGTGACCTCGGGCTCGGGCGGGGTGGCATTGCGACGGCTGTTGCGGCGCTCATCACCACCGTTGCGGGGACGGCGGTCGCGCGACCTATCGCGGTACCTATCGTTGCCACGGTCGCGAGGGGAGCGGGAACGCGGACGACCTCCACCGCTATAGAAGTCGCCTCCACGGTCACGGCCTCCACGACCTCCACGGCGGTCGCGCGAGCTGCTGCGGCGGGGCCTATCACGGTCTTCATCTGTGTCAGCACCTTTGCTTGAACGAGGACGGCTTCCGTCTCTTCGGCGGTGGTCTCTGTCGCGGCTTCGTCGCCGGTCTCCATTGGACTCACGATGACGGTCCCCACGGTCTCGGCTCCTATCGCGACGGTCTCGGCGGTCTGAATGGCGGTCGTCGCGGCGGCTGTCGGTGTCGCGCGCCTCGCTGCTGGCGGTGCGCTCGGCGTCCTTCATCTCGACCTCGCGGGCCGTCTCCTCGAGGAGGGCTTCGACTGCGGCCTGGGTAGACATGTCGGTGGCGGTTTCCTAGCTCTCGATAAGTGTAGCTGGTAGGAAGTGATGCGCGATGTCACTGCAAAAGGCGATGTGTTGTTGTTGATGGCGAGCACGGGCTCAAGTATTGATTCAATTGCGATATCGAACGGACGTAGTAGATGTCACTGCGGACGATTTCCGTAAGACCTCTTGAGTGAACTGCACTCGACAAATGTGTGCTTGATTGAAGCTTTGTGGATGCCGTTCAGTTGTTAGTAGGTGGGTGAGGTGGAGAGCGGAGGGATGGCCTAGGCGTCGCAACTTGAAAAGTTGGAGAGGGGTCTTGGCAAGAGCCTCGCATGACTAATCGGGAAGCTGCAGGCAACGATTCACGTGCACAGCAAAGTGCTGAAGAGGAGCAGTGACTGAGGAATCATAAGATTGTTGGCATTACTATTATATAGGGTAGTGTGTCATGAATATATCTGCAAACATCAAGCTGCTTGGACCCAAAATGGTCTCGCAGACGCACTAAACGCCTTCTCGCAATGCTGGTCTTGACAACGTAGTGACAGGTGGGTGTCTGATAACAAAAGTCTAATAGGAACCTCATCAATTTAGCTCGACTTGATGACCTTGGAAGGTCCCATCTCGAGCTCAGTGCCGAAGATGCGGTCCCAGAAGCGGCTCGTGACACCGAAACCGTTCTGGTAGTCTGCGAAGTGATGCGCGAGGTGGTACTTCTTCAATTGTTGGTAGTAAGGGGGTAGCCTTTGAGATGTTAGTGAGGTTCTTGAACGTAACTTTTGCGTATACATACTTCTGGTGGTGGAGGAAGTAGTGTGTCATGTCGTAGCAGGTGTATCCAAAGATACCACCGCAGTAAGCAGCCAAAGCAGCGTACCAGTTCCAAAAGATGACTGCGTGTGCAAATTTCCAGAAAGGCGCCGCGAGGACGACGAAGAGCGTAGGTGGCATGACGAGCCTGTACCTGTCCATGGGAAGGTAGTGGTGGATGCCGTGAAGGAGGAAGTGCAGGGTGATAGCGAAGCGGTTGTCGGGAAGGTGGCTGCTTGTTGTTAGAACATGTTGGATGTGTGAGAGGCAGAGAACTTACTCATCGAGATGGAACAAGCACCTGTGCAGAACGTATTCGATAATGGTCCAGAAACCCAGCCCAAAAGCCCAGTATCCCGCCAGTTCCATGGTAGATGACAGTCCACCGAACGCTACAGCTGTTCCGACTGCAACGCAAGGCCACCACAGTGATGGTACGATCCACCATGGCGTCTTGCTAAGCGGCTCCAAGAAGTTACCGAACAATGGCGCAGAGTCGCCTCCCTTGTAGTGACGCGGTCGGTGCACTTGCTCTAGGTAAAAGTCTTTGCTGAAGCCACCGAAGAAGACCTGCATCAAGAGCGGCTTGTTCAGGTCCAGGAACTTGTGCTGCTTGTAGTCCATGGTGGGGTCAGTCTCTTTGGAGAGGTCTTCCGCAGACGACATGCCGGTTGCGGCGTACAGCGGCTTGCCGTTCTGTTCCATGCCCTTGAGCTCCAGTGTGCCCACCTCGGTTGGTGGCAGAGGTACAATTTCCGCAGGGTTCGAGCTCTTCACTGCGCCATTGAGGACAGGCTCGGTGGCCATGAAGCCCACAAGGCTCTCTTCAAGGATCTCGTAGGCCGAATCGGAATGTGTGTGAGAGATCTCGTCCTTCAGAATGGCTTCTACGTCCTTGCCAGCGTATTCCAGGATGAACTCGGGACCACCGGGATGGCCCTCAAGGAAGTCGGTGACATCGTAGACCTTGGTGCCAATGGTGACATAGCACGACTCTTCGTTGTTGTGCTTGCGCACCTCGGCGGTCGGAATCGTCGGAAGGGTGCGACCGGGCATGGTGGTGGTTGTCGACATGAACTCTACAGTAAAGGCGGCAGGTTCTTCGCAGTACGTGAACGGAGAGAGGTAATCGTTAAGTAATTATGTGAAGCGGTGTGTAATCCAAAGACAAAGTATCAGCGGTGTGGTGGTCAGCTACAGTTGCGTGGCGACAACAACGCGGAAGCCAGGGATGGAAAACTGTGGCGTGGTAGAACACCAGTTCGGGGTAGAGAAGGAGCGTATAGGGTGGGAGGATGCGCAGAGTATAAACAATACAATGCGCGCGTGTGTGTGCAGAAGACAATATAGCAGTCTGTAAGAGTTCCAGTTATTGTCAGGAGAGCCAAGCCGCATCGCTCGCCTCGCAGATCTCACCACCCGCAGCTAATGTGGCGAGACCGGCATCTTCGCCTTCCCACCTCCGAGACCGAGATGCCACCACGAAATCTCAGTTTGCGGAAAGGAGATGCAATTTCCCTTGGCCTGGAGATTGCCGTGGTAGTTTCTGATTGGGCACGGTCTCTTCTAGCGCTCTTCATGTGCCCATAGTCGGATCACTTTTGTTTCGTCCGAATAAGTGCAGGCAGCACCCTAAATCACATGCGACTTCGCACCGCTTCCATGTGAACGTGCCTCGCGACTACCACACCTACGACGCATTACATCTAAATCTGTTAAAGTATTCGAGCCATTCCACGAAAAGGAAACTCCAAACAGATACCTGGGTGCAGATGTTGCGGCAGTCGACGTAGGCTTCAACAAGAATATCTTCTGTCGTGGACAGAACCGTAGACTTCTTAGTTGTATATGCTACTTCGACATGCATTGCTGTAACAAAGAGGCAAAGTCAAACGCCGGCAGAGTGTTTATCGATTCCCTTGTATGGGGTAAGGTTGCCTTTGGGTGGAACACCAAAAGACATTTCTGCAGCATTGACCAGCTTCAGGTCACCTGAGCGGCTTTACGTGTCCTGGCAAGATATGTATACACGTCGACGATTTCCAACGTCGAACAAGCCACCAACATATCGGCCCGCCGTTTTGAAAGCATTCGCGTGGACGCCAATGACAGGCTGTGAGGCTGCCCGCCAGCCTTGCTGGACCCTTGTCTGCCAGGGGTAGAAAAACGACATTGCGTCACTGGCCGTTACCAAGTCGCGACTCCTTCACAGCATCCAACAGCAGCCAGTCCTTCGATATGTGCCTTGCTTTTGGTACAGGGCCCTGGCCCTTGACCTCACCCCCGTTCCCAGCCTTATCATCAGTACCTCCACAACCTCAAGCACATCTACATACCTCTACGACGACGCTTAACAGGTCTATATCCTCTCATCTTATACCTAGCAACCATTCCCTACTACGAGCACTCGTCCTGTGATTGCGCATCCGCTGTGCGCAGTCGCATCCCGCCATGTCTACTTTCAAGTCCAGCAGGGGTCATACCCGGCCTATAAACCATTATTCTATCGCTCAGCTATGCACCGTATTGTGCCTGAGTGCGTTGCCTATGGCTGACGCTTTCCACCACATGGCACAAAAGGCACCCTGGAAAGCCAATCGGAGAAAACTGGACATCACCCCCTTGTTGGTGACGAACCGTTGTCCCGAGAGCATCTGGCCTGGTATCTCAACGCAGTCCGGTACAGGTCCTGGAGAGAATGGCTTCAAGCTTGAACCTGGGGAGACGAAAAACCAGACTGTGTCAGAGGATTGGCAGGGTCGCGTCTGGGGTAGGACGAATTGTACGTTCAACAGTGACGGCACCGCTGCTGAATCGGGTCGCGGAAAGGCTTGTGGATCCGGCGACTGCAATGGCGCCTTGAATTGTCAAGTCGGGGTATGTTATTACGCTCTATATTGATACACCGCTGACTCAGATGTAGGGGGACGTTCCCGTCTCGCTTGCCGAGTTCACGTTGGATGCTGGGGATGGACATACATACTACGACATCTCGCTTGTCGATGGCTACAACGTCCCCATGGCAATCGTACTCCAGCCGCTCGAGAACGTCACGCTCGATGATATTCCTCCGAACCTCACCAACCCATCCTGCCAAGGCACGGATGGACTGCTAGCTTCCCAAGACTACAATCCCTATCCCGAATACCCTGACTTCTTACGCACGAATACCTCCTACCCCTTGCCCTTTGATCAGAAGGTCGATAAGAATAAGATCTCTAAATGGTGTCCATGGGATTTGCAACAGAACCCCCCTGAGAAGCCTGGCGATGGCGTATATCCGTATCCTGACGACAACATCCAACGGCCACAGTTCAATCCTTGCTTCTCTGCATGTGCAAAGAACAATCGACCTGAAGACTGCTGTACAGGAGAATACAACTCTGCAAGCGCGTGTAAGCCAAGCGAGTACTCCAAAAACGTCAAGGCAGTCTGTCCTGACGCATACAGCTTTGGTATGTGGTCCCCTCGATATTCAATCAACGGAGTAAGGCTAACAACCAGAACAGCGTTCGATGATCAGACTTCAACCTTCATCATCCCCTCCGGAGCTGGATTCGAAGTGGTCTTCTGTCCCGGTGCGCGTTCGACGACGATCCTCTCAACGAGCCGAGAGGAAATGCTTCAGTTAGCGCAGCAAGGCAGAGTCGACAAACAAGCTACGATGATGATGAAATCCAGGAGTGAAATGGCAAAGAGAAGTGCTGCGTCGAGGATCTCAAAGTTGGGTGGTAATCCATTTGCGTTTGTTTTGGTTGTAGTGGCCGTGACATCAGCTTCACACTTCTGGTAGCAAGACTGTAGTTACGCTTTGTCGTCCATGGGGTTCGGAAGCCCCATTGCTGCTGTTGTTTGTTGGTCGTACGTGGAGCGAGGTGGAAGTCTTGCGGCAGTCCCAGTTTTATACCCCTTCCTCTTTTCTCCAATTGACTCTTAAGCATCTCAATCCAATACTTTCCCCCAGATCATTCCCTCATTGCAGCACAGTCGCATGCAGAGAGGGGTCTGCTATAGGCCACATGTTGGTGAGCGACCAAATGCATGACCAGGTAGTGGTGCGGCAGAATTCGTGTTGTCAGATTTAAGACCTGCGCCTTCCGGGTAACCGGAAGCTGCTTAAGGTGCTGTTGGTAAGGTACCAGGTAAGATTTTACAAAGCGATTATAGCCTACGTACTCAGCAACATAAGGTTGCTCTGGCAGAAGTACCCCACGTTGCGTGGGACTTGACCACTCGGAACACTGCCGTCGCTCCTCCAATGTTCTACCCAACTTCTCCATATGGCACGGAACAACGGAGACCGATCTCATCTTGCAATTCACCCTCTGTACCTGCACCTCGTGGCCTTCTGACGGCTGAACTGCGGCTCAGGGTCATATCTTCCGACATCAGATCCACAATAGGCGGCTTGCTAGCCGCTTTGGGCGCGGGCCACCTTCTCCGCATACCCTTTACGGACCACATCACGGTGCTACGAACGGCTCGATGGAGCTCAACGCGGCACCACATGCTCCGGCCAAGTCAATTGTCTGATTTAGCATGGTAGAGGGATGTCCAGTCGTCATTCAAGAAGAAAGGGCGTCCCCAGTGGTGGTGCTGCTTACCCCGCTAATTGGTAGTCTCAGGCAGCGATTTCTAAGGGCTGGCAGGAGGTTCGATCGGTCATTACCATCTTGAACTTCATCCATCATGGCAAAAGCACAAGCTCTGAGCGCTCACGTGCTTTCGAAGGGTTGGACCTTCAAGCAGGCTGATGATACTGCTGATGATGCTTGGATGTCGGTCAACAAGGTTCCGACAAATGTACACCTGGACTTGATGGACCACGGCAAGTATGTCTCGACGTTCCAGGAATCGGAAGCGTTTTGCAGAAACTGACAAACGAGCCAGAATTCCGGATCCTTTCCTGGGCTTCAATGAGCTTGACGCAGAGTGGGTGGCAGACAAGGTTTGGATATATAAAGTTGAGCTGCCCAAGGTACAGGAAGCAAAAGAAGGTATTACACACGTGCTTGCCTTCGACGGTCTGGACACATTCGCTACAGTCAAGCTCAATGGAGAGACTATCCTCGAGAGCGACAATATGTTCGTCCCGCATCGCCTCGATGTGACTAAGAAGCTCAATTCTGAGAGCACGAACACTTTGGAGATCGACTTTGCATCTGCCCGTCTGGAGGCCATCAAGATCAAGGAGAAGTACCCAGACCACAGATGGGTTGGATTCAATGGCGATATGGCAAGGCTCGCAGTGAGGAAAGCTCAGTACCATTGGGGCTGGGATTGGGGCCCAATCCTGAACACGTGCGGTCCCTGGCGTGAAGTGCGATTGGAAACCTACCAGGCAAGGGCCAAGGATCTGAGAGTCGACTACAAACTCGATGATAGCCTAAAATCAGTCCAGGGAACCATTTCTGCTACTGTGGAAGGACCGACTGCAGACAGCGTTAGCTTTGATGTTTTCGATGGAGATCAACGAGTCTTTAGGGAGACTGCAAAGATTAGCGAGGGTGTGGCCAAAGTGGATTTCCATGTCAGCAGTCCGAAGTTGTGGTACCCCCATGGTTATGGCGAGCAGCCTTTGTATACCGTTACTGCGACGGTTCTCACGAATGGAGCAGAGACACATCAAACGTCACGTCGAACAGGTTTTCGGAAAGGCGAACTCATACAGGTGCCAGATGCTATTGGAAAAAGCTTCTACTTCCGGGTCAACGGCGTTGATGTCTTTTGTGGTGGCTCGGACTGGATTCCTGCCGACTCTTTTACTCCACGTGTGACCGAAGAAAAATATCGTAAATGGCTCGAGATGATGGTTGATGGCTATCAGATAATGATCAGAATCTGGGGTGGCGGCATCTGGGAAGAAGACATCTTCTATGACATCTGCGATGAACTCGGTGTCCTGGTGTGGCAAGATTTCATGTTTGGCTGCGGCAATTATCCCGCCTTTCCGGACATCCTGCGATCAATCAAGGAAGAGTGCACCGCAAACGTCACCAGACTGCGACATCACCCTTCCATCATCATCTATGCCGGAAATAATGAGGACTACCAGGTGCAGGAGTCGTATGGCTTGACATACGATTACGAGGACAAGAATCCAGAGAACTGGCTCAAGACTGACTTCCCGGCTCGATACATATACGAAAAGGTGCGTGCGTATCGTGCGTTTATCAATTACAATTACGCTGACAGCACTTTTACAGCTACTGCCTGACGTCGTTGCGGCGGAAAGTCCACATGTTCCATACCATCCAGGATCACCATGGGGCGACGGCCTTAAGACGTCAAACCCCACAGTGGGTGACATGCATCAATGGAACGGTAACAATCTCCACATTGCGTCACATATATTATACTTACGACGTATGCAGTGTGGCATGGCACACAGGAAAAATACCAGATTTTTGATACGCTAGGCGGCCGCTTCAACAGCGAATTCGGCATGGAAGCATTTCCACATATCGACACGATCAAGTACTATTGCACCGATCCTTCTCAGTTGTACCCGCAAAGCCACATGCTTGATTTTCATAATAAAGCGGACGGACATGAGCGAAGGATAGCCACGTATTTGGTGGAGAACTTCCGCACCAAGACTGATCTAGAGGTATGTGCCGTCCGACGGTTACCCGGTTCATGGTCGGGAACTATGACTAAGTGGGCCGCAATATAGCCGGTATAGGTACTAACAGCGAATAGTCGTTCATCCACCTAACACAGCTATCCCAAGCCGAAGCACTAATGTTCGGCTACAGGGGCTGGAGACGACAGTGGGGTCAAAACAGGCATTGTGGTGGTGCACTCGTCTGGCAGCTCAACGACTGCTGGCCAGTCACTTCGTGGTCTATCGTCGATTACTTCCAGCGCAAGAAACCGGCCTACTACGCTATGCGCAGAGTCCTTGCCCCCATCGCCGTTGCAGTCAAACGGGCGCACTTTGATTGGAGCGTAGTACATGCCAGAGTACCCAAGACTAGCGACTACGAAGTCTGGGTCGCGAGTCAGAAACTGGAGGAAGTGACAGCAACCGTTGAATTGCGATATATTAGCGTTGAGAGCGGCAAGGAGATTAAAACGAAGATCGTCAAGAAGGATATCAGGCTCGTACCGAACGGAACGACCGACGTCCTCTCAGGTACCATCGACAACCGGAACGAAGAGCCGCATGTCCTAGCCGTCCGCATATGGGTCGATGGCGAAATTGTGTCTCGCGATGTCGATTGGCCCCAGCCACTCAAGTATCTCGAGTTCAGGGACCGCGGCTTGGAAGTCATACCGAAGGGTGAGACTATTGTGGTCAAGGCCCAGAAACCGACTAAAGGCCTGGTCTTCGAGGAACGTTCAGGCGTCCTTGTACACGACAGTGCTATAGATGTGGTGCCTGGAGATGAGCAGATCATCAAGGTAAGGGGCTTGGGCAAGCAGGATGAACCGTTGAGGTGGACATATTTGGGCAAAGATTAGGCGTCAGCTCGCAGGATTCGGAATGTGGAGTTGCTTGGATGATGTGGAAGCAAGATGACCGCTTTGTGGGGCATAACGTGTGAATGCGAGTACATGTAGTTAGAGGTATGTTCAGCGCATGCTGACGCGCAAGTACAACAAGTCCTTGATCATCAAGAGCGTCGACTAGCTCATCGGCTCGAGTTCGTATGTCGCGACATAAACTTTGGAACACGGCGAATATAGGCAAGGACCAAAGGTGTGGGATCGCACTGCGTAATAACCAGGCATTGTCGAGTAGAGTTTGGACCGAAGGGTATATGTGAGGCTGCTATAGGTCCATCGTCATGTATATGCCAAGCCCTGGATATGAACGTGTCTATCGAACATGCTGAATTTCCAGGGTTAATTAAATGGCGCCGCCCAGCGCTTTACAGCATTGGCTGGAACTGCCCTGCATGGGGTAGAGGGTGCAGGCAAATGCAACCTAGCCGCATGCCATCACGCAAAGCCGGTTCGCAGCGAGCACGCAGCAGCGTTCGGTGGGTTTTTGAGCTTCTCGGCCCACACTGGCTCGCGACCCGGACGCTGGTATGGGCTTTTGACTGGTGATATGTCGGCAGAAGGCGGCGGTAGCGAGTATGTCGCATGGTTGTCGTTCCTCTTCGCCTGCAACGCGGCTTGCCTGCAACGGCCGTCCTTCATAGGTCGGGTACATCTCACCCGAAAGCATGTGTTCGACGTTAGGGTTTGTGATTTAGGTTCGCATCGCACCACCCTCTCCAGAGGCCCACACACACATATCACGCCTCTAACGTAGGCACGCAATCCATGCCCACCTGCGCCCATGCGATCGAGGGTGCGCGCTGCTTGATCGTGGCGGGAAGGATGATCCGCACTCGCTGAAACGACGTGCAGTAGTGCTGCCGCAGCCAGAGCGAGAAGAAAAGGCTGCTTCATGTCAGTCGCATAGCGTAGCGCTCTAAAATGGTAATGTCGTGCGCGATCTCTTCTGGAACCCTTTTCGAAGCCGTCGGCAGCGGCACGCCCCATCTTTGACTCCAATTTCGCTTGGCCCCCCCCCCCTCGCGAAAGACGCAATCCTTTCCCGTCCGCCCGTCTCAACGGTCGCCTGCCCTTTTTTTTTCTCCTCTCCCTCTCGCTCCACCAGTCAGCCCTGCTGCATGCAAACAGGGGTGCTGTGGGCTATAATGCGGGGATTATACCCTCTCGAATGTCCACTCTGGAATGCCTTTCTGTCGCCCGGGCCCTGCGACTTGCTGTTAGCTTCCGCGCCGAGTATACCACAAGCTTCTGCAGGATTATGACGGCACATGCCTGGGAACCAGACGCACCTACGTTACGTTTTGCCTCTGTGCATCTTATTTGATTCAGGCTGCAGGTGGTATGCACTGCTCAAACTGCACTACCGAGCGTCTCTGATATATCGATCCCGGTTCGTCGACCTTTTAGTTCCGATTCTTGTTATATTGGTCCCTGAACGTACCACCACTAGTACTTTGTACCATCATTCTGGTCATCGCCTTCTTGTCACGACATATTTGACCGACTGTCCTCCTTGACCTGGCACCTGGATGCAGGGTCGCCTGACACTTCTGGTCTGAAATACCTGTTCTTCTTTCTTGAGTTGCGGCCCTGAAGCACGTCGCCGACTTACCACCGAGGTCACTGCAACATGTTTCATACCTTCCAGTCGTCCGTGGGAATGCGGTCACCCGGAGCAGACAGTGACAGCGCGGGGAAACCATCACGCCCACCAGGCTCACGACGCATATCAACCAGCAACGCATGTGTCGAATGCAGACGACGCAAGATTCGATGTGACGGTTCACAACCTTGTGGACAGTGCCAATGGTATCAACACCCTGAGGCATGTGGCTATTCGAAGCCTGCACAACGAGTTGTGCCTAGCAGAAAGTGAGCATTCTAGAACATTATCAAGACGGGTCGGGCTAATCAGCTTGGTAGCGCAGTCTCCTGGCTGTTGTGTGCGATGAGCGAACGCGTCTGGGGTGCACATCGTACAATAACCTTTAGTGCCGCTGTGATAGAAGAGATGCCAACATAAGAGGATAGGCGGTCGACGGACATTGATAGTCCATTTACATCGTCGGAGATGCCTTGGACACGGAGCTGGTGCTTCCGTGCCTCGTCCCAGTAAGGATCTTCAGGCGGAGCCTGCTCGAGCGCTTCCAAGCTTTCGGCTCCATCAGATCCAACCTGCACGTCCGATAGCGTTTGCGAGTCGGCCGCCGACGGCGATGTCGTTGAGTGAATCGCACTGGAGGAGAGAGCTAGTTCTAGCAGTTCCTCGCGTGGGAGACTAGCCAGCGACTCCAGGTTCTTTACTCCATACAACTTTGTGAGGATGGTCTTGTACTGTTCAATATTGTTGGAAAGCTTGTCGACTAGTCTACCAA
>Ga0181473_100271_pt1 | contig 11697 bp, 11 predicted proteins | sample In2P11_FD_119089 | JGI IMG/M metagenome (GOLD analysis project Ga0181473, IMG submission 119089) | Clean room microbial communities from NASA Spacecraft Assembly Facility at Jet Propulsion Laboratory, Pasadena, California, USA -... ... | reverse complement strand
AAGCCCGGCCTTGCCCTTCGCCTCCCTCGTCACAGCGTCATTCGGGATACCGCTCAGACCCTCAGCGGACTCACGACCGACACCCTGGCCCTTCGTGTTCGTGCTGAAAGCTTCGCCATCTGTCCTCACCGCGCTGTCACCCGTAGCTGGCTCACGGAGAGCATCGTTACCGTGGGAGAAGGTGTCCGAGACGCCGCCGGAGCCGACGTTGACTTTGCTGCCGTCTGCGCTGTTCCAGTCGGAGGCGGTTGGTGGTTGCTCAGGAAGCGGGAGGTTGCCCTTGCGCTCCTCGATGATCTCTTTCTTGTTCTTGGTCTCGGGGTTGGAGTCGACGAGGGACTGGAAGCAATGTTAGCAAATGGCATTTGGCTGATGAACCATATATGTATCTTACCTGTGCAGCTGCTCCCGACGAGCCCTTAGGGATGTTGCCACCTGGGTGCAGGTTGGACTCGTCGTGCTCAATCCTCCTCAAGTCCTCCTTGGTGGTCTCGAAACCGGTGCCTGACATGATGAAGGTTGGTGTGATGTGTTTGGCTACGCCAATGGGTCAGCGGTCGGTTTTGCAGCTACAGCCTGATAAACTTACTCTTGGAAAGGTGTGATGAAGGCGATGAACTGCTGAATTGGCGCTTGTGTGTGAGTTCAGTCGAATGGTAAACTGTACTGTACCTGAGAATGCAAGCTTGACCTGCAACCCGAAATTTCCAGGTCGTTCCAGGTTGGAGGGGTCGTGTGCGGATGATGCAATGTTGACGACGATAGAGGCTCGGCGGCTTCCCGGGGAAAACAATTTTTAGGGTTAGGGTTAGGCGTTTCGGACGGGAGGGCCCGAGGGCAATCAAATATTGATCAATTTGAATCAAATGTTGACTGTTAAGCTGACTGCTCAGCCTTGCGGTTGGTCCAGCTCGTCCAACAACGTCGTGATACCCTTATGAGATGAACACCTTCCTGATCAATCCCTCATCCCACTGCTCGCCTCCCAGCCCTTCCGTTGGGTCTCTAACAAGCCCTCTACTCACGCCCAGCTTCTCGTTCAGACTCTTGAGTCTCTCCCGTCCGAAGACCCTCCCGTTTGGAAGCACGACCGGATCATCTTCCATGTAGCTCTTTGTATGATGCGCATAAGGTACTCCGCGTGCCAGCTCGTTGAGCTCAGTACTGCATATCGGACATACAGGTGCGCCGGTCAAGCTGAGTGCAGTAGTGTGCGAACTCCGATTCTGCAGGTTATGCATGGAATGGCACGTGGGTGTCTTCAGTGCTGAAAGCCCGGCTGAGAGAGCGATGTGCAATAGTGGCTGGGATGGCAGTGAGAAGAGAGTGTGGTGTGTTTGCAGGAAGAGGCTCGAGAGGTGAGAGTATCGCGATGAACTGTACATTGACCGGTATGGCTCAACCAGCGTATCGGGCGGATGTGCGAGTAGACCGCCAGCTCGTAAGCCGAATTCGGTATCTTGGCCTCCTGAGAGGTGTTTGCGGGCATGGATGATAGCGTCCATTAGCTTGTTCATGTCGCCTGTCCGGGCGAGCTCGATGAACTGTTGAAGGCGCAATTCAAGTTCGAGATTGCTCTGCTATAGTATCAGCATTTCTACACATCGACTGAACCTCCTGTGCAGGCTGCTGAGGCGTACATTGATCTTCTTGAGCGCCTGCTTGTTCTCGCTACACCACGCCAATGCATCCTTGACCTCTCCTTTGCTCAGACTGTCCTCGATCTTCCCGCACTCTTCAAAGACCGCCACATCCACCAAGTCCTCCACACCCTTCTCTCTCGCCAGCTGCCGAGCACTCTCCACATAGCCTTGCCGCAGCAGATAGTCCACCAGTAGCCTGTCCAGCCGGGTATGGCTCCATGTGTCGTACTTCACATCCGCCAAGCTAGGGATCTCATGCAGCTGCTGCAAATGATCTATTCTTGCCTTCTGTTGCCTATGCAAGCTCTTCTCTTCCTCGTGCAAGGCTTCAAGCTTGCGTTTCAGTGTCTGCGCCTTGGCTAGTGTTGCGTCCAGAGAAGCTAGAGTGTCTGCGGGAGCACTCTTGTTGTTGATCGCTGATACAGAAGTGGTAATGCCCTTGTTCGCTATCTCGATCTGCCGCTGTGCGCTCTTGAGACTCTTCCTCAAGAGCTCATGCGGCAGGCGGAGGAGCGGTTGGTCGAGGAGGAGATGCGAGTCCGGCTCCAGCTTGGTTGACATGACTTCCGCCATAGCATTCCAGCTGGTCGAAAGTGTCAGACTATGGTTCACAGGAGTACTCTTCCCGTGTTGCGTATGCAGCAGATGCAAGAAGCAAGGCAAGAGGGCATGACCGTGGCAGCTGACAGCTGTGGTGGGGTGGGCGGGATTGACTAGATCTGATTGGGATCCATTGACAGACTGTACGAATTGATTAATCGAGCCTCTTGATCTCGATCAAACATGGGAACAATTGATCAGAAACATGAAAGCATGCAAAGCAGTGAAGTCAAGGTCTAACAGAATCTGAGAGCAGAAATTGAAGCACCAGGATATTGATAGCAGCAGCAACATCAGCTGCCGCTCGTTATTGAGAGTAGTATTACACAGTCCCATCGCTCAGCCGTAGCCACGCCAGTACCGTCTATCGAGTATCCCGTCCGTCTATCCTCTATCGTGGTTTATTCCATGCTCTCGCTCCAGCTCTTGGTAGCACGCATAACGCTCTCTATGAGAACGCCATCCCTGAAGAAATCATCCCCAAAACACCATGCTCGAAGTCGAAGTATGTTGGCTTCCGCCTATAGCAGCGCTCGTGCTATTTGTAAAGCTCGCGCTTATGCCGCATTCCGCGCATTGCTGATCTTGAACTCGCCGCGCGTGTACTGAAAGAAGTTGGTCGGCCTGTAATGGTCAGTTACCAACGATACACCTGGCCCTTGTATGACAAGACATACAGCTTTGGCTTGACGGCCGCGACGGCGTTGGGGGCAGCGTGCTCAGCAGCTGCGAGCGCGCTCTCGCCAAAGTCTTTCTCTGGTGACTTAAAGGCGTAGGTTGTGGCAGCGCCGACGAGGGCGAGGCCGCCGAGGACGGAGGTGGTCTTGAGTGCTGCAGACATCTTGAGTGGTGTGTGGGTTTGGTGGGTTGATGTGAGGTGGTGTGGTAGTTGCTGTTGTTGTTGTTGTGCTGTTTGATGTTGTCGATGTGAGGTGACGAGAGCGAACGTGGGTAAAGGCAAGTGCTTTGATGTTGAGTTGTTCAAAAAGCTTGTGAAGATAAGGGAGACAGACAGGTGGTACTTGCTTGTGATAATATACAGGAGTGCGCCACAGCAACGGGAACAGTGAAACGACTGCGGCGCCCAGCATCCACTGGAACCATCCAACGACCTGTGATCTCCCTCACACAAATCCATATCGGTGTGCTCAACCACCACCCAAACAGCGATACAGATTCCAAGGTTGGTAGAGAAACTTCACGAGCGGTGTCACGACTCGCGAAAATATCGCCGTTGAGACGAGCTAAATTTGTTCTCTGACATTTAGGCTATGCACAGGATTCCGGCCCGCGTCAGGAACAAGCAAGCCGGCGCAAGCCACTTCCCCTTTGAGCGCTGCTGCCGTTACTTCGGCGCCTGCAGCCTTGGCCGAGTGCCGATAAGGTGGGTGGCGACAGACTTCTTCGACGCTTCGTGCATGGTGTTGTCGACGGTGACACCATGACTAACAGTCCAAGGTCTCTACTGCACCAGCAGCAGCACGCACCACCTCGCCCACCTCCCTCGTCCCACTGCTTTCCCCCAACCCCACCCTCTCAATCCTGCTTCTGCTGAGCTGTTCTTGGGATAACACGCCGAGGGTCAAGCCCGCTCTCGAGTTCGACCGTTTCCGAATGAACCATCGGACTCTCTGAAAGAAGCATCGAAATATCCGAACGAAGCTTCGAAATTTCCGAAAGAAGCCTTGAAATCCCCAAACGAAACATCAAAGTCCCAAACCTGGCCGCGGCAGCCCCCTGCAGTCTGGCATGACACTGTCCCACCTGACTCAATGCAGCCGCATCGATCACGCCCTGGCCGTCGACTTTGAGAAGAGGCGCATCGGCTTTGATTGAGAGCTCAGTCTGATCCTCGCAGAAACCGGCCTCGAAGAGAGCTTTCGCAAGGGTCTCCCACATCGGCTCCATCTGTCCATGCTTGGGGAAGGTGTCGGATTCGATTCTGATGTACTTGATCTGAGCGAGGCCCTTCCTGTTGTGGTCCTGGAGGATGCGAACAATGACAGCAGTGTCCTCCTTCTTCACTTCCACCGTGAATGATCGAGCATAGAACATGGAGAGGCTCTCCGCTCGGTTTTGCCTGCATGCGCGAGTGATGCCGGGCTCTTGATATGTGAGCAAGTGAGAGTCGAATGACAGTTCATAGATGGAGTTGCGCAGCTCCGCCGACAGCTCCTTGAAAGGAGATGCGTTCATTGCTGCAACTGACATGCGCTTCTGTAGTCGAAGTTGAAGGAAGCAGATCTCGGGTTTTCCTGCTCAATGGGTCGGCTGATTCGGCCACTCGCAGGCCTCGAAGAACACAGTGAGGTAATTCGTGTTTCGTGGACGCGGGAAGATTTGAAGATTGAGGTGCTGAGCAGTGAAGTCGGTGAATCGACAGAGGAAGGTGCACGACAGCAGATCCCGCTCAAGATCGTGCCTGCCTTTTGCCGAGCGAGGCAAGGCTTGATGACTTTGCAGACATCGATGCGGCCGGATGATCAAACGAGACGTGTCCGGTACACTTATAAAATACAAAGAGCCAGGATCTATGTACGACGTCTTTCGACCCTGCATAGGTAGCCGGTAGCGGATCTAGAGACCGACATGGCAGCCTCATCACGCCTTATACGCGCGAAGTTGCCTTCAAGTTATCCCCACTTCGATTCGATTCGTCGCCGAAATGTCCGTCATCTATACAGGTCCAGCAGACATCTTGGACCTTTCCCTGCAGACGCCGTGTTAGACGGTATGCTCTGTGCATGACCAATATGATCACCATATACTTTCCGTATCCGTGTTGACCATACCGCCCTGAGAGCCTGCTTAAACATCCAGATCTCATCTGCTTCCCAGCGGCCCCGGAGCATTCGTTATACCTTCACCGCCCCTTGTACGCAATAGCAGCAACAGCGCGTTCAACCCTGTACAGGCAGAGCGGAACATGACTGGAGCTAGAAGATGTCGCAGGTACATCGAAGTCCTGAGCAACACTCCCATGTCGGGAATTTCGGATCGTAGCTCATCTCGGAGATGGAGGGTTGCCCCAGAGTCCACGCAGGATAGAAAGGCTACGGAGTTGTCCGCCAAACTTCAGATCGCCATGGCTGGAGATTTCTAGAGGCCGGCGCTGTATGGAACTTTCAGGGGCAAGATTGTCTGGCAGGCTCTCTGCTCCAAATCTCGATAGACTGCCTTAGCATGTGCCACACGATCTTCACAACACACACAGCCTGCCGACATCACCATTCATTCACACAGTACCAGTACTTGTTCCACCGCTTCTGATTTGCGAAGCATCTTTCAGACCCCACCCAGGCCAAGCATAAGCGAATTTCTCTGTCATGTATCAGAGCGTACGTACGCCACTCATTGGTGCTGTCCGACCAGTGCCGGGGCTGTACGGAAAGACTGGACATACCCCTCCATTCGTATGGTGCGAGAGTAATGATGCTGGGACGGCCGGGGAGTACGAACCGGGAGTGCCAGAACGCAGACCAAGGCAGGAGAACAAGGATCAAGCAAAGTGGAGGTAGAAACGACATGCGTCGGCCACCTCAGTCGTCGGCGACAAGGGTACGCTCAAAGGTGGGTCCTGAATGAGGTGCGCAGCAGAACAATAGTATTGTAGACAGTGCGACACAGTTTTGTCTAACACTGGGACTGCGGTGCCCATAGCATATTCGCCATCACCCTTCACTAAGCATCATGCGCGCATTGCACAGCCGGCTTTCATGGACGCATAGCCCACCTCATGCACCCCGGCCTCGGTACGTCCACCGCACCGTCAACATGCTGTAGTCCCTCCAGGGATAATCAGAACAGGGTCTTGTAGCAAGGCTTGCCCTTCGCCACGTGGTCATGGTATTCACACGTTGGTGTCGCAGGAAGCTGCTTCTCCTTCTGCGGTGACCTCGCCCTCATCAACACTACCGCAAGGTCGTAGAGGAAGTCCGCTGGATACATCTCCTTACGCTTCTCTATCCTCTGCTCCATCACGTCGACGGGCCAGTACCCAGCCGCAAGGTCAACCAAGAGTCTCCTCATACCCGAGGGCCCAGTGCTGTTTGGGTATAACTCTACCTGGAGGCCCAGTGGACTCCTTCCATCGCTGTGTAACTTCAGAAGAAGTGCATCGGAGAGAGCATCCTTGAAGGAGGTCGAGGCCAGCTGGTCTCCAAGCAACCAAGCACGTATAAGCCGCTGGAATTCTGTATCGCCGCAGACGGCCCGGCCGTCACCCTCCTCGGCGCTGAATATCTGTCCAGTATACAGGAAATGGTAGAAGAGTTCGAAGAGCTCAGGGTCGTGTTCAAGGAGCTCGACCGTCTGTTGTCCGCTCTCCTTCATCCGCTTCTCGTTCAAGACGGCCTTGAAGAATTCGGAGGTATTGATGAGCACATCTTCATGCACGTCGAGCGTTCGCTGTCTCTCGCCAGTACCGACCACGACGGCAATCGTTCTAGCACCCAGCCTGCACGTTGTCAGCATCAAGTCTCGAGAGTGGATTGTACACTTACTTGGGCGCTTCTGAGGCCTTGCGGCGTAGCTTGCGCTGTGAACCATCCTCACTCTCTGCTGGCCGCTTTCCGCCCGGAGTCGTGCTGGCCATGTCGGCCCCTTTGCGTATCTTTGCGGTAGTGATATTTGTACCAGCGGCCTGCTAGATGCTGTGTTATGTTATGTGCGGATCGAAGCTCCGAATAATAAAATGGTCAACATGTGCCATGAGCTTTCGTTGCTCGCTTCGCCAAAATGTGAAGTGACGCTGCACTGGATAGGAAGCCGCTCATGTACTGGAAGGGAAACCGCACGTGTCCACTCCCGAGTCAGTCATGTATAGGGTAAGGCAAGAACCAACCGAGATGCCAGAATAGACTTAGTATATGCGGTCGAGCGATGTGACGACTGTCTCATAACCATTGGTATTGCCATATTCTATCTGCTCTTAATCATCACGAGCGCACGCGATGTACAGGCCGTGCTTCTTTTCCTCATTAGCACCGTGAACCATTCTTCACCTCGACTCGGCTTGCGACTAGCATGCCTTCCCCATCCCATCGAAGCTCTTCTCGTCCTCGAATCGCTTAGATGAGGTTCAAGAAAGCACGGTTGATCGGCGAGCGCAGCGGCTTGACGTCCTTGTAGAAGTCGATGGTGGCGACGGCACGCTTGGAGATGCCCTCGGGTGTGAACTCGAATTTCTGGAACAGTGTCAGCATGCTATGTTCGTGGTCAACAGATCTCCTGACTCGAGCTTACCTTGTACACATCCTTGTACGGCCCAGAGGCACCGAACCTGTTGAGACCAAACTGCTCATGCGAGTACTTCTCCCAGCCGAGCGTAGACATGACCTCTACAGACATCGCCGGGATGCCATCTGGGATACAGCTGAGCCTGTACTCCTTGGACTGGGTGTCGAAGACCTCCACACAGGGCATGGAGACCACACGAGCCTTGACACTGTGGTTGTCCTTCAGGTACTTGACAGCCTCCAAGCAGAGCGAGACCTCGGAGCCGGTAGACACGAGCGTGACCTGCGCGCCCTCATTCTCGAGCGCGACGTAGCCACCCTTGATACCGTTCTCGATCGTGCTGCCCTCGAGCTGAGGCAGGTTCTGGCGGGTGAGTGCGATGATAGATGGCGTCTGGGTGGAGGTGAGGGCGACGTAGTAGGCGGCGCTGGTCTCGTTGCCGTCGGCTGGACGCCAGACCATGCAGTTCGGGAGTGCACGGAAGTGGGCGAGGGTCTCGATAGGCTGGTGAGTCGGGCCGTCCTCACCCAGACCGATGGAGTCGTGGGTGGCGATGTAGAGAACACGCTGGTGGGAGAGCGCGGAGAGACGGACGGAGCCAGCGGCGTAGGAGACGAAGTTGAGGAAGGTACCACCAGCCGGGATGATGGTGCCGTATGCGGCCATGCCGTTCATCATGCCAGCCATAGCGTGCTCACGCACACCGTAGCGCATGTAGCGGCCAGACCACTCACCAATGCCAGTGCTTGGTGGCTGGAAGTCAACAGCCTCCTTCCAGCGGGTGTTGTTGGAGCCAGTCAGATCGGCAGAACCAGACATGAGTTCTGGCACAACCTCGTGGATGGCTTGGAGCACAGCCTCGGAAAGCTTGCGAGAAGCGTCCGCCTTGTCTGTTGGCTTGTAGACTGGAAGCTTATTCTGCCAGCCCTCTGGCAGCTTGCCAGTCAGACGACGCTTCAAATCCGCGCCCAATTCCTTGTGCTCGCCAACGTACTTCTCAAGCAGGCTGTTCCACTCTTGCTCTGCAGCTGCACCCTCGGAGGCGTGCTTGCCGTACATGTCGTAGACCTCCTGGGGTACGACGAACGACTTTGATGGGTCGAAGCCGAACTTCTCCTTGACCTGCTTGCAGTCGTCCTCCTTCAGTGGGTTGCCGTGTACACCACCGGTGCCCTGAAGCTTGGATCCAAAGCCGATAGTCGTCGTGAGCCTAATCATCGACGGCTTGTCCTTGACCTCACGGGCCTTCTTGAGCGCAGCCTCCATAGCGTCAAGGTCGCTGTCACCGTCCTTGACCCACTGTACGTGCCAGCCGTAGGCCTCGAAGCGCTTGGTGACGTCCTCGGTGAAGGCGCACTTGGTGTCACCGTCTTGTAGGTTATCAGCGACATCCATCTAACGCATACACAAATATCTGGACTCACCAATGGAGATGTGGTTGTCGTCGTAGACCATGATCAGGTTGCCGAGCTGCAAGTGGCCGGCAGCGGAGGCAGCCTCGCTGGCAATACCCTCCATAGCGCAGCCATCACCGAAGAAGGCGTATGTGTAGTTGGTGATCAGGTCGTAGCCCGGCTTGTTGAACACGGCAGCGGTGTGCGCCTGAGCAACGGCCAAACCGACGGCATTGGCGAAACCCTGACCGAGAGGGCCAGTCGTCACCTCAATACCAGGTGTGTCATGTGCCTCAGGGTGGCCGGGTGTGATGCTGTCGACCTGACGGAAGTGCTTCAAGTCGTCGATGCTGACACCGTAGCCGAATAGGTGAAGCAGGGCATATTGGAGCATGCAGCCGTGGCCGTTGCTATAAACACCATGTCAGCCTCCGCTCAACTTTGTCCTATCTCCACCGAGATTGGTGTTTCCAATTCTTCCTCTCCTACCAGCAACTGGGACACGTACGATAGCACAAATCGGTCCCGGTTGACCCAGCTCGGGTTCTTTGGGTTGAAGGTCATGAACTTGTTGAAGAGGACGTGGGCAATCGGAGCCATACCCATGGGCGCACCGGGGTGGCCGGAGTTGGCGGCGAAGGTGGCATCGACCTGCAATCACCGCACATGTCAGCCTCGCCGTACGTTGAGTGAAGCCTCCCAACTTGTAGAACAAGCATATCGAGTATCCAATGCCCGATGGTGGGGTTCAAATGTGAAGTTGGAGAGAGACTCACGGCCAGCGTCCGGATGGTGTTGATCGCGAGCTCGTCTGTCTTTCCGAAGCCCATCTTTGCGGTGTTTGTTGTGTTGTAGGAGGGAGAGTTTGTTGTTGTGTCGAGGTCTCCAAGAAAAAGATGATCTTGCAATGACGAAGCTTTTTGGAATAGTGGGGGGGGCGGTGGGATGCTTCGTTTCAGTCAGGGCCGATAGGGCTCTCAAATACCGACACCGTGCTTCCGGATAGAACGTACGGTAGACTCTCGCGTCTTGATGGGAAGCGAACAGCGAGGGATACCGCGTTGAAGGGCACTTCGACCACCTACAAGGAAGACTGAACGCTCGCCATTGAATGCCCTTCCCACTGCCGAAAGGCTGACGGCGACGTAGCTCGCCTTACGAATTGCTTATTCAGGCTCTGCCATCTGGACGGACACCATGCAGTCTATACCACACCCGCCCGGTATCCAGACGAGTCGTACAACGCATCAGAGAGCTTGGCAAAGGAGACAGGTCGTGTTGAGTCTGTCGATGCCCGCACAACCATCACGTGGCATACCAGGGGCTATATCAGTCGAGGCCCGAGCTCCCTCTACGCGCCGTCCTCATGCGCGAAGCAACAACAGCCCATCATTTCCAGCTGCCGCATGAAGTGCATCTTGGAAAAGCCGCGAGCGCCTACATCACCTCTACGAACTCCCAAACGGTCAATGACGACAGTCGCAGGCGCCAACATGAGCACTTCTGGTAAGCAATGGATCTATGATAGTACGGTGAGCACTTCGTACAAGACTACGCGCCGTCCTGTCCGTTTCGAAGACGCTTCGCTTTCGCTGCTGGCTGCGTCGCGTTCACGAGTCTCCTTGTGTGTTTCCTTAGCAGTCTATCATTCTCTTCGTCGTTCTCTTCGCATAGCTGCTGGTCAGCAATAATTAATGCTTCTAATTCTTGCACTGTGAAACTGGCTTTACAAACCTCTGTTTCTTTCCCGATCCGGGTATGATAGACTGTACAGTACGACTACTACGATGCCAACACGGCGGCACAGTACCTCGAAGGGAGGCGCAGCATACTACACCATTAGCACTCATGAAGACTCGACCCGGACACGAAGCCACCAACAATCGGACGTGCAGCAACGAGATGCACTACCATCTGGCTTGCAGCAAGCTGTGCCGCAATGCGCGCGATCTTGTCTTCAGACTTATATCAGCCAACAGTTCTCGGGCTGTCAGAACAATGAGAACCTCAACTGCCTCTGTACGAAGTACAGCTCGCAAGGCTTCACCCTCGGCGAGCTTGCGTTCTCGTGTTTGGAGCAGAGCTGCGCGTCGTCGACATTTGAGGAGCAACAGGATACCTACGGTATTTGTTCAAATGCGGCAGGGGCAGCATCGCCAACCCACAGTACGCTCACGTTGCCGGCAACTGCTACGACTGTCTCTGGCATCACCACCACAACCGTGGAATTCTACGCCACGAGCTCTCCCACATCGTTGTCGCGATCAAAGACGAGCTCGCACACCACGCTACAAACAACGATGACAACGATGGCCTCGCCAAGCGCAACGCCATCGATCACCGACACTGCTGTGCCAATAGCGCCAGCGTCAACTTTATCCAGCAGCACTACGTCCACCTCCGTCGCTGCAGCAGCGGCAACATCTTCTCGCAAGCCAACAACTCTGACCAGCGCCCAAGCAGTAGGCGTGAGCGTAGCAGCTTTCGGCGGCTTAGCGTTGATCATAGTCATCATCTGGATCTGCGCTTGCTTGCGAAGACGGAAAGTCATTGCCAAATCTCCAGCGTCGAAGCATGATTCCTACGACTTCATCGATAGCGCTCCTCCGCGCTTTTCACCTTTCAACTACGGCTATGCGGATCCACGAGGGCCATTGGGCGGTTTTGCGGAGCGGAGAGCAGAGCTACCTGGCGAGAAACGAGCGAAGAGCCAACAGACAAGGCGGACGCTTCTCGCAAGCTTTCCGAGGCTGTGCTCCAAGCCATCCACGAGGTTGTGCCAGAACTCATGTCTGGTTCTGCCGATCTGACTGGCTCCAACA
>Ga0181473_100269_pt1 | contig 11720 bp, 8 predicted proteins | sample In2P11_FD_119089 | JGI IMG/M metagenome (GOLD analysis project Ga0181473, IMG submission 119089) | Clean room microbial communities from NASA Spacecraft Assembly Facility at Jet Propulsion Laboratory, Pasadena, California, USA -... ... | reverse complement strand
CCTAATTTCTCCCTACCTTGAACCTTTATGCATGAGTTAATGTTTTTAATCAATCATATCATTTTCAGCCGGAATATCATCAACAAAGCATCTTTTGCATATTGTTGTCCTTTTTCCTTACCACATAACCTATCATCAACCAAAGCATCTTGTCTCTAATCAATAACCATCATTACACACCTCACTTTCATTATATCCATACCTTTTACAGTCCTTTCATTAATATACGTACTATGTCTCATATTAATGTCATATCTTTCACCCTTGTATGTTTCCATCAAAATAACATTTCCCTGTCCATTCAGTCATAGGCGACCTCTCATCTTGAAGGAGGGAGGGGACCTCCATTACATTCGTACATGCATTATAATTGTTTTATTGGATTTCATAGGTTGATATGGTATTCTATTATCACAGGGCATGTGGAAAAATAATAGTCCTCGAATTAATTAATTCTCATAGAAATATCGTTTAACATTGTAAAACTTAGTTGTTACAACTACTTGTTGTTCTATCTCTTTGTTGTTGTCGCTTGTTGTGTTTTCTCCACTGCACTAATCCTTTGCAATAGTAGCAAGAACTCAAGCATTATGGGTGGTAATACAGTGCATCGAGAACCTTTAGTGTTGGAAGTCTTCGATAGAGCCATGGAAATGTTGGTCTGCGTAGGGTGGATATCATATTTCACAAAATTTCAACCCCCTAGTGAGGAAATCGCTGTTGAGTTTCTCCAGCATCTATAAAATGGGCAATCCCTGGTGAGAGGTAGAAGAATCACAATATCAGATGTTGTAATAGCTGAAGTATCTGGGCTGCCAATAGAAGGAACTATATGGCCAAAAAAACACGTAATGTTACAAGACGCGGTGGACATTTTCAGAGATGCAGACGAGGAATTAACCAAGAAAGGCAAGGGCATACAACCATCTTCTCTGGCAGAACCATGGTGTGAGTTGGAAAGTGTTGTCTAGAATTACATTACCTGTGATAGATGACGAGACGTGGTAAGACCACGACAACTCAAACTTTTAGTTGTTTTAAAACTAAAGCTCACTATTAATTTGCCATCTTTCTTGAATTCATTGTTGCATGATACCGTCAATAGAATAAGACAGGCTAGGCACCCTAAAACCATAGTTAGCCACCATGGATTGATTAGACTAATTGTTAGCCATGACCTTGTTCAACAAAACTTAACCTTGGATGGTCTCATAGCGCCCCTAGAGATTAGTCAAAACCCTGTAATCCAAAATCCAGCAATCTTGGAGATAAGCCAGCAGAGCCCTATTTCAAAAAGGAAAAGGACTACCTGCTCAAACATTGAACCCCATAAGTGCAGGTGGTCTGCAAGGTTAAATCTAGCCCAGAGAATGTCTATAAATCCATAAGATAGTGTCAAACAACCTGCGGAACCATCCAGACTAGTTAGTATACAGGACTCTGAGTTGGAACCAGACGAAGAATCTAAACAAGGGGAAGGGTGTCATTCAGAATCAGAACCCAAGGAAGAGGCCAATTCAGAACAAGAACTTGAGGAAGAGGATAGACCGAACGTAGACCAAGAAAGGGCACAACACTTTGATGATGAACTAGAAACTGAAGAAGAGCCTCTTCAAACATCAACCATGAGCCCCCAAAATGATATTTTGTAGGATTTTGAGACAGGGATGGCTCAGGTCCTAGAAAATTTGAATGAATACATGCAAAATAAAGGATCAATTGATCCTAACCTAATGGAAGCTCAATCCCCAATTTTGAGACAGGGATGGCTCGGGTCCTAGCAAATCTGAATGAATACATGCAACCTAGAGGATCAATTGATCTTAACCTAATGGAAGCTCAATCCCCAAAAGATTATGGGCATACAAAAATTCTCCCTTCTTCAAAAGCTATAGACTAGCAAGAGGAAGTACACACAAAAGTTATTCATGAATCTGACAACCAGTCTGGTGACACATTTCTATTGGAACACAGCCGTGATAAACAACAGGAATATTTAGATATAGAAGCTATTGATAATCATGTTAGTGTAAAATATTCTCCTCGGGAGAGGTGAGTAGCTAGAGAAAAACTAAAGAAGTTGAGACAAAAATACCAAAAGCTTCAAAAGACATTTAAAAGGCTACATCGGAAGATTAAAGAAATTGTAAACAGCAAAGCCCAGAAAACTACTCCTGAGGTAGCCACTGTGGCTATGCAAACAGAAATATGTAAGGGTAGGCCAACAGAAACCCAAACCGAACTCATTCCTACTCAAACAATAGCCACCCAGGAAAATTTGCATGCAGACTTAGTGGATGTAGTCATTCAGATGGAGGGTTGGTCCTCCCACAATAAGGAAGTACAGATCGATGAAATATCTTCTCATAGCACAAGCACTCAGACAGAAGAGCAAGCCAAGGATATCCTGTCAAGAAAATACCCTATTCTTCTAAAGCTATAGGAAGAACTGATGCAAGCCCATCTTACTCTAGAAAAATGTGAACAAGAGACAGTTCCCCTGCAAAAATATCAGGAGTTACAGAAATAGTTTAGGTAATTAACCATAACTGAGAATGGGACTTTTGATAGATTTAGACAGGAAGAAGAAAAGCTGAAGAAGGTGATGACCAAGATGGACAAAGCCAGGAATCAGATAGACACCATTTTCTCACTATATTCAAATGTATTGACATGTAGGTCTCCTGCAACAAATTATGCCTTGTTCTTATTACAACGGTACTTATTGTTAAAGATTAAAGCCATAAGAGCTGGCAAGCCAATCGAATTAAAGACAACTGAAGATTTTATAAGTCGCTGCAAGGAACATGGGGCAAAAGTCCAAAGGATTCTTTGTAAATTTTATTTGCATAATTTCATATTAGAAGAAGTGGATAAGAATCCTAGCCCTTTTGTTGGAGATATTCATTTCCAGGCTTTTATCTCTTTTGCAAGTAATCAACTTAAGTGGTTTAAAGCGTATAATTTGTTCCAAATACAGGAACACGGGTTGGATCTCTGGGTAAGGAGTGAACCTACTCACCCTTTGCAACTATTTGCTAAACATAAAAGGTTGATGAGACAAGAAGGCGGATTCAAATTTTAGGGCCCATACATAAGGAAATTGTATAGAAAGAAATAACATATTTCCTCTCCATATAGGAAAGATCCCTGACTGCATCCAAAATGAGATGTATGGTCTCAACTAATAGTGTTAAGGAAAGAGAACCATTTAATTATGGGAACTTCAAAGTTGTTGCGAGCCGGTTAATCACATACAACAATCTTATCTTTAGGAAAGGGCCTTATTGGTTGGGATGTCGATTTAGGTGTCCCATTATTTGGTATCCTTCTGAAAGGTGTCACTTTGACTATGAGTTACCTGAAGGACATGAAAAGACAACCTTTGCAAATCTGGCACAACATCACAGTTTCAGGCCTGATAAAGAAACCTTTTCTCTAGCTTACTCCTTAACTACATTACATAGTAATTATTCATTTATCATGAGGACATGAAAAAAGGTAAGCAAGGGAGTATGTTGAGCCTTGCAATAGGTATGTATTTACTCTTGATTACTGTCTTTTTCCTCCTTTATTATCCATTTTGTGCCATGATTTGATATGATTTTGATAAGGAATGAATGAAACTACTCTTGATACAATTTAACCGACCAAACTAACTCTCATTACTTTTTATGTAGAAAAACAGCAGATGGAACAGTTGTTGTTCCAAAGTCGAAATAGCATAAGCCAATCAAGGGAAATGAGACACGTCGTGTGCAGTCAAACCAAGGAATGAATCAAGAAGATCAGCGCAAGATAGAAGAATTTTCTGAAGATGGCATTTAGTTTTGAATCCCTCAAGATCTCCTGATCTTGAGGGATCACATTTATCTTTTTCCTTTTGACTATAAAAGGGAAAATTGAAGAGGGATCTCTCGTATTTTACTTTGATTGTAATTTTAATTTACAGAAGCATGATTCTGAAGAACGAGATTGTATTGTAATAACAAGTGACTTTGATGATTAATATACAAATTGTGTTGTTCATTCAGATATTCTGAAGTAGCTAAGCAGTATTCGCTGGTGGCTAGGGTTCGGTCTTTGGTGGATCTTACTGTTGTTGTCATGATTCTTAGATGAATTATTTTCCTTAAAGTTACAAGCTTGAGATTTATGATTGCATCTGTTTACTCCTGTATTGAATTTAATAACTTATTTTAAAGCATTACTCTCTGGATTTATAGCTTGCACATATTGTGTACATTCTTGGAATAAAAAGACTTACCCAGGTTGATAATTAATGTGAGGCAATTAGGAGTTTTAAAAGACACCTTTAAGCACCCAACATGTAACAGCCCTAATTATTTTTCACTCATATATGTAATGTAAATATTTTTATGAAAAAAATGGGTGGAATAATGGGACACAGGTTCCAGAGACCAGGGAGGTTAATTGTTAGGAAAATTGTAAATTGTTCCTTATAGTAGAAAAATCTAGACTGGTACATAATAATTGATAGCTGGGAAAAAAGGGTAAAATGTGAATTTTCTAATCAGTTATTATTTTACATCATTGAACAAGAAAATTGGGACAATAAAATTTAAAGAGGAAAAAGGGTGAGTTTCTAGCTTACATGGTGTGCTAGCCACCCAGTGCAACCAATTAAAGAACATTTAACAAAATGGAAATAGACAGGAATGTGGCACACTCGTTACTGGCTAACAAGATTCCCTTTCCAGGGTCATTTTTTGAAGGTTACACAAGGAAAATACAATTTGATTTTCTAGGGGACAAAGCAATAACTAGGGGAGAAATTGAACAACTGGAATGGATAAGGAGGAAAGACTAGGATTTGAATGGGGAGAGAAGATCTTTGCATGAGGAGAGAATAGAGAATTCGAGCTATGGGGAAAATAATTTGAACAACTTAGGGAAGGGAAGAACGTAGAGAAGGAAAGAAGGAAACCATAAAAAATAAATAAATTAACTAATTTAAAAAAAAAGGGCGAATGGTCAACACGAGTGTAAAGGAGTTGTGAATTGAACTCTTGGTTAACAAGGAGTAAGGAGGAAATAATCTTTAAGTGAGGATTATTTTCCTCTCAATTCACCATGGTCCAGAGGGTAGACATGGTGTTTCTTAGAAATCCTTGAGGGCTGGGGTGAAGGAATTACTCCTAGAAATTCATGGAGGATTTCTTGATACTCTCTTGTTGTAGTTGTTTTATTGTTGGTTTTTTGTAACCACAATGTTGCATTTTGAAGGGTGTAGACAACTGGTCTCTATATTCCATGCACATTTAATGGACTAAAACTCAGTTGGTGAGTAGAGGTGGAGGAACTTATAGAGTCCCTGGTGTAATTGATATTTGTATTTATCCCTAAGAAAAATATCTGTCAACCTCTGGAATTTGGCTCGGGGGTAATAGCTTCAAGTAAGGACTAGTTGCAACTATCTATGGTTGGGTGTAGAGTCATAGTCCTAGACTATGTTTCCCAATAGTTTCCAAGATAAGTGTTATTTATGGTTTCAATGACAATGAACATGTACTTACATTTCGTATGTGAGCTAATGTTATCATTGCATGAAACTTGCTTTCAGTTTTAATGTTTATATAAGTTTACTAGAATGTTGTTTCCTTTTCTAAAAATGGGTTGGAACCAAGAAATGAGTTCATGAATTATGAGTTGGTTTTACTTATGATGCTAAGTTAAACTTATGTTTCAATAATATATGTGTTTTTCTTGACAATTTTGTTATAGTAAACAACATAGAGATCTAGTCACATTTATAATAGCATATCTCTTGCTTTGTTGTAAGCTCCCATTGGTACTAATCATGACTCTGTGTTGTATTGCTGATATTTTTTTCCTATTTGAAGCTTCTCTAGGTCTTTTGTAAGGGATACCATGGTTGTGGGTCTGTATTTACATATGATCAAAACTCATATCTAAATAGACCTTATATTTCTGCATTGTGGATGGTACTACCTCATAAACTCGAATGACCTGGTTGTATGTTTCTTGTATTTAACATAATGATTGTATCTTTGTTATCCACATGGTGATGCCAACTTTCTTAGTGTTGGTTACAATATTCCATATGTTGTCTAAGTGTTGGAATGATGTATTAAATCCACATTTGAATGGGTGTTTATCGTCATGAGTCCTAGCTTGAATGGTACTCCAACAATCGATAAATGTATTGGTTATGTTCTGATAATAATTTGTATGGAAGCTCCTTCTTAAATTGTAGTATTATGAACTTGTTTTTATTACAAGTTTGTAGCATCACTACATATAGTCTTAAGGTAGAATATTGGAGATTTATTTCTCCTATCTAACCCTGTTGACCTACCTATTTTACATGTATATTGATTTAAGCTTTCTAACAATGCAGCCCGAGGTTCCTAGGTTGGTATTTCCAATTTCTCCACGCTTAGGTCTAAGAAGGCCTTATTATTCTTGTTGTAGATGAGGTTGTCTTAAATATTTATGATGACTTAGTTTTATGCTTCTTGGTTTGGCATGATATTGTCTTTATGTCATGGCCATGATGGGAACCTATTTCCCTATGGATCAGATTCCTTTATTGTGACTTGGTTACATTTATAGGTTTTTCCATGTCAATTTAATCATAAAAATAAACCACACATCTATAAAAGGTTGAACGGATAAGTCCTTGGTCTGTATGGACAAGTCCTTGATCTGAATGGACAAGTCCCCAACCTAAATGGACAAATATCTAGACTATGTATTGTAATTCAGCCATCAAGAATCGAGAGATGGTAATCTAGCTGTCAGCTCAAGAAGGATATCACTTGAGCAAGCCTCATGAAACCCCAAGTGAAAGGGTCAAACCTTGACGCGGGTTGAAAATGTTATAAAACCATTGTGGCTAGGACATGGTCTACATACTGATAAACAACCCTTTGTGGATTATGCGACCCGTGTTTTGGGAAGAATCACCATGATCTTGACCATGCATACACCATTGTGCATGCAAGAGAGCCTCCTTATCCTATTCATAACCTGAATACATAACATAATAATGGAAAATGAAGCTTGGGCAGTACCTTTATATGAAACCCTATAATTTACTAACTCCCTCCCTGAAACCCTTGTGACCATGTGCATGATCATGTTTTTCTAAGCAAGTTCGGACCATATGAGCATGATAAGAGTCAGAAGTTCAGGTTTGAGCCCAGCGTGGTGGTAGCAGCAGATGTTACCGGAGGTTTGGGCCAACCTCCGACTTGGACTTCTATTGAACCACACTTACCATATTTTTTAGTATAGTTTATATATATGTTGGCATTTTCCATGTGGAATTAAGTGAAATGGTTGAGGGTTATGTATATCACTCACTCTATATATATCAAGTCGATCCATAGTGAAAAGGCATGGTATGAACTAGTCTATATTTATATAATCAATAACCAATATTAAATATGTACATCATGACAAGGCAGGTTACGTGATGTGTATATGGTGGGTGTAGGTAAAGATCGTGCATTGTCTCCATGGGTAGGGGGCTTGACCCAAGTCACGCACTCATCCAACCTAACACACACTATACGTAGCCAATAAACCATGTGTCTGTGTGTTGTGGCCATGAGTGGAAACCAATGCAACAGACGATGGATAGTATACTTGGAAATCAACAGATATGGTGAATGCAATGCCTTTCCCTTGTGATGTTAGCATGGCGAAGGGGAGCCCTCACCTCAATTTAGACGATCCATCATCATCAACGTAATTAATGGTCATAATGTCAATGGCACACCCCCCTATGACGTTAGCACAAAAGGGGCGAGCCCCCGTAAACTATTCAATCAAGCCTCCTCGTTAATTTTCTAATCTGAAATTGGAGGAGAACTTCTCCTTCCTAAAAAATGATCATCATCTGATGCTTTGCAAGTAAAAATGGGTCTTATGAAAAAACAAGTTTTAAAGGTATCTTCAAGGTTAATGAGTTAGTTTACATGTGAAATTATAAATAAGCACATATCATCATTTAACTCATAACAATATTCAAGAAGAGAAACAACACAAAAATTGGTGACGGAGTTCACCCCTCCTAGGCTACATCTCTAGGCCTACTAACACAGCTAGACCATTGCATATATTTATTGAAGAAGAGTACATAAAGTTTGCTAACAATATGAGTGGCTGGTTTTCCCTTTAAGGAAATGTTCTCCTATAAATAACTCTCACTCTAAAAAGAATGACAACCTATAGTTAATCATGAAACCATCAACAAGAAAAGGGCTCTCCTACAAATACCCAATACTCCATCTAAAAATGAGTATACATGATCATACAAGTACTACAATTCCACATTGAAGTACAAAAAGAGAGATTTCCTAAACAAGATATAGTCACAGCTATTGTAGTAAACATCTGAAGGTTAGAAAACCCCTACAATGTCCTCTCCATGCTCAAAATCCTTCAATAATTACTCCAAAACACTAATTGATCATTGCATCCATGGACTCAAACATGAAAAAATATTTTCAGACGTGATCCAATTAGCAAAAATAGGTCTTCTTTGGATTCAAAATTTCCAAAAACCCCTATCTGGACTCTTCTTGAGCTCCAAAAGGCCAAAACCTCCTCAAGTTATGGTTCTCTCAAGTTCTGAAACCTCCTTCTCAAGTTATGGCTCTCACAAGTTCTGGAACCTCCTCCTCTGTTATCTGTCCGAAAAAATGGATAAACTATCTAACAGAGCTACAAATCCACCATGTTTTCTGTTGTGAAGGAAACAAATTCACCCACCAAAGGTGCAATTTTTTGGATCGTTAAAATGTCCAATAACCCTTATGCAAACAATTCTAGTCACGTGGCCCATAAGGCCGAGCGCTGGGCCAACGGCCCGCTCCCAGCTACCTAGGCTTCTTTCCCTTCACCTCATTGTCACGTGGTATTTAATGTGGCTGGGGGTTGGGGCTAACCATCTACCCCCGCCACCAGAGCCCTCTCCGTCATGCATCAGCATCCTATGAGTGCCCATATGGCCAAGGCCTAAGCTTATCATCGCTCTGTGCCATAACACGTCTTTCCATAGCTCTCGGTTCCGTGGAGTTGTATATGACCAAGGGTTTGACTAGTCCCAAATCTCCCCTCCCCCAACGCTCCATTGGACTTCCGCCATGGTCTTGTTGAGCCCTTGTGATTGGGGGCAAAGGCTAATAGCCTGACCCCTCCCCCAAAAAGGTGCCGAATGTAAATTCAAATAGTGCCGGTGTTGTATAGGAGTAATAAATACCCTCATGGACCAGTGGTGAGGCTCTAGAGTGTTACATGGTAGGTCGTAGGTTCGATCCCACCTGAGGTTATCTAGCCCTTAACAAAATTTTGGTAGCCTCTAGTTGGGCCACATGACATCCTCTAATTGGACCACCAAAACCAACCAATAAAAACACACCAACTTGCACCTATACAAGGCTTCCACTTGGAAGGCCAAGATTGGTCTGTATGTGCCTAGTAGACACACTGACATCAACGCAATTGCCCATTCAACAACCCTGCAAATTTCTTAGTTGTTAGGTCCAATGATCAAAACATCATAACTTTGTCATACGACATCACATTGAGGTTAAACAAGTGTTGTTGGAATCATAATGATGAACCCTTCAACTTGATGTTGGTTTCTAAAGATTCTGGGAACTTTATGTTTTGAGCTAAAGTTTGATCACTAGATCATACCTCCCCACTAGGAAATTTTGGACTCCAAAAGTTGACTTCTCCTATTAAATAAAATGAGGTTGGAACTAAAAACCTTCCCAAAACGCAATCCTTATTGCTCTGTTTTCAATTGGTGCCCTTCAAGCTCCAATCAAGGTACTCTGCATATCTTCTGCGTGAAGATCTTACCATCCTGTCATGAATCGAGCCACAATTCTTATCGTTATGCAAGAACAAAAACATTAATGAGTGGAATCTGAACATTCTCCTTAAACCCATCTTTCAGGGCTCAAAACCTTCATCATGAATTTCCATTGTTGAAGACAAACTTGACTTTCCATCTTGGAAATCATAAGCAATTCAATGTCTGTCATGCATTGATACAAACTTTGCTTTACACTCCTCAAAATGTTCCTATACACAAAAGTACTCTTGCTGAAAAATTCAATGACACATTTGGCTTTCCCTACAAAAACATAGTCATTTCTTGTACAATCTTTAACAAATATTCTATTCACAACAAGCTTCATCTTGAACACTTGTATCAGTGAGTACATAAAAAAAAAATGTAGACAAACTTGGATGACAAACATTGTACATCCTAAAAGTCCTTTAACATTTGGAATTATAAACAAGCTAACACATAACATGTCAATGAAAAACATACTTGTTGCACATAGTGATTATTCTTGTTCACTTTACAAAAGTACTCAAAACAGGTAATGACAACAACAAGCTTTTGCAATTTACAAAGAAAAAAAATATGCAAACAATCTACCAAATCTTTGCCTCTGCTAGACTTATGGGTTCTCTTTGTCATGTAATCTACTTTGAAGGTTTCCTTAGGAATGATGCCAGTCTCCTCATTTCCACCTATTGTGCTCCTTGCATTGGTTTGCATAACCTCTTTATCCTTCTTGGGATGAAGTTTTGGATGTAGTTTCCAACATATTTTATTCCCATGCCCATGCATGTTGCAATGGGTACAAAAGTACTCTCTTTCTCACTGACAAAGAAGTCTTAAAATTTGAAGGAGGTTCTTCATACTTGATGCCAAGAATTTTATCCATTCTTTTGACCATCAACATGTGTGGCTCACAAATAGCCACACAATGGTCAACTGAATCACAAAAAGTGTAGGTATACATGTCCCACAAATTATCAAAATTACCAGCATTTGGAAAATTCCCATCAGATTTATACCTGTCCCTAGGCTGCAACTTTGACGATGTGGATTGGACAATGACATGCAATTTCCTTTGAAGAATTCATCTCTCTTAAGAGACAAATTCACATTATCACCACCATCTTGGTGTGACATATCATCCTTTGTTGATTGCTTTGCCTCAAACAATTTAGAGCATTTGTCAAACTCTCTTTGACCATATCCCAATCATTGATATCTTGGTCTCTCTTTCACCATGATAGGATTTGTGATCCCTTAGCCATTGATTCTGAGGCCTCCCCCTTCATAACCCATCTGAGATAGTAGATGCATACCAATGCCTCTAGTATGTTGTTCAAATTCTACAAAAGATGTGTTATTAATTTAAACAGAAGGATTTGAACTTGACATGTTGGTTACCTCCTTGGACTTGCCACCCATATTTTCTGCTTTAGATGTTGATGATGAGTTGGAAGATGACTCAAGCCATCCACTTATACCAATGAGCATATGATGAGAATCTTTGAGATGCTAGCAAAATGCACATGCATCATTTTCCACATAAGGTCCATAACCTCTGTTTGAACCATACCCACATATTGGCTTCACTTCGGAGATATCCTTTGCTATCAGTGGAGTGGAACTCTCATCAATTTTTTCCTCAAGAACTTGCTGCAACTGAAGGCGCATATGCCTCTTCTCCTCTTCAACAATTTCAAGCATTCTTCTCAATTCAACATTCTCCATTCGAAGAGACAATTTCATCTCCTCTAGCTCTTGGAGAGTCTCCATCTTCTTTCTTGTTACTACATCTTGGCTAGAACCAGCTCTAATACCAATTGATCTAAAATTGGAGGAGAAATTATCCTTCCTAAAAAGTGAT
>Ga0181473_100267_pt1 | contig 11737 bp, 14 predicted proteins | sample In2P11_FD_119089 | JGI IMG/M metagenome (GOLD analysis project Ga0181473, IMG submission 119089) | Clean room microbial communities from NASA Spacecraft Assembly Facility at Jet Propulsion Laboratory, Pasadena, California, USA -... ... | reverse complement strand
GGATGAAATCAAGAGGAACACCAGATCCGCCACCTTTTTGGTCATGGTATGAAATCAGAGGATGGGGTATCAAAATATCGACCAGGGAAGACTGCCAATCGCCTTGGTTGGTCAGTCTACCAAATTTATCCTCAACTTCCATGGTGGCTCGCACCATGGCTGACGCGATAGACACGTCAGAAAAAGCCTCCATTGAGTCGGAGAGTACTGACTATACTAAAGGAGGAAGAGATAGAAGGGCCAAAAGTGCAAAATAGTATGGAAAAAAAGCCTCCAAGTTGTAAATGGGTAGGACAGGCAGGGAGTCAGAGAGTCGTTTGGTCAATACTAAATAGAGGAGAGACAGAGCGACCGAATGTGTGAAAAATATGGAAAATAAACCTCTAGGTAATATATGTGTATGACGGCCTACAGAAAAAATCTATTTCTCAAAAAATCTATTTCTGAAAAAATCTAGGCATTGACAGAAAATACCCGATCATACAAAAGCATGGCCTTCATGGAAAGCCTCACTACTAACAACTAAAAAGAAGGATTGACTTTCAATTCTGTAGAAAATACAGGAAAACGTCAATAGTGACAATGCTCATTAAAGGGGAAGGAGTTTCAACCCCACTCCATCTTACGTCATGTCTATTCTGATCAACAGAAAAGGGAAATCTTCATAGAAAATTCGTTATCGGAAAAACCAGGGGGCTGAGAGAGGAAGAAGGATCGATCAGGGGGAATCAAGAGTGGCTTGGAAAGATGATACATCAGTAATAACAAAGATTGCACTTACACCACCAGGGCCCTATTAAATAAAAAGGTTACTTCATCCCAAAATGTTGATGATTCTCACATATTCCAAAATGTCCTCCCAAGGGACATTAAATTTCAATGTTATTTGTTTGGAAGTACTAGTAAAATATGTAAAAAATTATTACAAAATTAATTACAAAATGTAATAGAGAATGTAATTGAGATTGAGAATTTTCCATGGTCTATGATTTATATCGTACATCAAAACGCAAGCATTCTACATGAAGTAAAACTTTGTTGGGATTATAAATCATATATTTCTAGATTACTTTTGAATTCCAAGTCTGTAGTTATCTATAATCATAAGAAGAATGACAAGATGGGTTTTCATTAACACTATTATTTGTGAGAGGGTTCTAAAATGGGATATATAAGTGGATAGAATTTGTGTAGATGGATGTTCATGGTCTATGGAGTAAATTACCAAAACTCATTTCAAAGAAATTAAATTTTATAATTAGTATTTTGTAATGCCTAATTTGTGATGTTTTATTAAATTATAATAGTGAACATGGTAATCAATAATTAAAAATTAAAAATAATATTGTGTGTGTGTGTGTGTGTGTAGTAAATTATTATAAGGAAAACAAATGATCTTAAAAACATAATATAATATAATTAAAGGTAATACTAATATTTTAATTAAAAAAAGTTGTAATGTTATTTAATTTTTTTGTATATTTGTTATTTCATTGAAATCAAAGGGTACATAACATTGTTCAATTATAATTTCTTAGAGAGCTATGGTATTTTGACAATCCATAACCTAAAATAGTCAAACATATAAACATGCAAGGTCTCAATGATTTTAACATCTTCAGTTTCATAAATTATTGTTCGTATTCACCCTAAGGACATTCGTGACTTTTATGTAATCATTAAATGTTGAAAATAGCAACAAGAAATCATAAAAATAGAATCCATAAATTTCATTTTAATTTGTCCCTGAATTAAACTGAGAATTAAAATTGAATTTTATTCTTATCACAACTTGTGATAGTTAACTAGAGTGAGTTAACTTAGGCATTTCAAGTTGGAAGTCTTTCTGAAGTCATGTATATGTTCTCCCTATATTGTAGGGGTCCAGGATGAGTTAAGTATGAGTTATAAATTAGTTAACTCAGTTTACTGAGTTAAATCCAGTTAAATTAGCTCCAAATTGTTTGAGGAACTAATAGTGAGTTAACAATCAGTTGATGCATTAGTGCACTCAACTAGTGCTACTGTAGTTAACTAAATATTTACTCATCAGAAAATCATGCATGTCGATTCTGAGAGAGACCCAATTGAAGCTATAGTGAAGGGACAATGTTCTATTTGTTTTATATTTTTCTGAGTTGCACTAATGGTGCATGCATTCAGTAACGGATCCTTAAGAAATTACACAGTTTTTAGAGGCTTTATTCCCTTTAAATACAAGCTGTCATCCATAAGAATTATGCATTGGAATAGAGACTTGGAGAGCTTGTGAAGAGGCTAATATTTGGCCTTGAGCTTGCTTATGAGTTGGAGATTGAATTTGCTGAGTGTGGGATTGTTCTTGAGAGAACAAGAATTGTAATTTCATCTTCATTTTCCAAATTATACAATACAGTAGTGGGGTTTTAAGCTATGGCTTTCCCCATATATTTATTTTGTTATGTGCCCTTGATGTTCTTCCTCTCATCGATTACTGTTTTCTTGATCTTTATGGGCTTCTGCTGTAAAGAGTAGAAGTAGATTCTTGTCTCTTGTTTTAGTAGATTACATGAGCTTCTGAATCTACATGATTTTCTACATGGTATCAGAGCTTAGAACATTATACTAGAGGATATTTCAAAGTTTTTAGTTATGGGTTACATGTGAAATTCGAATTTGCAATACATACTTCAAGATCGCAGATGGCATTCTACAGTTTGCAGCTCGAGTAAGCCTTAGATGACAGTTCAAATTATGTAGCCTAGAAGGACAGGATGGAGGCTATGTTGGAGGATAATGGCTTGAAGGAATTCATTGATGAGGACATTCCTAAGCCACCAGGATCGGATGCTCAGAATCTGGTCGAATGGAAGAAGTGTGTGGCAAGGGCGAGGTAAATAATCATTGAGGGAGTTAGAGACCACATTGTCTCGAGTCTCCATGGGAAGGAAACTCTGCATGCTATGTGGAAAACATTGAAGGACCATTTCCAAAATATCAGTGACCAAAGGAAGTTGTCATTAAAAGATAAACTTTGAAAAGTCAAGATGGAGGCAGGCGACTCAATTCAAAATTACTTGACCAAGTTCACTCAATGTAGAGATGAACTTGGTAGCGTTGGAGTCATGGTTAGTGAGGAGGATATGGCAAGTCGAACTCTTACTGGGCTCACAAAGAGTTGGCATAGTTATCAGGACTCTGTCAATGGTCGAGAGAAGTTTTCAAATTGGGAATAACTATGGTCGAATTTGATGTAGGATGAAATCAAGAGGAACACCAGATATGGGACCTCTTCCAAGGAAGTGGAAGAGGATTTTACCTTAGTGAGTAAGGCAAAGTGAGCCAAGGGAAATAAGTCCCAAGGCGACGAGGGCGGAAAGATGATGGAGTTGATAAAATTCAAGTGTTTTCACTCTCACGAGCACATGCACTATGCCAAGAATTTGCTGCAAAAGAAAGCAAGAAAGAAGTAGCCAACAGTAACGGCAGTAGGTGAAGCTCTAGCTTCACAATTCGAAATTGATTTATCTCTCATTGCATGCATGGTCGACACTTCCATGGGAGGTGTGTGGTATCTTGATAGTGGTGCCTAATTCCATATGACGGGGAATAGAGATCTCTTTAGTGATTTTGAGGTGAAAGACCTCAAGTAGATCATAGAGTTCGGAGATGACGAGAGGTATAGAGCTACCAAGATTGGTACGCTACCTTTCAAAGGGAGTCTAGCTCCCCTCTGAGGATCACAAATGTGATGTAAGTTTTAGGATTAAATAAGAATCTTGTTTCAGTCGCGGTATTGGACGACCGTGGCTATGATGTGGTTTTTAGTAAGGGAAAGGTTTTCCTTACACACATCACCATGGGATAGGTGAAATAGATTGGTGCATGGGTCAAGAAACCCTATGCTCTTGAGGTTCAAGATGCATGCAAAGCATTGAGGAGCAAGGAAAAGGTTAGAGACTTTGTGGTTTTGAGGGAGATTAAATTACCTCTCAACATGCACCCCTAGAAGAAGCCTCAGAAGCAGCTTTAGGAAGTTTTGGAGTAGCCACAACTAGAGACTTGAATTAATATGAGAATTAAAATCAAATTTTATTCTCATATCAACTTGTAATAGTTAACTAGAGTGAGTTAACTTAGTTAACTTAGGAATTTCGAGTTGGAAGTATTTCTGAAGTCATGTATATGTTCTCCCTATATTACAAGGGTCCAGGATGAGTTAAGTATGAGTTGTAATTAGTTAACTCAGTTTACTAAGTTAAGTCCATTTAAGTTAGTTCCAAACTATTTGAGGAACTAATAGTGAGTTCACAGTCAGTTGATGCATTAATGCACTCAACTAGTGCTACTCTAGTTAACTAAATATTTACTCCTCAGAAACTCATGCATGTCGATTATGAGAAAGACCTAGTTGAGATTATAGTGCAAGGAAAATGTACAATTTGTTTTAGATTTTTCTGAGTTGCACTGATAGTGAATGCATTCAGGAACTGATCCTTAAGGGATTGCATAGTTTTTAGAGGCTTTATTTCCCTTTAAATACAAGTTATCCTCCATAGGAATTACACATTGGAATAGAGACTTGGAGAGCTTGTGAAGAGGCCAATATTTGGCCTTGAGCTTGCTTATGAGTTGGAGATTGAATTTGCTAAGTGTTGGGATTTTTCTTGAGAGAATAAGCATTGTAATTTCATCTTGATTTTTCAGATTAATACAATATAGTAGTGGGGTTTTGAGCTATGGCTTTCCCCAAATATTTATTGTGTTATGTGCCCTTGATTTTCTTCCTCTTGTTGATTATTTTTTTCTCGATCTTTATGGGCTTTTGTTTTAAAGAGTATAAGTAGATTCTTGTCTCTTGTTTTAGTAGATTACATGATCTTGTGAATTTATAGGATTTTCTACATTAAATGTCCTACAGGCTAGAGTAATGATTCCTTTGATCTTTTGTACACATTAGCATTGTGTTCCCTATGGATATGTGATACCTCTAGCTCCTCAAATAATTTCTGTAATTGGTGAATTTTTTATATACAAATATTTAGGACCAAACTATGAAATGTACCAATCCCCAAGAGCTAATCAATAATCACTCGATAATCACCAAAGATTTTTAAGAATTTCACCTACTTGGACATTGCAAAGTTAAGGACAAGCCAAAGGCCAATTATTTCTTCTTTATTATTAGTTCTAGGCCCCATCCCCATGCTAAGAATGAAATTTTTATGGTTGTTCAGGTGAAATGCAACTCTCGCTCCACATAAAACCCCAATATGAATTTTGGCTCCATCTAAGAAGGCCCAAGCCTTTCAAGTATCTATCCTAGGCCCAAGTGGAAATTTTTATTCTTATTTATACCTTCTGAATTGATTTCCTTCATTGTTTATTTTGGTTTTTGCACTATCTCTCGCATATTTAGAACTTGACTATTAAATATGGTTTTATTCTAGTGTAACCAAATATGCCAAAGGACCAAACATGGAAGGTTGGTAAGATGTTCCAGGGTTGGATTTTTTGTCCACTTTGTGAGGCATTCCCCTAATGACCTACCTAGCCACATCCCCATGTAGGCCTCCTCATGTAGGAGCATTTTCAACACTAGCTGTGAAAAAACACAATCCATCAAAAAGTCTGTCATTGACTCTTGATAATAACATTAAAGTGGACATTTTGTAGGACCTTCCATCCTTGTCTTTGAAGGTTATCTTGCATGAGGATCCTTTAATTTAGCACTAGCTATAGAAAGAGACATATATTTGAAGGACAACACCACTTCCAAACAACTTTATACCATTGAAAAGGGTCTGACTCTACTTCTTATGTCACCATCAGTTCATAAGCTAGTTTCAATGTAGCCAACTTGCATTCTTTGTTCATTTACCTCTTGAGATTTTCTGGGTATCTACTCAGTCTAATATCATTCTATGCAAATGAAAATACAGATTGTGTCCATTCTCATGCCAGATTCCCTGAGAGGCCCAAAGCATTAGTTGATTTTCAAGGTCTTAGGGACATCTCATTAGCACTGGGATCAATCGCTTTAGAGAGTAAAGAAATGCATCTAGATACTTTAACACCACTACTAGATTCAAGGAAATTATTTTGAGGCCATTAGGTCCTACCCAAAGATACTTTCTTAAGTCTATTTTTCTTCTATCTCCTACCTTCCAAACATGTCCTTTTTTAATTATGTCAAACAATGACATCAACACCTTTCAAATAGTTGACTCTCCCTATTAATAATTCATCTCTGATCGAACCCATTCTTCGATTTTTTTCATTCTTCCAATACTTGCCTTGCATCAAAGTTCACCATAGGCTACTAGCACCTTTGAAAAAATGAAAATTATTTTGAGCCCCCATCCTCCCAATTTATTTGGGATAGTAATCTGTTTCCAGCTTTCTAATTGCATCCCTTCATGTTTTTCTCCTTTCCAAAGAAAATGGAAATATAAACTTTTATTTTTGTTCAAAATTTTCCATCATACACTTGTAAGGGCAAACCAATAGACTGGGATTACTTCCAAAATAGATTTTACTAGGATCAATTGGTCTCCCAAGGAGTGTCATTGGTTGCACCAATGATTGATCCAACATTCCATTGTATTTACCATCCAAATCCAATCTGAAATTTGGTAACTTTCGTCATTTCAATGATAACTAAGATATTTTATTCCCTTATCTAAAGGAGAATAAATGGAAAGGAAGAAAAAAATTAAAATTAAAAATTAGACTATCAAGTTCTCCATTAGTTAACATAATTGACTTGGAAGGACTAACTTCCATGCTTGTAGCTTCAGAATACATTACAATTATGCTCCAAATACTTCTTAGTTCTTCAATCGATCCATGTCGAAATATAAGAATATAATCAACAAATAATAGTTGTATAAGTTTGGCTAGTGTGGATACTTGTATACATTTTACTCTTCTTCCCCTTGCCACCTAATTGAGAAGAAGTATTAATTCTTCTACCATCAACGAGAATAGGAAAGGTGAAAATTGACATCCAAGTTGATTTTCCATTGATCAACACCACAAATTTCTCCAAGTGACACATCCCATTATCCGATTAGTAATATCAAGAAGCAGATTAATTTGTAGTAAAACAAGTCTGAGGAAGACCTAATTAACTCTATCATAAGCTTTAACCAAATCTAATTTTAGCACTAACTCGGAGATCTTATCGACTTTCACATTATGTAGTGCATCCCGTGTTGATCCAATGACATTGCAAATATGTTTATTTGACAAGAATCCAAATTTTTCCTTAGAAATACCTTTTGAGAACTATTCCTTCAAATAATCAGCTAGAATTTTTAAATTCAAATTGTATAAGAAATTTCATAAACACAGAGTGTATAACTCCACGAAAGATTGTGGATCAATATTCTTTAGAAGTAATGCTCTCATACTAGCATTGAGTTCCCCCAATATTCTTCCTCCCACTCTAATCTCTTCCATGACATTGATGTAACACCCTCCTCCCACACTTACCCAAGTTCAATGGTCCACCAAGGAAAATATGGTTATTATGGGGTGACTCAACCTCCTAGGTAATGTTAAGGAAGTCAAATTGAGAAGCTAAAACCTTGTTGACCTTCCTCATGAGCTATAGGACCCTTGGGAGCCAAACAACCACTCCATGTGCCCAAACCTTGAGCTAACTTTCTTTTTCACTAACCTAGACTCCCATTCGCTTGCATAACAAGGCAAGCCAACAAATGTAAGCCTCCAAACACATTGATAACCCTTCCTCCTATTGGTTGTAGTTTAAATAAACCACTTTTGTGCATGTGACCCCGAGATATGAGCCACTTTTTCAGGGCTAGGATCCATACCTCTACACATAACTTTATATAAATTTCTAGAATGATGAATGACATAAAGAAAAAGCCATTAATGAAAGTCTTAGACAATAACTTGACCTAACTAGGCCTAAAAATGATAGGCATTATGTCAAACACATAGTGAACATGTATTCTATAGGTCATAATTACATATCTGAACATAGGGGTCTCATACTTATATAAGAATCATCACGAAGGTCTGATTCCCTCCCACAATAGCTACATTATCATCTATTAGGTAATAATTTTATTAACCATTTATTTACCAATCAAAACATGATGAGATACATTAATAAAGTCTGTCATAAAACTATGCTTATAAGTAGCACATAACTAGAATAATAAAAATGATAGAACAACCATCAAAGCCACATAATAACAAGTATAAATACTGATGAAATATAAGAGGAAAATAACTCGTATTAACATATCTAAAACCAACTAGGTCAGGGGCTTCCATGTACCACTCGACCATAGATTGGGCTGAACCAAATATCTCTTTCAAGTAATCACACTCATGCCATATTCCAAGCATGAAAGAGGGATATCATGGAATAACAAAAGAAAACCAAACTGGGGCTTCTAGAGGCAAAACCACCTCAACCCTCAACCATTGATTCCACCTCACGATCATACATCACTAACCATCACCAAATCGATCTCTTCCTTAATTGTCAAGGGATCCAGAGTATTTGTTCCAACCCAACTCCAGGAATAGTAACTCAACCTATAGTTATTTCAAGGCTCCAAAGCATTTTGCAAACCAAGGCTCTGGGACTAGTAACTCAACCCACCAAGGGCTCCAGAGAATTTTTACAACCAAGGCTCTAGGACTAGTAACTCAACCCAAGTGGTTCTAGGGATTCCAGAACGTTTGTCCAACCAAGGCTCCAGGAACTAGTAACTCAACCCACAACCATGAGGAACATGAGCACCAATCGGAAAAAAATGGGAAAAACCATAACACCATGGTTATCTAGGAAGTGTCAAGGCTAGAAAAAACCACTGCCAATCCAGGAAATCCTCCAAGCCAATAGTAGCTCGTACCAAGAAACCACATGCATGTACCATGCATGCCAAAAACAATAAGGAAATCATACATGCAACTAGATACCTACAAAGAAATCTAGTTGTATTCGTTGATCCACTTGTTCCCTTGCACTCTCCTACTTTCCTTTTCCTTCTTCCTCCAAATCGAAGTGAGATTAGAATGCTCCAAGCATGCTCCAAAAATTCTCTATGTGTGAGAAAATGAGAGAATAGAAGAGAGCTCCAAAACTAAACTCACAAAAGATAACACTGACAAAAGCCATGAACTGATCCCCAAATTCATTTTTATGATTAAGGCCTATAATTTATTCTTTTCCCTTCATTTTTCCTTCAATTTACTTCTTATGCAAATATCTGACCTTTCACCTTCCTTTTCTCCTATTTTCCATTATTTTCATAAATAAATTCCATTTATTTCCTCTTTTCCTTTGCCAATTTCCATAGGCATTAATTAACCAAAGAAACCCACTAAGATTTTTTTCCCACCATTCAGCTTGGACTACGTGTCCCATGACCTTGGTATTATATTTTGTTACATGGAAATTCAACGAGGGGCTATTACAAAACCCTACCCCTTGGGGGAGCATCATCCTCAATGTTTAATAACACTTTTAAACCAACAAAAACATATTGTTTATATAGCTTCATAACACAACTTGTTGCAATATTTATAATAATGAAATGTTGAAAACATGAAAAACATGTCACTTTCTGTAGCTTTATGAAACAACTCACTACAATATTTACAATAACAACCATATACTCTCATTCACATTTTATTCAACCAACAAATAATCATACTCTCTATGGATATTTATAAGCATAGATCAATACATTATTTACAGTAATATACACATATATACATATGCACATTTTCTCAACCAACAAATAAAAGGATACGTTTCCTGCATAAACAACAAAGGAATCATAGGCTCACACCTCCACCCTCAAAGTAGTATCAAGATTCACCTCCTTCCCAAGAAGTCCAAAATCCACTTCTAAAGTAAAAACTGCATCCAATTTCCAACGCCATAATCCTTGCACTACTTGTCCTCTTAGTGAACAATTACCGACTCATTGTTCCAGGGCACACAACCAATGTGCTTTTGATTCCATTTGGCAATGGTAATGACCAAAATCAATGTATTCCTTAACCTTTCCTTCTCTTCTACATAGTCCCTTGGGAAATCTGGTCACCTCCTTTGCTGCAATCACACACCTTCCAGGTTCTGTGGGCGGGCCCTTCTCTACTACACAGTCCTTCGGGTGACCCCTCCCTTGGTAAGGTTTCGTCACATTAGAAGGTCCAAAAGTCAAGGCTTATTCATGTCTAAAAGCCATCATAACAGTCATAGCATGCTCATGGAAATCAATGGACATTATTGGGTACTAGTGTCCCACAATGGCCCTGCTCCTAAACTGCTTTACCAACATACTGCTGCTTGTTCCAATTCCTTTCGTTGTTGCTGCTAACACTCTAGCAACCAGTTCCAACAATCCAAACCAAACATTTTCCATGTTTCCCTGTACCAATCACATAATTCCAATAGATTAAAAAAATTTCAAATTAATTCAAATAATACCTCATTGGTGGCCCATTAATACGATACACTTGCAAATTTGTTTACTTCCTATCACAACAATTCAAACTAGCTCTTTGACCAAATCATCATGTATAAGAATATCACATATGGTTAGTTCAAAACACAACCATCATAAATCAAAATCATAAATCATATGTAACCATCATAAATCAGAGTAATAGACCATATGCATAATAAAACTGAAATAAAACACTGATACTTATCTTTTAATTGTTCCTTTGCTTCTACCATTATTCTTTGTCCTTTCAGTACACACATCAGATCGGTTGCCACACCCGGAAAGCACCCAATGCCTTCGCTTCTCTTCAATCGCGTACACATACACATAGTGTACACCACACGCATATAACCACACATTGTATACAACACATACACCTACACCTGGTAAACAACGAAACATAGACACCAACACCTGGTGTACAACACAACACGATATATACATCTAAACCTGGTGTACACCAAAACACAATGCATACACTAATATCCAATGTACAACACAATACATATATGTATGTAGAGTATAACACAATGAATACACATGTCACAATACCATGACTACACGATACACATACACAATAGCACCTATACACCACACAACATGTAGGACATGGACACAAGAGCACATGTACAACATGTACACGGTACCACCTATACAAAACACTGCCTGCACAACATGTACACAACACCACACGCACAATGTGTACACAACATTGCATGTACACAACACCACCTGCATAGCGTGTGCACAACACCACACGTACATAGAACCACATGCATGACGTGTACACAACACTACATGCACAACATGTACATAACACCACTTGCACATAACACCCCATGTACAACATGTACATAGCACCACATGCACATATCGCCACATGTACAATCATGCACACAACACCATATGTACACAACATCGCATATGCAACATGTACATAGCACCATATGTACACAACATCTCATATGCAATATGTACATAGCACCATATATGCACAACACCACATATAAAACATGCATATAGCACCATATGTACACAACGCCACATATCCAACATGCCCATGACACCACATGTACACAACACTTTTCATTTTCGAGTTGTTTTTCATGTTTTCTTGGGGTTTTTTTGGCTAGAGTTCTCGTTTTGATTTTATAGTTCATGTTTCAAAGTTTACATTTTTTATATGCAGTGTTGTGTACATGTGGTGTCATGGGCATGTTGGATATGTGGCGTTGTGTACATATGGTGCTATATGC
>Ga0181473_100266_pt1 | contig 11783 bp, 6 predicted proteins | sample In2P11_FD_119089 | JGI IMG/M metagenome (GOLD analysis project Ga0181473, IMG submission 119089) | Clean room microbial communities from NASA Spacecraft Assembly Facility at Jet Propulsion Laboratory, Pasadena, California, USA -... ... | reverse complement strand
TAAAAAGATAAGAAATCATTGAAAAACAAAGTAGAAGAACTTATCATGAAAGGAGTATTGAAGTCTTTAGACGAAATAGCCCATGTTGAAGAAAAGGGTAGAAACGTTGATTCAGAGAACGTCACAATTCAAAACTATTCCAATCCAATTGAAGTGAAGACATACTCAGAGGTTGCAGTTCAAACAATGGATATTTCAAGTGAACATCCAACAATTAACTAAGCAACTTCAGTACGAGAAGGAAATCAGATACTTCAAGTAAATTAGGAATTCGCCACAAACAGGATAAGGGGAATCAAACCACAAGAAATCCTTATCGACACCCAAACCATAAAAGTGGACATCTCAACCAGTCTGCAGGTCCATATCACTCAGACCAGAGACAAGTGACTTATGTTCCCAAGAATATCGATGTCACATCAATTCAATATTATAATAAAAATTCATCCAAAGTATCCAGTGACCGCAAGATTCCATACAAGATTGATTTAGGATGGTCAGATCCCTTCTCAATTCGACAATTTTCTTTATCCCAAAGGATCTGATCATCTTGTATCAACAAAGATAACAAGTCCAAGAATTCGGAAGGATGTGAATAAATTACAAGACAAAGAAATAGATGACACGCCTTCTCAGCAATAAGCTTTGAGGACAAAGGTTTTCTAAAGAGGAAGGCAATGTTATGAATATAATATATGAAAAATAATATAAATAAAATAGATAAATAATAATCATGATTAGTTATGAAGAGGCATCTCTCTAAGTAGTAAGGACATGACCATTCATGAAGGGGAACCTGCCTAGGTATATAAGCAAACCCTCATTTGTAACATAAAATCATCATATTCTCATTCATACATTTTATATATATATCCTCATTCCTCAATGGACATCTTCATATTCCAAGTGTTATGAGGATTATTGTAAAGTGTGAACTTTGTTTGTTACGAAATGTTACTTTTCTTAAACAATGCTATTAAAAGAGCAGTTTGCAGAAATTTACAATGAAGCTATGCAAAAACTACAGATTCCAAAATATCCAGTCTAATAGTATGAAAAACTATAAATGAAGCAATGCATACACAGAAACACTGCCATGCAGATTATTACCTTCCCTTGCATTGATGAACATACAGTAGATGCCAACTGGATGCCTGCTCCCAGTCCCACAATATTGAAGAGAGTAGAGATAGCCTCCCCTTTTGCATAAAGATCACTCAGATTGCCTTCTTTTGCAAAAGAAGAATATATTGGCAATCGTGTTGCCCTGGCCGCAACCACGGCCATCCCCTGTTAAGTTCTCCAATGAAGAAAGGATGTAAAGTAGGAAAATAAAAACACCTTACACACTGGAATTCCCTTAGAATATAGCCAAATTCTGCTTAAGAAAGCCCTTCAACTAAAACTATTGAGTGGCCTAGCTAATTAATGAAAAAAGGATAATCCACAAAAATCTATCTAGAAAGAAGGAACCAAAATCAACCAAATAAATACCTTAGCAAAGTTACCCAAGCCAGCCATCTGAAGAAAAAATTGTGGACAAACAGGAGAAAGTACTTCCAGACCAGTCCCTAAGTCGTACAAGACATCAGCTGAACATAGGAAGATATTTATAACTTATAAGTACAGAAGAACCTTGTTTCCAACAAAATAATTAAAATTTATTGGCTTTGAAAAGCTAAAAGGACATTTCATACAAATTATTTTCATATACTAAAGCTGTAGCACACAAACCTAAGATTCTCCACCGTTTTGGTTCAGAATCCATTCTTGCACCCATGTTACTACAAATCAGTTTCCCCATATGCTGCATTCCATCCTTCAAAACCTACAGAGATGGACCCCAGTAAATTTCTCACTACTAGATCGATATGATGGCAAATGAAGTTCCCAAACACGAACCCTTCTAAGAGATTACAATATTCACAATCATAACAAGGGTTGTACATACCCAGCTCACAACTGTAGCCTGTGCTGGAGTTGGTCGCAAGCCTGCTGCAAATAGCAAGGACTGCATAGAGAGATAATATTACTATGCCACTTAACCCAATGTAAAGATTATGACTATCAACAAATTGCACAAAAGCAGCTAGGCTCAACGGCAAAACACATAAAGTTGCATCAGCTCAAAAGTACAAAGATAAGAACAAGTAGAGGCCACACTAAAAGTCATTTTGCATAAACCTGAGTAGACAGCACTGAAACTGCTGCACTTGAGAAGTGTTGCAACGCGCGAAATTTTGTATATGTAAAATATCCCTCTTCCACGCTGCATTTTGATTGAAAATTCATGAAATTAAATGATAAATGGAAGATAATTGAGTCTTGTTGTTTCATTCAGAATGTATCAAATTATTTTTCTTACAGATGTAACATCAAGAATTCCTGAGAGTATAACCTGGTAGGGTAACCCAAAGGGAAAAATTTATTGAAAAATGAGTCCACCACCCTACGAATGATTGGTCTTGAATCATCAAGGACCTTTACCTGCAAGAGAAATGCAGCATACTCTATTTGTTAAAAACTAAAGAATATTAAATTCTAAGTAACAATAATTTTACAAAAAAAATAAATAAATAAATAAAGGCATAATTGTTTGGACCCTGTACAATTGCAAACATTGAGATACAGTAGTATGCAAGCAGCAAAGTCGAAAATGTTGCACTTCGTTCCATATAGAGTTATCACCTTTCTCTGCCCTCCAATTTGTATAAACACAACATTAAATTTATTTTGTTGTGTTAAAATATTGCCCCCCATTCTAATGAACTCAAACTAAGGCAGCATCATCTGCACCAAGTAGCCAAGGATGTGCGATATAGGGGCCAACTCCAAACCCAAGAGAATTCAGAGTTATAAAGACAACTATGAATATACAAAATGTTATTTATGTGAACAAATAACATATGCATTCACAATTGAAATTTGAGACATATATAGCATGAGAAGTTCTTCCATTAATCATCAAAATGAGGAAAGACATAATAGTACAACCAGGAAGGATGGAGAGATTGAGAAATCCTGTATCCAACGTTGTGAGAAACATTGTACAACCAAATCCTAAATGCTAGGTGACTAAAAGATCTAAAAGAGCTAACAAGGTGTTTTTACAAGGACTTATACAAATGGACCATGGTCTAGGGCCACTGTAGATATTCTTGTAACTTCTAGTATTCCTAGTTGTAACCATGTGCATGGAATGTTATAGATCATACATGTGAGGCTGCTAAGGCGTGCATGTGCACACTGCTATGATGTACACACCAGTGTTGCATGTATCGCCAGTATATCACAACTATCATGATAATATTGGCAAATCCAAAATCGGAGATAATATCAACACAAATTATCATGACAATTTGCCCCTTATGAAATTATCACGATAATTTCTATAATTATCATGAGACAAACCAAATTATCACCCTGCTTTTTAAAGTTACAGTTTAAGACACCAGTTTGGGGTTTTCAACCTCATTTTGCAATTTTTGCTAAGGGGGATTGAGCTATGAGGGTAGTGTGACCATTTTCCATCAAGCAAAAAAGGCGAAATATATAGTTTCCATTGCCATCAACTACCATTTGTGAAATGGGGATCTACTCCAATGTACCATATCCATATTCGCAGGTATGTAAAAAAATATATATGCCTTCATTTTCTTTGTTTTACAAGATTTAGTATAGGGTTTGCAATGTCCGTTAGATATGCCTCTTCTTGCCCTTTTCTAATGGAAGATTTAACACTTACGTAGCTATGATATTTTAATTGCAGCATTCTTTGAGTTTTTTGTGGATTTGGATTCTGAATTTCCCCATTTGTTGCGTCATAGATATAAATTTTAAAAATTTAATCAGTGCTCTACAAAAAGGCAAAGCCATTGGACCAGAGTATGGTGAACCATGTGAGGGCAATAATAGAACAAAGATGAGTTGCAAGCTAAGTGGAATGTAAAAGTTTGGCAGAATCATCCGCTTGAAATACCACCTTGCCAAAATCCCAGGGCATGAAGTGGATACTTGCCCTACAGCTACCCCAGACATTGTCCTTATTACAAAGAACTTAATTATTGATATTGCTAGAAGAGAGATCAAAGGGCAGAATTGAGGAACTGCATGGGAACCACAAGCTTCACAAGGGTGAGGGAAACCTAATCCTCAGCCACACCTACTTAGTCCATTATGATTATCAAATTATCCTTTATAGTATCTAGATGCCTCACGATGATCATCTCATGATACTATTTTTGTTTTGATGTGATTTTGTAATATCTTGTCAAGACTTTTGACTAAGGACAGATATCATATCCCAATATCAATAACTGATGTACCATTTGACATCTTATACATTATACATAGCAGTTTTAATTTCACATTTATGTGGCAAAGTGTTTGTTTGATGTTGATGTCGCTTTAGAAGTTTAAAAAAATGAAAAAAATGATGAGATATGATAAGGTGGCCCACATGTAGACATCTGCATCTGTGCTCTAAGAACAATATATAGACTCTATATCAAGTACTATGCAAAATGTAAAGCAATGTATATTGGCAGCGTTATTAGGACCAAACCAGTTATGGAATCAATTATCAGGCAACCCTAAAAACCAGAAACAAAAACCGGTCAACCAAAAAATACATAAAATATTCAAATTTTTATTTAAAAAATATATTCATGTGTGTCCATGCAAGACACAAATATGCAAAGTTTTCTCATGTATATAGTATACACCAAGCAAGGGTTTAGAATTAGGTTTACAGTTATAGTTTTTAGCTTTTTCAAATGACTTTGGTGGGCCCCCAAACACCTGTACGGAACTGTATGAAACCGGTCATTTCTGGTTTCATGGACCGGTTTGGCCTGGAAACCCCATGTAAGAACTGGTCCAACCAGCCAGTTCAGAGAGTTCTGGCCCAGTTGAAATTACCTTGCCCAAAATTCCTTGCTAAGCAGAAAAAACCCAAATTTTCCAACTTCCGAGAAATCAATTGATGAGGGACCCATAATTATGACAGGTAGTTGGGATTTGTACCAAACCATCCCTCAAACGTATGTGCAAGTACCCATCTAGAACTTTTTGAGCTAACCCACGAATTTGCTAATTTGACCGACGAAATCTCATGTTGGGCTCAGAGAACAAAGTCAACTCACATGCAGAGAGCATGGGATGCACACGGATGGGTTTGGGGACAAAATCTAAGTGACAAACATTCTGGATTGATAGTAGAACTATGAGGATCTATTAGATCCATTTTTGGACTAAGAAAATCAAGCACAACTTACAAGTGCCATAAACCTGAGTTTCAATACAAAGCTACATTTTTTGGGTGTTTTGTTGGGCATGCATGGAGGCACTAAGAGGGGAGTTCATTCAGGGACTATTGGGATAGTGAAGGAACTCCCTTGTGCTTCGCAAGCTAGCTAAAATTGTCACAAATGGTTTGAACAGGCTCTTGGCTCAAAGGGGTTGAAGGGAAACCTTGTTAATTTTTTTGGTTATAAAGGAGAGTGGCTGTTTGGCCAATTCAATGTCCTTGAATTGGCAATCATAAATTGTCAACCAGGGTGCGTAGACTGACGAAGTATAGGTGCACAATATGTGCTTAGAAGTTGTTTTAGTAGGTCGTTATGTATTTGTCAAAGTCGAGTCCTAAGATGGAGGTGATGTTTGTTAATTGTATTAATGTTGTAATTCTTAAGGATGTTGATTAAGTTTCCTAGGAATTAATCGCTATTCAATCAGTTTGTGGATGATGTGAGGGTGATTTTACTTATGTTAGGTTGTTAGGATTTGATTTTAAATCTCTTTGCTGCAGCTCCTAATCCTCTAAGTGTAAAATAGAATCTTACTCTAGCAGCTATGAAGGAATACTGTTGAACTCAATTGTTTTAGGAGAAGTCTCCTTGCTTGTTCAATTTCTGCTCAAACAATGTAATCCAAGCAACATTTCTGAATTAAACACACTTCAATTATGCTGGATAATAAGCAAAGGAAATAATTGTCTCTTGCATAACTGTATGAGAATCCTAAGCCTAATATCTCTTAACCCTATCTAATCTTATATCATGAAACCGTCGTTTTTCTATTTCGAAAGCAAAACGATAAGGTTTCCACTGAGCTCGGCTCTGTTCTGCATTAATCCGGCGGTTGACTCGGAGTTTGACCACGATCTCCTATGCCTCCTTTAGAAAACGGTTTCGAGTGGATAGGAAGGTATCCATGAGGAAGTCACCTTCTATCCATCCGCACCTTTCATTGCTGAACTGGAACTCTGGAACCTCGCGAACAATGAAGGCGGCTACGGAATCTTGGACTAGCTGCGGAAACAGGTCGATTCAATAGCTAATTACAACTTTAATTAAAACAATAGGGTATACAGCTGAATATGAACAAGAAAACATACTAATGCACAACTTCATCAAAACCTTGTAGATATGGCTTTATTAAGTGGTAAATATATATGAAAAAGAGAGGATTATTGGGCAAAAAGGATGTCACGGTAGGGCAATCTTCAGACTCTACATTACCCCAGACTGGAGATGTTGTATGTCCTCGTACACTTCTTCCTTGTCTTCTGCTTGTGTCTCTTGTTTGTTATCTCGCCTTTTCACAGTTTTCCTCTTTCTGGCAGAGATTGGAATTCTAGGCTTCCTCATTAGGATTTTGTACTTTAAACTGATTATCTCTCTCTGCATAATTCTGTTCTCCTTCTTCAGCTTCTTGTTTCTCTTATACCACAGGCTTAGATGTAGGATTAGATTATCGCTCTTGGTGATCTATATCTCACTCTGTGTCTTCAGGGCTTGATTTTCATTTTTAAGATACCGATTCAGTGTTTCTAGTTCAAATATCTCCTGCTTCAAGATGTTTGAGGCCGATTGTTCATTTACCTGGTTGCTTCCTTCTCCAGGGCTCTGTATTGTCTCCTTTGTTGTTGTCACCTTCCTTTCCAGTGATTCTATGTAGTCATATATTTCCTGCTGTACAGGGTCAATACTTGGACTATGTATCGGGCTTCCTAGAGGTGAGCTGTAAGGCTGTGGTGACGATCTTGGTGACCCTTTTGGAGAATCCCCAAGCCTTCCAATTGGCTCATCCTCTATTGGCTCAATCTCCGACAGAGTGTTTTCTGTTGGCTCCTCTTCAGTCGGCTCATTTTCCTCCAGGTTGATGTATTCTATAGTTTTTGGGGTTGTTTGTTGAGTCGTGCTCAACCTTGTGCTCCTTCTCAACCCAGGGGTTTGTATTTCTTGCACTTTCCTCCTCTTATTCTCTGATTTTCCTTTTAGAGAAGAGGTTTCAATTTGTGAGAGTTCTTCTTTTCCTGGGCTAGCTTTCTTTCTTCTAGGGTTTCCCCTCTTCATTCTCTGCAAAATCTTCACTATGGGCAGCTCTTCTTCTGTTACCTCTGTCTGAGTTTGAGGTGCCTGTTCCTTTGTCATTTCTATGGTTCTTTTTCTCCCCCTGAGGATCTTGTTGCTACTTGGTTTTTCTGGGGATTTTTCCTCGAAATGATTCCTTATCAAGAAACATTCCCAGTCATCCCCTATACTTTGGAGGTGAAATTCGACCAATATTTTCACCAAACCATGATGGTACATGGTGTTTTCTATGCATTGAACTTTCTTCTAAACATTTGTAGCCATTTTCCTGAGACTATTCAAGAGAAAATAGGAGAGGTTCATCAGATGATCCTCCAGGAAGTGCACCATCATTCTAACATGATAAAAGTACATTTGTCCAAAACTACCCTCACAAGTGATAAACTTCTGAAGCACAAGCAATAAGTTTCTCCATTTATTTTTAAGATCAAAGCTTAGAATACCTTTTTTGTAGACCGTTGTGTCCATGCTTGGATTCTTAAGGAAAACCCTCCAATCTTCGCTATCAATCCCTTTGTTTTTAAACCATTTTTCTCCATGCCTTGACAAACTGGTGGCCTCAACAATCATGGACTCTGTTACTGTGAGCTTGATGTCCCCAATTTCGGCCTCCATTCCATCGAAGGAACGTGCAAATGTCTTGGTTACCTCTTTGTGGAAACCGCTAAACTTCTCAATGAATTGTAGTCGTTGTCTTCTTTGCAGCAGTTCCCTAGTTTGTAGGTACCCCTCCAGGAATTGCTTCCCTATTGGCTCAGTCCGAACAATTACCTCCATGCTGAAGGATGCTTTGCCTCGAAGATTGGCTACCTTGACAAGAAAATGGGACTGGTCGGGTTTGCTGGCTGGCGGAAAGATGGTGTGATTGTGAAAGAATGGAGGAGTGTAAGAATAGGGAAGAATGGATGGTTTATCAAGAGGATTATGGAAATGTATTCGACTGTTAGGCGTATTCAAACTTATGATTTGATAATTAATTTGACAGATTTGGCACAAGGTCGTGACATGACCTTTTAGAGTGGTGGTGACATATGATATTTCGTTAGACAGCCATTACCCTTAGGTTATAATGATTGCACTTTACTACTGTATTTCCTTACTCATACATGCTATATATCTTTCCCTATTGTTAAATTAAAGCAACATGTACCTTTAATTTTATGTTGCTAACCTCATTTGTTGTCCTTTGATCTTCTGCAAGTGCATCGTTGTTAACTGTCCTTTAATCCAGATCATCAAGCATTCTTGTAGACTTCAAAATTATTAGGCTGCAGAAATTTGTTTGGTTGCGGAAACTTGTCCAAGCTACAAAAAGTTGGACAAGCTGCAGAAAGTTGTTGTTCCTACAGCTTAAGAGAAAGAAAACTTTAGTAGATGAACTTTATTATATTTTTTTGAAAAGAAAATTTGAAGTGCCAATAAATTGGTTTTCACTTTAAATTTTCTGTGTAAACATGCCAACAACATGTTGGTTTTCATGTTTATACAATTTTTTTTATTTTTATTTTTTTAAGAATAAACTGAATGAAAATATCTAAGGTGGAAAAGAAGAAGAATTCTTCTTGACCATCTTTAGTTCTGAATTATCCTGAAATATTTTGACAAATTCCTCTCTTGTTAATAGTTTCTGGTAAAGCTGGAGTCGATGTCCATTTACTAATAGAGGAGTTCTTTCTTCATCAATAGTCCTGATTCTAACTGCACCATTATCAAAGATATTCTCAACCTCATAAGGTCCAAGCCAATGGGTTTGGAATTTCCCTTGAAAATTTTTGAATTTTGAATCAAAGAGCAATGCCCAATCTCCCGGATGAAACTTCTTTTCTTTAATGTACTTATCATGCCATCTTGACCTTTGTTGTTGGACTAAGCTGGTCTTCTGAAAGGCTTCTTGTCTAATCTCATCGAGCTCATTTAATTGTGTCATCCTTTGCTTCTGGGCTTCTAACAAGTCAAGATCTAACTGGACTGCTATCTTATATGTCTGGATCTGGAAATCTATTGGAAGTAAGACTTGCTTCCCATAAACAAGTTCATAGGGAGTATGTCCTGTAGTATTCCTCCATGTAGTCCTATAGGCCCATAAGGCTTCTGGAAGTTTTTCCACCCAGTCTTTCCTGTGTAAATGTACAGTCTTTGTAAGGATAGCTTCAATCACTTTATTTGTGGACTCAACTTGTCCATTGGCTTGTGAATGATATGGAGTTGACTTCCGATGTTTTATCTTGTATTGGTCCACAAGCTTCTGCACTAGTCTGGATGTGAACTGTGTCCCTTGATCTGTTACAATTTCTCTTGGCACACCAAAACGAGTAAAAATATCCTCAAAAAGAAATGAGACTACAGTGTTTTCAGTAGCAAAAGGAAGTGCTTTAGCTTCTACCCATTTAATGACATAATCGGTACATACCAAAATATGCTTCTTTTGCTTTGAAGGTGGGCTGATTGGTCCAACAAAATCCAATGCCCATTTTTCAAATGGTTCGATAAGTATCTATGGTTGCAATGGCATCTCATTTGAAGGAGTAGGTTTGCCCATTCTCTAACAACTGTCACATCTCTTAACATATTCTTTGGTGTCCTTAAAAATGGAAGGCCAATAATATCCTAGAAGCAAGATTTTGTAAGCAGTTCTCTTGTTAGAAAAATGTCCTCCACATGGCTCATCATGACAAGCTTTTAGTATCTCTAGTATTTCGTCCTCCCGAACCCATCTTCTGATGATGAGGTCTAGTCCTGTCTTATACAATTCTTCATTTATCCATGAGTAGGATGTGCTATTGTGGACTATTCTTCTTTTTTCTCTAGGAGTTAAATGAAATGGCATTTTTCCTATGGCCAAATAGTTAGCAATGTCTACATACCAAGGTGATTTAATAGATACTGCAAAAAGATATTCATCAGGAAATTTATCTTCTACGGGTTGATCATTGTTTTCATTTTGTATTCTAGATAGAAAGTCAGCAATTGTGTTTTGTTTTCCTGGCCTATCTAAAATGGTTATGTTAAATTCTTGTAAAAGTAGGAGCCATCTGGTTATTCTTCCATTAGTGATTGGTTTATTCATTGAGTAACTAATGGCAGAATGGTCTGCGTGGACAAAAGTTTCATAGCCAGTTATATAATGTCTGAATTTATTAATGGCATGAATCACAGCTAAGAACTCCTTCTCAGTTACAATATAATTTAACTCTGCAAGGGTTAAATTTTTATTGGTATAATAAATGGCATAAAGAGTGAGATTTTTTTGTCCCAAAACAGCTCCTAAGGTTGAATCTGAAGCATCTGTTGAGATATAGAAAGGCAATTTCCAATTAGGTCCTTTTAAGATGGGTGCTTCAAAAATTTTCTTTTTCAATGTTTCAAAGGCAACTTGACATTCAGAATCCCAACTGAATTCACAGTCTTTTGTAAGTAATTTAAAGAGTGGGGATGCAATCTTTGTGAAGTTTTCTATAAATCTTCTATAATATCCGGTAAAGCCAAGAAAACTTCTGACATCCTTTTGACAACTTGGCACTGATAACTTGGAAATGACTTCCACCTTAGATGAGTCTACCTTAATTCCATCTCCGGAAATATGGTGACCTAAAACAATTCCTTCGTTAAACATCATGAAACATTTTTAATGGCTTAATGAGAGGTTTGTTTCTTGACATCTTATTAAAACTTTCTCCAGGTTCCCTAGTGCTTCATTGAAAGAATCCCCATAGACTGTGAAATCATCCATGTATACCTCCACACAATCATGGATAAAGGTAGAGAAAATACCAAGCACTGCGTTTTGGAATGTTGCAGGAGCATTACATAACCCAAAAGGGAAGTACCCAGTAAGCATAAGTTCCCCAAGGACAAGTGAATGTGGTTTTATCCTGATCTTCAGGGGCCACTTGAATCTGGTTGTATCCACTGAACCCGTCTAGGAAGGAAAATTATCTTTTTCCTGCTAAAGTGTCTAAGACCTAGTCTATGAAAGGTAGCAGAATTTTCCATTTTTTTAAGGGACGATTACCAGGGGTGAAACCCACTAACTATCAGATATTGGATAAACGAAATTTACATTTAATAATTTCTACAATTCTTCCTTAACAATTTCTTTTAGATTTGGGTTCATTCTTCGCTGAGGTTATCTAACTGGTCTTGCATTTTCTTCGATGTAGATATGATTTATGCAAGTTTTAGGATCAATCCATCTCATGTCAGTATATTCCCATGCAAAAGCAGAAGAATGTTTCTGTAAAATTTCTATCAATTGTTTCTTTTGAATGTCTTCCAAGTTTTCATTGATATTTAAGGTTTTTCTTGGAAAGATTTCTATCGAGGAATTCCCAAATTTTTCCATGGACAACGATGATACTTGTTTAGAGGAGAGATATTCATTTCGACTACGCTCATAATGTAAGGAAC
>Ga0181473_100264_pt1 | contig 11797 bp, 8 predicted proteins | sample In2P11_FD_119089 | JGI IMG/M metagenome (GOLD analysis project Ga0181473, IMG submission 119089) | Clean room microbial communities from NASA Spacecraft Assembly Facility at Jet Propulsion Laboratory, Pasadena, California, USA -... ... | reverse complement strand
ACAAGATCTAACCGGGTAAATGTGAAGCGTGGCCGAATAAATTTTAAGACACAGGAACTGAACTTGACCTTTTCATGTTTTAAGAGTCGAGAAAAGAACAAAAAGGTGACTCTAGTCTCCTTCGAATGTTTAATGAGCACGAAGTGACAAGACGCTCACTGGCACCTTTTCTTTTAGGGAGTCCGAAAAGGATCAAAAGTGACTACTCTGGAGACCTAGGCAAAGGGTTTACCAAACAATCCGTAAAACTGCATATACACCTTGGCAATCAGATGAAAAACCAAGGACTTCCCGTACGGCAGTCAATCTTCCCGAATGCTGTGTTCAGTGCATTACGGCTTGTAAGGCGGCAGACACGGCTTCCTGTGGATAAAGGATGATAACCTAGTGGGGTCTCCCCATATACTCGACAGTACGTGGGAGCGCAAATCCGTGTTAGACCACTATCGAGTCACAGAAGGAGGAATCACCCAGTCATAATGTGAAACAATAGTGACTAGGTTTAACGACGCCGAAACACGTCTCTAGCCTAGACCTCTAGATGTGTGCGTTAAGTTCTAATGCGTTGTTAGATTTATTCAGTTCGTTTTACAGTTGATCTTGGATTAGGTTTCGGTTTTCAGGCCTTATCGTATGTAATTTTCTCCCAATTTTCCTAAATGCAAGCTATATGCCAAAAAACCTCATTTCATTCAATGAATGCTAGCTATAGAAGGGTTGAGAGCTTTCACACAAACAAAATGACCGAAACAACCAGCAAACAATACTCTAATGCAGCTAATGACAATTAACAAATCTTTTCTCCAAGGTTACTAATCACCAATAATAATGAAGAGCTTTAATTTCATTAACTAATGTAAAGCAAGAGAGATTGTTTGTTTTCTTTTTGATGGCAAAGCGCATTGAACAAATTTTGAGAAACAATAACAAAGAGCAAACAAATTCACTCAATGGAAAGCAATCAGATCTCTAAAAAGAAAGGCAGCCCTTCAAATCAAAAAAAACGTCAAAGGCTTCAATGAGCCACGTGATCTAGACTCACAAACGAAGCCAAATAGAAATCAAGCAAAAAGAACCAAATTGCTCAAATAACCCAATAACAAGCTCCAACAATCACCAAGCAGATGCAACAAGGTATCTCAAATGCTGACTGAAACAAAGGAAGACCAAATCTCTTGTGGGAGGCTCGATACACAGAAACACTAGATGCCCTAGGGTTTACAATGTGAAATCGATAGAAACAAGCGAACAACCAACGGATAAGGGGCCAAACACAGTGAAACAGAATTCTGAGATATACAGGTGATTGAGGAAAAGAATCTGGGCAGTAGATCCAGGCTCAGGAAGTTCACAAACAGGCAAACAATAAATTTTCACAGCCCTGGCGCGACTGTGGGGCAGAAACCCGCGCTAATGACTGATTGGCGCGAGTTGTCAGTGTGCAACATGCGCCAATTAGCACGATTGTCAGGCCAATATCCGCGCCAATTGGGTTTGCCCAAGGAAAAACAAGAGCAAATGTCTCAGGACCTGAGAGCAGTGCTTAGATGGATCGGAGAGCAAAGAATAGCTGAAGGAAATGACTCAGAAAGGCAGATCCAGCAAGGAAAAATAAGGAAAACCAAAGACATAAGACAAAACCCAAATCATTTGATCTGTAGACCAAATAGGAGATCCAAAGCTTACAAATCAAACAAAAAACAGTCATTCCCCAGTGGAGTCGCCAAGTTGTTGTGAAGGTAAATCCCCTCTGCGGACAGAGGCGATCCCTACTAGCCCAGATTGGGTCTAGCAATAATCAACCAATGCTAACACGCATGTTCCTAATTGCAATCTATGGGTAAGCGATGAGAGTTTACTTGGATTCCAACGCTAGTGTCGCAAGAGAGTCGATCCTTTGCTCCGGCTGGTCACAATCCTCACGATCCCCGTGAATGGATACCTGCACACACGCAAAGAACAACACAAAACAAGCATAGAAACCGATAGATGCAACTATATATCAGTCAGAAAGGATATAACTCAAGCATCGTTACGATGGACAACAAGAGTGGAACCATAATGATAGTCATCTATTATCAATGATCAATCAAAGAAGAATACAACCATATGTTCTGACGTCGGATCCTCCTTTGGCTGGGTCGTCAGGTGCACATGCCTTGTAAAGCTTGTTGGGGATGTAAAACAAGCCTCTCTCTTCGGTGACAAGAATCTTCTTGCTCCTTGCAGCAATCTCTTAGCCTTCTAGAAGTATGATCTTCCTCCAAAGCTACTCTTCACTCTCCTTAGCACTATGGCACTATTATGATTAGGAGCAGCAGCACTATTCCAACCAGCACTATAATTATGATTATCCCTAGCCTCATCAAGGTAGCAGACCAAGCTTTCATAGATCAAAGAGAGGAGATGGGATAAGCTTCATCCTTGCAGGAGATAAGATCAAAGACGTCATCGATTGAGTTGGATCTATCCTCGCTCGAGTTGGCTTCGTCCTCAGAAAATGTTCTCAGATAAAGTTCATGAGTTGGCGAGAACATTCCCGTGCCAGTTTGTTAAAAACTTTACCAAATTGGGTTGGCGCGGGCACGACACTGAGACAGAGCGCCAACTGGCGCGCCCCCTTTGTTGGATTTCCCCATTGGCGCGAGCAGTACACTTGGAAACTGCGCCAATGGAAAAAGGGCATTTTCCAAGGGTTTTTTGCAGGAGATGTCTTAAGGGCATGTAAAGTCCATACTCAGAGGAACCTAATGCAAGTGTTTTCAGGCTATGTCACTTCTCACAGGTCCCGGAATGTGTTCTCCAAAGTGCGGGAGAGGGGTAACTAGGACGGTGAGAAACGGTGACAAATTACTGTGTAACAATAGGTTCTTCTAGTCCCTTGTCCTTTGGAGGTGTTTTCGGATAAGGCTAAGGACAGTGGTGAAAACTAGATTACAAGCTTCAATACACATAGGGGACTTAGGATTTGAGAACAAGAACATAGGTAATACGCTGAAAACGAGTGAGCGAACAATGTCGCTGGCAGGTGAAAATGTTGGAGTTTGGTCCAGCGAACCTGTAATAGAGCAATAACAGTGGTAGTGTATGAATTCAGTAACGGTTAATGAGTGAAATGGAGAATTATATAACAGTCTAGTTTTTCCGTTAAGGGTGGCGTGGGTCCGTTGGATTAACAACTAAACCATTTAATTATTTAACGGCTTAGTTTTGGAGGGAGCAGATTTAATTGGCCGAATCAAATGGGCAAATGACGTGGCAGAAGGTCAGTGGCGAGAGCGCAATGGGTAGAAGATTGGTATCGAGAGGTGGAGAAACTGCTTTTCGGAGGGGGGGAGAGGCGATTAACGGTTTCACCCAAGGGGGTCCGAAATGATGTAGTGTTGACACATAGGGGCAGGCGCGGTTTCGAATACCGCCCATTTCGGAACCCCCCCTCCCCGACAGTAAAGTTCAAATGGTGGGGGGGGGGGGGGGGGGGGGGGGATATGTGGGCCGTCCAGATCTTGGGAGATGGGTGCATATGAGGTGAGAGGTGGCGCAACGTTAATGTGAGGTGACGAGTTTCTCAGTGGGGTCAAATTAAATTTGCGCGTTACAATATAATTGAAATGCCAACATTTTTTAAATCAAACATTTAATCCCAATTAAGGAACTAATTCTATATTAACATAATTTGACTTTTCCCAATGTGGCGCATTTTGACTAGCGGCCTGTGCATTTATAAAAATATGAAATGAAGCCATTCTTTTCTTTTTGCTTCCCTAACATTTTATTTTACTTTTTTCTCCTTTGTTTAGGGCAACTAACACCTATCATTTTATTGATATGGATGCCTATAAAACATTAAATTATTTTAACTTTTCTTTCTTTTGCATCCATATCCTAACTTAACATTTTAAAATTATATTTGGCTAATATACTAACTTATCAAAACCAAATAATGTTACAACAAGGAGCATGCTTCGACAAATGGATATATCTAGCTTATTAGGGAGAGATGAAGCATCTAATGGTAGATGCTTGGGAGGACATTTGGTCGGCCTATGTGTGTTTGATGTCTAGATCCCGAAGAGGGAGGGTGGTGTTGGGCTTGGAACTCTGACCTTGGATACGCACCTAGATCCTTGGGTTGATGGTTAGTTAGTAAGCCTAATGGTACCTAGACTAGCTGAAATATTTAGTCCATCTTAATCCCACTCAGATAGATTACCCTGGTTAGGAATCTAATTCGTAGCACTGAATGTGTTGAACTCTTCATAGTTCATTTTGGAGATCTTCCATGTACCTCTATAGATATAGGTAATTATGAATACCTCCCTAGTTAAGGAGTGTTGAAGAATGTAACTGGTGTCTGTCTTCATAATTGTATTTGAAATGTATTTGTCAAAACAAAGAAAAAAATTATTATTAAATAAACTGCCTTATTAAAGCATGGGTTTCATGCTTGGGTCAATTGTTTTTAGGTTAAAGTCTCCATTGAAGACTTCTAGGGTTTATGTTAAATGTCCTTGTCCATGTCACAATGTAAAGAACCTCTCTTTGGAATTATTTGTCAAGAAAGAAAATTATTTTAATGTAAATTAGGTCAATTAGGCCTCCTCCACCAAGTTGGCCTCAAGGAAGGACAAGTCGGCCTCATTAGAAGAATTAGAACCCCTAAGATATATATAAGCAAAATCTTGACTCATTTGGAGGACATCTAACACAAGAAAATTGAATAGTTGGGAAGCAGAAAAGGTGCGAAGTTCAGGAAGGAAGCTAGAATCAAAGTTTTGGGTCTCACTCTCTCTCATTTGCAACGAAATTCTGAAGTTACATCAAGGTCGAAGTTGTGAAGTTGTTGCATCAAGGTTGAAGTTGTATCAAAGTCAAAGTTGTGAAGTTGCTAGGCTAAAGCTATTGAAATTGCTAGACTGAAACTGCAGTCCTAAAGTTGGGTCGAAGTGTTGTTGCTAAGAAGCCGAAATTTCTGGATTGTTGTTGGGTTGAAGCGACTAGATAATAAGAGACTACTAAATCACCTTGGAAGGTTGACTTCGTGGAGGAGGGAGGTCTATTGGTATAGGATCTTGGTCTATCTCATTTGAATTACTAAAGGAAGAGTTCTTAACTGGGTTTTCCCCTATATATGGGTTTTGCCTTGGTTATGTGCCTACATCTAGTGTCCTTGATTTTCGTGTTTTGGTTTTGGTAATTGCTTGATGAACTAACATAAAATAAGAACATAAGAAAAACAATAATAACTCAAAGAAATCACAACTAATTATCAAAAAGAGAAAAAAAATTATGCCTTTCCGATTTTCCAACATTATGGACCCAACAGTCATGTGGACCCAAAGTGGAAAGATGATGAAATAGGGCTTGTAATGTACGTAGGGGAGTGAAAAATATGGAACGGGAAAATAGGACCACTACCAAAATCAGGGTTTCCCAAGTAATGCCCTTACTAAAACCATAGGCCAATAGAGGAGATATCACAGGACTAGGAGTGAGAATTAACCCCCCATTTAAGTGTGTAAATTCCAAAAACATAAATCCTATTGCAGAAACTGGAAATTATTCTCCTAATTGTTAATTTAACTTAACAGTTTATTTATCGTTTACCACAACAAATATTGAATAAATGACACTGCAACCTACACAAATAAAACTGCAGAAGAATAAATGTTGGAAGAAATACTTGCACACGCATAAAATAACACAATTATTTTTTGACAAAATTGCCTAGAAAAACCCAACTTGGGAAAATCGGTGCATCAACTGAGAGTTTTAATATTAAGTAGCAGTGAAATAATCTGAGTACAATTTGGATGCCTAATACTGGCAATCTTGTAGAGAAAATACTAGCAAAAATCTAGTGAGGAATTTTCCTCACTCCACAGGCAAAACCTAGCTATGACTTCAGCTCAAATTGAGTCGTCCACACTGGCTCTGCATAGCGACAACGTCACCCTAGCACAATCCCTTCTGCACTCAATTCGAACCAGCCTTTCCTCAAGTCGTCTCGTCTGTTTTTGTTTGGGAAAATGTTTCTCCTGGCCTTTGGAACCTCTGTCTAGCTTCTAGCACTGAAATGCGTCTTTCCCCAACAGAATCGAAATTGTTTCTAGAGGCTATTGTGTTGCCCCAGCGTCAGCCTCTCTGTGGCTCTTCTGCCTCTCTGCAAATGCACTCATCGGATCTGGAAATATTCCTCTGACTTCATTGCCTCTGCCTCTTTCTCACTACTTCGATCTCTACCTCTCTCTCCAGCAATTGACTACTGCTACTCTAGAAATCAATCTGCTCATGAAATCAAACCTCTCAAGTGTCCTCTCCATCACCACATTGACCTCTTCTTATAATCCTTTGTTGGAGCACCAACAACCAAGATTAAAACATAATTGATGGCTAAGATCATCTATGGATTAATCCATGTGAGCTTCTAGATAATTCAAGCCTTGACTTAATTAATACTGATAATTAACCATATTCCCTAAGTTTAGACTTAGGAAATATTTAAAAACTGGTTAATAATCTAATTAAGTCATTTCTAAGCGAAATTTCCAGAAATGATTTCTAGGTTTTGGAGATCTCACGTATTCTAGCCTCTCCACATGATTTCAAAGCTAGAACACATCCGATGCCACAAAAACTAACACTCCCTCTTAGCGAGGAATGTGTTCTAGTGCTACTGCACACCTTGTAGCGGCACCCTATCATGTTGTTGATGTTATGTTGTTGACCACAAACCATTGTGCAACACTAATATACATTGCATTTGTATTGTTGTTGTACCTGTCGAACTATTGCCAACACTGCATCTGCACTGCAACTCCCTCTCATTTGTTGTTGCTGCCACTGCAATATCTGCAACTGAAAAGCATCCAAAATACTGAATAAATTGTGATCAGTATAATGCATATGTCACCTGAGTCTCTAACTACTGCTAGTATCTGCACTGTCACTAAAGAATTTGCGATGTTGTTGAATCTGCACTGTGCCAACTGCACTGCTTCCAACTCTGCACTGCGCTCTCCAGCATCTGACTGATACTAGTCTCTGCAACTGTCACTTTGACATCTGATTGCATCAACTATCACTAATCCATCCTGCTACTCAACACTGTGGGCCCCGTTGTAAGGTATTGATCCATGAGGTGGACTCCTCAAGGATCCTTCCCATATGTAGCGCTCTGGGGCTACAACTCCAAATCACCCCACCTCACTCCTGGAGGTATGTCGATGATCATAGAGAAATCTTCCTCTAACCTTGAGGATAGCCTATCGATCTCATCATGTGCTACAACCTGGTCCTGCTTCTACTCTTTGTCCTTCATTCTAAGAGGACATAGGGTAATGTATTGACTGACTTCACCACACCTTAAGCACTTGACCTTCGATAAATCCTCCTTTTTCATCTACTCCCCCTGTCCCTGACTAGGACCCTTAGATGTGAGGGCCACATTCACCTACTTCACCTACTTTTGTCCATTGTTGTTGCCACTGATGGAGCTCTTTAGAAGAGCTCGCCTCAATTCCTCCTACTACAAGTCAGCACACATCATGTCCCAATCTGTAGCTTGTCTCTGCCCAATATGCTTTGGACAAAGACCTACCACTCCTCGGAGACACTATTGAGTGCCAATCTCACAAGCTCTATAGGTTGAGGTATTGCCCCAACAATTGACAACTGGTCCTGAACCTCTTGAATCCTGGTGAGGAAGAGGTTTATGCCTTCCCCCTTCTGCATCTGAATGAGCCTCAACTTCTCCTCGAGTTACATATTTCGTTGCTCAAGAGTACCCTAATACAACATAGCGAGAGCATCCCGCATCTGCTTGGCAGTATCATTGCAGTTGTATGTGAAACAACATGATCCTGAACTCCATCTAGGATCAGCCTCTTTGCCCGTGACATCTCTTTCTTGTACTCCTTTAGCGGATTTGGGTCCGTGCGAACTGCTACCACTGCATCAATATATGTTTTTAGGCCAAAATCATCTAGAAGGAAGGACATCCTTACCTTCCAGATGATGTAGTTGGAAGCCCCATCCAACCTGTCTTGATCCCGAAGCCCAGCAATGGCCATCTCAACAAAATGTCAAAAACCTCCTCTTTCCTTCTGCTCAGTTGTTGCTTTATTATTCGCACTCCCTTCTGGAGTGAGAAGATTTTCTCACAACGACTACTAATCTGCAAGGAAAAATCAAACTTCTTGAGACTAGAAGTTCCCTGAGGAAAATTTTCCCTCTGTGTGTGCTCTACTTCCTTCCACCCAACGTTGGCTCTGCTCTAGCAAACTGCTGCAAAATCCACTGCGTCCAGCTAGAGATCTGCTCAACGAAAAATCTAGGCTGCTCCCTTTGCCTCTGGAATCACTCGATCTCGTAGGATCAAATTTTTCTGCCCCTCACTCAGAAAAAATCGAACCTCCACAAGTAACTCGACCTCTTGGCAGAATGATTGTGCTGCCCTTGGGAATTGCGGTCTGCTGCCCACAACGAGTAGAGAAATTCCTTCTCTCTTTGCCTCTAGGCTCTCCGGCTGATCAAATGCACTCTGATACCATGTGAAAATTCCAAAAATCAGAATTATATTGTAGCAACTGGAAATTATTCTCCTAATTGTTAATTTAATTTAACAAATTTTTCACTATTTTCTACAACAAATACTGAATAAATCACATTGCAACCTACACAAATAAAACTACGAAAGAATAAGTGCTAGCACACACATAAAATAATTCAATTAGTTTTGGACAAAAGTCCTCGGAAAAATACAACATGGGAAAATTGGTGCAGTAGCTGAGGGTTTTAATATTAAGTAACGGTGAAATAATTTGAGTACAATCTAGATATCAAATACTGGCAAAAATCTAGTGAGGAATTTTCCTCACTCCACGGGCAAATCTTGGCTCTGACCTTAGCTCAAATTGAGCCATCCAAACTGGCTCTGCATAGCTACTGCATCACCCTAGCGCAATCCCATCTGCACTCAGTTTGAACCTGCCTCTATTCAAGTCGTCTGGTCTACTGCTATCTCGGAAAATGTCTCTCCTGACCTCTAGAACCTTTGTCCAGTTTCTGGCACTGCAACTCGTCTTTCCCCAACAAAATCAAAATTGTCTCTAAAGGCTACGACGTTGCCCCTGTGTTAGTCTCTATGTGGCTCTTTTGCCTCTCTGCAAATGCACTCATCGAATCTCGAAATCTTCCTTCAACTTCATTGTCTCTACCCCTCTCTCAGTGCTTCGATCTCTAACTCTCTCTCCGACAACTGATTGTTGCTACTCTGGAAATCGATTTGCCCATGAAATCGTGTTAGATGATCCAAAAATACAATTTTATCATAGGTTATAAAATTAGAATAAAATAATTATTAATTTAAGATATTAAATTAATAATTATTATTCTAGAATGTTTAATTATTTTATGGAGACTTTTAGAATTAGCATATTGTTGTGACTAGATATGACTCTCCAAATGTGTCGTATCTTAGGCTCTATTTTAGGAGATTAGTTAGCTAGTTGGTTTGAATAGCATTTATTGTAAATGGACACTTGTTATTTAATAAGTGATCCATAATTAGAGGTAGTTAGGACATGGAGCTTATAAATAGCTCATTGCAAGAGTGTTTGTGTTGTTCGGGTGTAAGCTCTTGCAAATCAATTATGTAATTTTTTTTTTTTATTAATAAAATTATGTGTCTGAGGACACTTCTGCCATTATTGTGGTATCAGAGCTCCAGTAATGCTACAGTGGATTTGAGGAGGAGATTCCAGCTCTACAAGTTTTTAGAAAACTCTTTTGATTTGATCAAGTGAATAATTGGTATGAAATTTTCCAGTTTTGTGATTTCAGATTTTAATCTGCAAATTGATTATGTTAATTCTTTGATGCTGGAACATACGCCCTGGCTGGAATTTAATGCAAAGTTGGATGGCATTTTTTTATTAAGTGTAATATTGAAAGCATTGAGGAACGTGTAATAATGAAAGCGTTGTTGGCCAAAATTCATTCAGCTGACAATCAGCATCTAGTTGATTTTCTGGATGCAGTTGCTTCTTTTTCAGTATTGGAAAACCCAACAAAATAAGCCTATCAAATCAAGAGATCTGGTATGCGGGGGCCCAAGAGGGCATCCAAGATTAGGAAGTTGTTCAACCTTTCAAAAGATGACGACCTGCAAAAATATGTTAACACTTATCGTTGAACTTTAGTAACAAAAACAGGTAAGAAATGCGGCAAGGCACCTAAGATTCAGAGACTGGTGACTCACATAATTCTGTAAAGGAAGCACAGTAGAATTGCCAAAAAGCGGAAGTGGGCAGCTGTATACCAGAAGCTCCTTGCAACAAGGTTGAAAGAACAACGCAACCGTAGAAGCGAGAGTTCTGTTAAAGAATAGAGCAACCCGGTTATCTTCAATTGCATCAAAACTCTACGAACTAAGCATTAATTCTGATTAAAGTAGAAGATGTGTTTTTCTATACGAAGCTGAGTTTTTATTTCCATAGTTAAGTATTTCACTAGCTATAGTGCGATAGTGAGAATGCGGATATTTTAATTATGGATGTTTGAGCAGAGTTTATATCTTCTATTCGTTGAAAAATTTAAGAATATGCTTTTGAGTCATCATTTCAAATTGTTTGCAAACTGCAATTTATTGCTGCGAATTCCTTCAAAGACTCTGAATGCTTTCTGTATCTCTGAATGCATTGCTATTTGATGTGTCAAAACCCCACCCATGCTTGCCGCAGAGCTTGAGGTAATTTCAATGTTTATCGCCATCGAAAACAACAGATGAAGGAAGAGGGGTTGGAGCTTATCGGATTCAATATTATGCTTGGACAATAAGATTCAGATTTGTCATTTCCTGGAACCTGTTTAGTATGGTCAGACATTTATTCTTCAACAAATTCAGATTTGTAAATTTGGACTCGGCAAACAAACTTGGATCTTGAATAGAACAGTTTGGCCTTCCTGAAAAATGAAAAACCAGTGCCAGCTAGCGTGAAGCCAGAGTGAAGTACTCAGCGTGATCCAGCCCGCGTAAGCCAGCCAGCATGAGCAAGAAGCCTACCAGCAAGAAGCCAGCAAAAATCTACCCTTCAGCCAGCGTGGAGGAGAGCCTGGAACAAACAAACAAAAAAAAAAAATTCAGTCTCTTAATTTTTTAATTTTGTAATGTTAATGGAGTGAAAAGTTTTTTCCATTGTTTGTAATTTTTTGTGGAAAGACAAGGAATATTTTTTATTTTGTAAATATTTGGAGGGATAAGGTATATTGTATTTTGGAGAAATCTCGTGATTTTTTAATTTTGGAGTTTATGGTTTGTGGAGTAATAAGGTGATTTGTAAATTTTTGGAGTAATAAGGGGATTTTTAATTGTAATTTTTTTGAAGGAGATAAGTGTAACTCAAAGTAATTTTACTTTGAGGGGGGGTAACTTTTTTTTTACCAGATTGTGCAAAAGCACCATTGTAAAAGTCAAATTTCGAAAGTTGCCTTGTAAAAATTTGAGATATTGACTGGAGCCAAGTGCAAAGCTCAGTCAATTTTCTCCTATTTTGACGACTATTCGAGGGTCAAGGCCAAGCCCCGATAGATCGTGTTTTTTTTGCGTCGTGTGTTGTTATTGTGTTTTTGAGTTTTTTGGAGCTTGATTCGTGGTGTGAAGTCTTAACGCTACAATGTCTAAGTTGATTAATTTGTTTTCTGATTCCGACAAACTTGAAGGCACAAAGTCTTATAAAACATGGCATCGTCTCATCGAAAGCACTCTCATTTACAATGAATTATGGCAGGGTATATG
>Ga0181473_100261_pt1 | contig 11812 bp, 11 predicted proteins | sample In2P11_FD_119089 | JGI IMG/M metagenome (GOLD analysis project Ga0181473, IMG submission 119089) | Clean room microbial communities from NASA Spacecraft Assembly Facility at Jet Propulsion Laboratory, Pasadena, California, USA -... ... | reverse complement strand
ATTCGTACAAAAGACATAAATAAACTAAAAAATGATGCATAAGACATGAGAAATGAATGGTTGAGCAAGGTTCGAGAGGCTAAATGAGCCCAAAATGTTACCAAAATTGGGGCTCATCAGCTCCTTCAATCTTAAAAGGTATTAGGAGACCAGCTGGGGGAGTACATCAAAATGTCTGAAGGCACCAGAATGGGTCACTATGTTTCCTACGCCTGAATCTGTGTATATATAAACATCTTTGGTGCCCTGCCAGAAGCAATCAAATTAATCTTCAGGGATGAAGTCTGGCTACAAAGTATAGACTATGAAAAAATTCCCTTCTGATGCAGAAAGTTTCACGAGCATGTGCATCTTTTTTAGAGTGTCCCATGAATAAAACCCCTCAAGCGCAAGAGCAAGCAAATAAACAAAAAGACAGTGAAGGGTTCACCAAAGTAATCTCCAAGAACAAGAATAACGGGAAGAAAGTTATCCCTAAGAAGAACATATACAAAGAAGTAAGGCAGAATTAGTTTAAGGTACTGAAAAATAACAAGAGTAAAGGGACCTAACGAAAGGATAGCAGATGAAGCAGCGGAGGAATAAATGCACCCAGTAGACAGTGACAAAAATGGAAGGGATACAGGTAATACCAATAGATGTAAGGAGTAGGCGCTAGAGGATACTGAAATGTAGCAAGTAGAAACAAAGGAAAACCTAATAGAGGAAGCTTTACAGGGGGTAGACCTTGCAACAATTGCAGAGGAATGGAAACAAAAAGGAATAAATGCCATATCAGAACAACAGTTACAAAAAATTGAAGGATCTTATCTCCTCCACAAAGAATTAAAACTCAAAGCATGTTATCTAGCATAAGAAAGTACAGCTTCAAAAGGCATATTAGCCAACATCCTAGTAGAAGGACTCAACCTCAAAGTCTCAAGCAGAAAGCGAGGACGAAAAACCACAAGTCAGCTCCTTCAAGAACTGGGAACCAAGCTAATCAATGAAGGAAAGGTAAAGGCTCTAGCTCTATACCCATCTCCATGTCAATGAATTGCATCTCTTGGAATATTAGGGGACATAATAGTCCTGAGAAGAAAGGCATCTTAAAAAGTAGAGTCTTATATGATGATCCCGACCTCCTACTCATTCAAGAAATGAAACTGAACTTGACTCACCCTCCCCTCCTTCTCAACTCATGCTTCAAGCCTTCCAACTCCTTGGCTAATACGGGTACAGGCACGGTGGGGGGCATAATGAATTTTTGGAAAAATTCCAAACTCGACCTAATATCTTCTCTAGCCACTCACCATTCCTTGACAGTGATCATGAGAATCACATGCACCTATTAGACCATTAGTATAACCAATGTTTATGCCCCACACAAGGTGATAGACCGTATCAAAATGCTCCAAATCATATCCAATCTCCTTGACCCTCTGCTCCACCCTATCAAAATCATAGCTGGTGATTTCAATATGATAACTAACTTATCTAAAAAGAAAGGAGGAATCCGGAAGTTAGATAAGGACTCTGAGGCTTTCCTGGCCACCATTGAAAACCTCAACCTCATCGACAGTCCCACTAGCAATGGCTTATTCACCTTGAATAATAGAAGAAGAGGAGACCGTCAAGTAGCCTCCCATTTAGACCATTTCCTTCTATCTGAGGCAACTTATCTCACATCTTGGGAAACAAAGGCGAGAATCCTTCTACAAGCAGGCTCTAATCATTGGCCTATCTCTCTCAAGATTCAAATTTCCCTGAGTCCAAAGAATAAGCCTTTTAGATTTGAGGCCTTCTGGTTGAATCACCCGGATTTCATGGGAAAAATGAAACAATGGTGGACTTACTCTCCCATCAGAATTGGAAACAAAATGTATACTTTCCAACAAAAGTTAAAACATATCAAAGAGGAAATAAAAAAATGGAACGGAGAAACATTTGGCAATATCATTACGAATAAAAAAACTTGGAACACCAATTGGAACTTCTTCAACAAATTATAATTTAAGAAGGCCTAATAGAGACTAGTAAGCAAGAGGAACAACTAGTACAACAAAGATGGGATGAAAGAGCCATTCAGGAATAAAAGTTGTGGCAACAAAAATCCAGAATAAATTGGCTGAAATGTAGGTAAAGGAACACGACTTTTTTTCCACAAAACAATGATACAACATAGGAGGAACAACAGAATTCTGGCTCTGAAGAACCAAGAGGGTCATCTCATTCACTTTCAAGAGGAGTTGGAAACAGAGCTCATCAACTATTTCAGCTCTCTTCTCAAAGAGCCAAGGAATGATCAGCATCAAGATATCAAAATATCACCAAGAATATTCTCAAAATCCTCACGAAGGATCTTAATAAAATGCTCTTGTTGTAGCGGCTACAACCACCCTCCAAAATTTTGCCTTAGCCCATTTTGGAGCCTCCCTACCAACCTTTCGCAACACCTTGTCTTGCTTTGTCAAGTACACAAGCTTCAGTGCTTTACTTGCACAAAGGCAGCATGTCGCTCATAGCTTGATGCATTCCCCTCACAGGTTGTTCACCCGGACTTGGTCCCAACTGCAAGATGAGCAACTTCCCCAAGAAAATTGCACATTTCTCGAGGGAAACCAACCTTCCCTCCAAAAATTACACAATCCTGTTTGGAAGCCTAATGGGCTCCAAGATTGTGCAATTCTTCCAGTCAACACTTCCAACGGGAATTGTGCAATTTTCCCTAGCAAGACTGCTCAGCCTAGAATTTGCTCGAATTTGGGCAGCAGTCAGCTGCTCTGCCTAGAAATTGCTTAAATCTCCTAGATAGTCAGCCCAGCTCCAAACCATAAATGCACATTTCCTTCAAGCAGTTGAACAACCTCTTACATGTGCAATTGAGTTGACCAGTTCCCTTCGGGACCGAGCAAAAAAGACTCGCATGCATGGACTGCTTCTCCCAAGGCAACATGCAGAGGCATCCCTTGTTTTAGGGATCTATTTTTGGGCAATTGGAGGTTACATGCAAGGATCATTTCAGAAACCTCCCACCAAATGTCGCTTCCCCTAGATTTGTGGCATGCGCGTCACAACCTCAATGTTATCAAAACACATCAACCGGATGCTGCAAAGCTCATTCCTCACATCAACCTTGTAGTTCTGACATCCCACATCACATCTATGAGTTGTTGGCACATTCAACTCAGCTATTTTGGGGTAAGCCCGCTTTCCTTGCATTGTGTTGCATTTCTATCGCTTTTTGTGTTTTCGCTTGTGTGAGTATTGTTTGTTTGATTTCATTGAATGCTTGTTGTCGTTTACAAGTATACTAGCTTGTCCTAGCACTGTTTCAGTTTTTGTTGCTATCTCACTGTTGTCGCATGCATGAAATTGTTGTTCACGAACGATCAATGATCCAGCGGCTCGCCTCGCCCACATGCATGTTGTTCCATTTTCTGAATCTATCATTTGTTATTTGCATGCATGATCATTCACTTACGCTTTCACTCAATATCACCATGCATTCACACTCACATTCACTTTCAGTTGCTCGTCAGCGAGTCTGGGCAACCTTGGCCCAGACTCTGCCTCACTAGGACAACATTGCGCAATCCTGAGAGGGAAGGCTCTGTCTTCCTTTCACGAAATGCACATTTCTACCGAAGGATTGTCCTCCAGGACTGTTTTTCACATTTCTAAGGGACAGTGACTGTTGGCCCAGAAAATTGCACAATGCAGTCACTAAGCTTACAACGATTGCCAGCTGAGATTGCACATTGCATAATTCCAGCAGTCAGCAGCCATACTAGACTATGCATTACGCAATTCCAACAGTCAGTCAGTCTCCCAGCAGCCCAGACTGTGCCTCGTATAGTCTTAAACCTCCCAGCCGAAATTACGCAACCTTCATGATCAGTCACACAGGTATGTTGCAAGTCATTTCTCAAGTTCAATTTGGTTTTTGACTAACAAATTGCTTGCCATGAGTGTTGCCATGTCTCCAGGTATTGCAGGTGTTCATCTGCCTCTTAGCAGTGCACGTACAATGGTTTCCAAGAGGGCAGAGTCTAAGACACGTCCAGAGCACGCCTAGAGATGTAGTCGATCAAATGTCTATAAGCTTGCCTACTCACGAAGATATCAAGTTATTCATACACAAGAACATCAAGATATCACAACAAGCAGCATCATGAACAACAACTGAAGGCAACATACCAAATGCGATGAATAGAACAAATGCAAGAGGAAGGTTGTTGACAATACAGATGCAAAACAAAGTTGCAAGATCAAGCAAATACATTGATAATGAAAGCAACTTTGGAGACTCAGGCTATGAGGTGACAACGCGACATGAATATTGCGCGAAGACAAAGAATGGAACAAAGAAGGAATTGCATGTGTTGAAGCAGCAACTCAGGAAGAACATGAAGCTGCACAGACATACGAATGAGTTGCAGCAGGAACAGGAACTATAGTGGGCGCAACATGCACTCGCGGATGAAACTGTGCTCGTACAAGTTAAAGATCCATCCCAGCAGTTGACACGGAGTAGACATGGTGAGAAGTGTTGTTGATAGCATGCAAGAGATTCAACAACATGCATGTCTTTATGTGCACGCATGCAATCCAACCCATTCAACACACTCACCAAGGCGAAGACAAGAAGCAAGTCCAACTGGAGTTGAACATGTACTTCGGCAAGTTGATGTGCATGACCACCAACACACACTTGAAGATTAGCATGGACACTATGTATCAGTGTGTTGCCGGTTCAACTGCACCCAAGAAGACCATGCGCATGTTAGCAGATGAGTTAAATGAAGGAGTCGAATCAAAGCACCAGTTGCAATGGATGCAAGAATTCACTTCAACAAGATGTCAACATGAGGTGCATACACACCATCACAGATGACCAAGCCTGGCACCAGCTCACCACCTTCACCATCACAAGCATGTCAAAGATTTGGTCTCATCATAGTGGACCGAGTGTTAGTGATGTCTTGCATGGCTTGCTCAAGCCATGTTGTCTCACATGAGTAGATGTGCATAGTAATGTTGAGTCACGTCAAGTGTAAGTCAAGTGTCAATAGTTGGATGTAAGAGTCATAGAGTAGGTGAAGAGTCATGAGGGTAGTTGAACAGTCACAAAGGGGAATGTCAAGGGTTGCCCCACCCTTTGTTATAAATAGTTTCTCATAACTCATTGTAAGGGCTTTTGGTCATCCAAGCTTTTGATAGGACTATCTTGGAGAAATCTTGGACAATATTGTAACGCACCTTGGCTTCTCCACTCCACAAAGCTAGTTCATCTCTTTAGAGGAGCAGGCGGATGTGGTTGTAATGCTTCGCTATTTGGGCTAGCAGGGACTTACACTTCTTTATATAATAAGAGCCAACACATTTTCATGCATGTGTTGTTATTGTAGTTGGACTGCTCCAGTTGCTTAGCAATATTTATTGTTTAACTTACATATATGTGTATGAACTATTTCGTATGCGATTATATGAATCTTGTTGCAAATGTGCTATTGGTTTAACCATCACTTTGGATTGTTGATTGATCTGCTTTCCAATTTGTGATGCATCTTCGCTCGTGTGTTCCCTTCTCAGCTGAGTACTGCTACAAGTTGCTAAGGGGCACACTCATCTCACCCCCCATGTGTTAGAACCTCTCATTCACCTTCCTTGACTCAGTACAACGGTCACACCCTTGCTATTGACATGGTTATCTTACTTGTCTCTGTGTGACATCACGGTCAAGGCATTACCTTACGAACCACTGATGGGACTCCTACACCAAACGATCTAAGGTCTAATTGGGACTTCTTACCGAGGAGATCCCCTTGACATATTGGCAGGTCCAGCATCATCAACATTTATGGCGCTATAAGGAGGCCCAAATGATGCTGCGTCCTCTCATCTAGTTTTGAACCTCTGCATACCTTTCATGGATTCTTGCACTCTTCTCCCCCTGGAGTGTTTTTCCAATCGTGAAGATGTCTCCATCACGAGGGAGTTTTTCGATCTCTTGTCCACTTTCACATATGATGTTGAAGGTGAAGTGGCCTGGCTTGAGTACTTACATGACTTTCTTTCCATGCTTCATGAGGAAGATGGGTGTTCTGACGAACAGGCCAACTTTCTGCTTGCACACACACACACACTTCGCGAATCTCCACGTAAATGGTTGCTCAGCCTATCGGCTGACAATGTGCACTCGCTTGAGCACTTATGTGGTCTTATTGAAGACACTTTCTATCATTTTTATCTAGACCATCTTGACCAAAAAATGCTATAACAACGGAAGGCTCCGCATGAATTGGTTATTGATTTTTGGCAGCACTTCCGTGACTTGCAGTTTCAAGCTCCGAGGAGCCAGATGAAATTTGCTTATCTTTGGGACCGTTCAAGTATTACCTTAAGAAATCTGCCCGTCTTAAGAAGAAGTTTGAGATCAAGCCTCGCTCAACTTTCTTCATTGATGGAGCTGCGCAATCTCATGTGGATGTGGGCACTGTCTCGACTGACTGTCTGCATCCCTCTCATTCAACAACTCCACCACTACCTAGTGATGTTGAAGATCATGCTCACACAATTGTTCAATTTTCACATTCTCCCAACATCACTTCACTCAATTTTTGTGCAGATTTGGTTGTGAGTCCTTTGAGTTCTCATATGCATTATGTTCTACGACCTCCATCTTTGCACTCGGATGTTCCTCCAGACGATGTTGTCTTGTGTTTGTCCATTCCGGACTCTTCACTTGTTGTGAATGAGGAACAACCCATTGATGGAGTTGGTGTTGCACAACCAACATGCGCTATCATTCATGAAGAATATGAGTGGGAGCTTGAACATCAACACTCGGCGAAGGATGACTCCCTTCCGTCTGAGCCCCCTCCATTCTTTCCTAACCTCTTCGATGAACCTGCCATCCATGATTTTGCATGTGTTTCCTCATCCATGGATGCACCCATTGTTGATCACTCACACGACTCACCAGATGGTTGTCCATCATTCAACAATGGAGAGGATAAGCTATTCGTTGAAAATCCACTTGATCTTTCAACTGTCTTTTCTAGAAACATAGAGGATGAGTTTATTCACTTTTCATCTACCCCTCTTGCTGTAGCGGCTACAACCACCCTCCAAAATTTTGCCTTAGTCTGTTTTGGAGCCTCCCTACCAACCTTACACAACACTTTGTCTTGCTTCATCAAGTACTCAAGCTTCAAGTGTTTTCCTCGCACAAAGGCAACCTGTCAATCACAATTGATCCATTCCCCTCACAGGCTGCTCACCCAGACTTGGTCCAACTATAGGCTGAGCAGCTTCACCTTGAAAATTGTGCATTTCTGGAGGGCAACCAACCTTCCCTATAGGAATTGTACAATCCTCTCTAACAGCCTACTGAGCTCCAGGATTGTGCAATCTTGCTAGCCAACCCTCCCAACAAGATTTGTGCAAATTTTCCCAGTAGCAGGCTGTTCAACCCATTGTTTGTGCAAATCTGGGCAGCAGTCAGCTGCTCTGCCAAGAAATTGTGCAAATCTCCTAGGCAGCCAGCCCAGCTCCTAGCTAGAAATGCACATTTTTCTACAGCAGTCGAATAGTCTCTTGCATGTGTAGCTGAGTTGACTAGTTCCCTCCGGGACTGAACAAAATAGACTTGCATGCATGGGCTAGTTCTCCCAAGGTAGCATGCAAAGGCATCCCTTGTTTCAGGGATCTATGTTTAGCAGTTGGAGGTTACATGCAAGGAGCAATTCCGAAACCTCCCACCAAGTATCGCTTCCCCTATATTCGTGGCATGCATCACAACCTCAATGTTATCAAAAAATCATCAACCGGATGCTGCAAAGCTCATTCCTCAAATGAATCTTGCAGCTCTGACATCGCACATCACATTTAGGAGTAGTCGGCACATTCAACTCAGTTGTTTTGGGGTAAGCCCGCTTCCCATGACTTGTGCTACATTGCTGTCGCTTTTTGTGTTTTCACTTGTAGGAGTATTGTTTGCTTGATTTCTTTGAACGCTTGTTGTCTTTTACATATATACTAGCTTTTCCTAGCTCTGTTTCAATTTTCGTTGCTATCTCACTGTTGTCGCATGCATGAAACTGTTTTGCACAGACGTTCGCCCAACTGGCGAACTGCCTCACCCACATGCATGTTGATTTGTTTGTTTAATCTTTCATCATGTTTTGCATGCACTATCAGTCACTTTTGCTATCACTTAGTGTCACCGTGCATTCACTGACTTACTTGCTTTCAGTCGCCCGTCGGCAAATCGGGCCAACCTTGGCCCGGGCTCTGCCTTCACCAAGGCTGCATTACGCAACATGGGAAAGGAAGACTCACCTTCCTCTCCATATTTGGACATTTCTGCCCAGCACTAGCCTCCAGGACTGTTTTGCGCATTTCAGGAGGACAGTAGCTGCTTGGCCTAAGAAATTACGCAAATATGTTCCTAGGCCAATAGTCCTTCCCAACTGGAATTGCGCATTGTGCAATGACAATAGTCAGCAGCCAGACCGAAGTGCGCATTGCACACTTCCAGTAGTCAGCCAGTCTCCTAGTAGCCCAGGCTATGCCTTGAGCAATCTTGGCAGTTGGTCTCCCGACCTCCCGATTGAAATTGCGCAACCTTCATCATCATTCACCCAGGTATGTTACAAGTTAGTTCTCATGTTCATTTTGGTTTTCGACTAACAAATTGCTTGATATGAGTGTTTCCATGTCTCCAGGTATCACAGGTGTTCATCTGCCTCTCAACAGTACACGTACAATGGTTTCCAGGAGAGCAAAGGCAAGGACACCGTTCAGAGCATGCTTGGGGATGCAGTCAATCAAGTGTCTATGAGCTTGCCTACTCACAAAGACATTAAGTTGTTCATAGACAAGGACATCAAGCGGTAGCATCACAGTGAGCAGCATCATGGACAACAGCTGAAGACAACATACAAAATGCAACGAATGCAAGAGGAGGGTTGTTGATAACATGGAGGTGGAACAAGGTTGCAAGCTCAAGCAGGTCCATTGATGATGAAAGAAACTTTGGAGACTCCGGCTATGGAGTGATGGCGCGACATGAAGATCGTGTGAAGGCAGAAGATGTAACAAAGGAGGAGTTGCATGTGCTGAAGCAGCAACTCTAGAAGAATATGAAGTTGTGTAGACATATGAATGAGTTGCAGCAAGATTAGGAACAACAGTGGGTGCAACGTGCTCTCACGGATGAAACTGCGCCCGAACAAGTTAAAGATCCATCCCAGTAGCTAACAAAGAGCAGACATGGTGAGCAGTGTGGTTGATCGCATGCAAGGGATTCAACATCATGCATGTCATTGTGTGCATGCATGCAATCCAACCCATTCAACACACTCACCAAGGTGAAGACAAGAAGTAAGTACAACTAGAGCCAAACGGGTACTTTGGCAAGTTGATGTGAATGACCACCAACACACACTTGAAGATCAGAATGGACACTATTCTTCAGTGTGCTGCCAGTTCAGCTGCACCCAAGAAGACCATGTGCGTGTTAGCAGACGAGTTGGATGAAGGGGCCAAACCAATGCACCGGTTGTAACGAAAGCAAGAGTTTGCTTCAGCAAGATGTCACCATGAGGTGCGTGCACACCATCACGGATGACCAAGCTTGGCATCAGCTCACCAGCTTCACCATCACAAGCATGTCAAAGAGTTGGTCTCAACACAGCGGACTGAGTGTCAGTGATGTCTTGCAAGGCTTGCTCAAGCCATGTTGTCTCACATGAGTACATGTGCATTGTAATGTTGAGTCATGTCAAGTGTAAGTCAAGTGTCAACAGTTGGATGTAACAGTGATAGAGTAGGTGAAGAGTCACGAGGGTAGTTGAACTATCACAAAGGGGAATGTCAAGGGTCACCCCACCCTTTGCTATAAATAGTCCCTCATAACTCATTGTATAGGCTTTTGGTCAGCCAAGCTTCTACTAAGACTATTTTGAAGAAGGCTTGGACACTATTGTAATGCACCTTGGCTTCTCCACTGCACGGAGCTAGTACATCTCTTTGGAGGAGAAAGTGGATGTGGTTGTAATGTTCCATTGTTGGGGCTAGTAGGTTTACATGGTGTATTGTATGATTGTGACTTGCACTTCTTTATATAATAAGAGCCAACACATTTTCATGCATATGTTGTTATTATAGTTGGACTGTTTCGGTTGCCTTAATGATATATGCTATTTAACTTACATACTTGTGTATGAACTGATTTGTATGCAATTATATGAATCTCATTGTTAATGTGTTGCATATGTTATTAATGTTGTCACCATCTGTGTCGACTGCTCTTCCAGACATCAGACAGACCTTTCTCATCAACCTTGCTATATCAATCGTCACACTCGTCTTGGACTGATCTGTGAGTGTTGTTTGTGTTATCTTACCTTGTATGTTGTGATTGTTGCATCCGAGCGGATTGCTCCGCCGGAAGCTGTGCATGTCCTTTTTGTGGTGTGTTCCTAGCTGAGTTGGGACTGATCCCTTTCAACCTAGAACTCACCTTCACCTTCCTCTCCCTTCGAAGTGTTGGAACCTCTCATACACATTCCTTGACTCTCTACATCAGTCACACCCTTACTATTGATAGAGTTATCTTACTTGCCTCTGTGTGACATCGTGGTCAAGGCATTACCTTACGACCCACTGTTGGGACTCCTACACCAAACGGTCTGAGTTCTAATTGGGATTTCTTACTGGGGAGATCCCCTTGACATGTTGGCGGGCCCAGCACCGTTAACATTTTTGGCGCTAGAAGGAGGGCTTGATGACAAGCAGTGTCCTCTCATCCTGTTTTGAACCTTTGCATATATTTCATGGAGTCTTGCATTCTTCTTCCCCCGAGGTGTTTTTCGAATCGTGAAGATGTCTCCATCTCGGGGAATCTTTTCAATCTTTTGTCCACTTGCACGTATGATGGTGAAGGCGAAGTGGCCTAGGCTGAGCACTTACATAACTTTCTTTCCATGATTTATGAGGAAGATGAGTTTACTGACGAATAGGTCAGTTCGCTACTTGCATACACACTTCACGAATCTCCATTTCGTTGGCTGCTCAGCCTACTCACTGACACCGTGCACTCATGTGAGCACTTCTGTGATATTATTGAAGACACGTTCTATCATTTTGATCCAGACCATCTTGACCAGAAACTGTTACAACAACAGAGGGCTCCACATGAATCCGTTATTGATTTTTGGCAGCGCTTCTGTGACTTACAATTTCAAGCTCCGAGGAGCCAGATGAAGTTCACTTATCTTTGGGACCGGTTCGAGTATTGTCTTAAGAAATATGCCCGTCACAAGAGAAAGCTTGATGTCAAGCCTCACTCAACCTTCTTCGTTGATGGAACTGCACAATCCCATGTGGGAGCAGGCACTGTCTCAACAGATTATTCACCCCCCTCTCATTCAACAATTCCACCATCGCCCAGTGATGCTGAGGATCATGTTCGCACACCTGTTCAACCTTTACACTCTCCCAACATCACTCCACTTAATTTTCGCGCAGATTTGGTTGTGATTCCTTCAAGTTCTCATATGCATTCTTTTTTTTGACCTTCGTCTTCACACTCGGTGTTCCTTCTAATGATGTTGTCTTGTGTTCGTCCATTCCGAACTCTTCACTTGTTGTGAACGAGGAACAATCCACTATTGGAGATCATGTTTCAAAACTAACATGCACTGTCATTCATGAAGAGTATGAGTGGGAGCTTGAACATCAACACTCGGCGAAGGATGACTAAAAGCCTATACAATGAGTTATGAGGGACTATTTATAGCAAAGGGTGGGGTTACCCTTGACA
>Ga0181473_100260_pt1 | contig 11812 bp, 8 predicted proteins | sample In2P11_FD_119089 | JGI IMG/M metagenome (GOLD analysis project Ga0181473, IMG submission 119089) | Clean room microbial communities from NASA Spacecraft Assembly Facility at Jet Propulsion Laboratory, Pasadena, California, USA -... ... | reverse complement strand
AGATTTTCTTTTACCTTGCAATGTTGTTAATGCTAACATGTTTTTGTTTGGGCTAAAAGGAAATCTAGCTTGTGCTATATTTGTTTTGTCATGTAATGTTATCATTGGAAATATTTATATGTTTGTTTTAGAAGTAAATATAACGTAGACTAATTTTTTTTGACCTTACAATGTTGTTATGTGATTATGTTGGCATTAGAAGGAAATATACTATGTATTATATTTCTTTCACCTTGTAATGTTGCTATTTGCAACGTGCTTGTGTTTTTGATAGGAATAAATTTAGCACATGTTAGATTTGTTTTGTCTATTAATGTTGTTGTTGGCAATATGTTTGTGAATTTGTACTAGAAGGAAATCTAGTACACGTTATATTTTTTTCACAATGCAATATTTTGAAAATATAATTATTTGTGTTAGAAGGAAATCAAATGCCTTGCATTGTTTTTATTTTGCAATGTATTTCTGTCTATGCTAGAAGGAAATTTATCATGCACTAGGTTTCTTGCAGCGTTGTTGTTGACAATATACTTGTGTTTGTGATAGATGTATATTTAGCACATACTAGATTTCTGACACCTTGCGATGTTGTTATGTGCTTGTGTTTATGATAGAATGAAATATAACACACATTAAATTTCTTTCACCTTACAATGTTATTATTCGCAATGTGTTTTTGTTTGTGCTAGAAGAAAATCTTGTGGGTGCTAGATTCCTTTTTCCTTGTAATGATGTTATTGGTAATATGCTCGTGTTTGCTCTAGAAGTAAATCCAACATGTATTAGGTTTCTTTAGCCATACAATAATGCTATTTACTTATGTTTGTGCTAGAAAGAAATATAGCATGTGCTAGATTTTCTTTTACCCTGTTGTAATGTTGTTGTTGACAACATATTTGTGTTTGTGATATAAGTAAATCTAGCACATGTTAGATTTCTTTCACCTACCAATGTTGATACAAGTTTTTTTCTTTTTTTTGTTGGTTTTATCTTATGCTTAAATTTCTTTCCCCTGCAAATGTTGTTATTGGAAATGTTCTTGTGTCTGTACTAGAAACAAATCTATCATTTGCTACATTAAATTTTCTTTGCAATATTGTCGTTGGAAACATGTTTGTATTTTTGCTAAACGTAATTCTAACACATGCTAGATTATTTCACCCTACAATGTTGTTATGTGTTTGTTTTTATGCTAAAATGAAATTTAACATATGATATATTTATTTCACCTTGCAATTTTTTTATTGGCAATGTGCTTGTGTTTGTGATAGAGAGTAATATAGAACGTTTCTTTTCACAATGCAATGTTGTTGTTGGCAACATGCTTGTGTTTGTACAATATCCCATTCTTAGACCACATATTCCATATGAAGGGCCTTCAAGTAATTTGAGGGTTTAAGATTTTTTATATTGTAACAACAGTGTATGTAGGTATGGACTAAAACCTCATTGTCTCTAAAAAGCAAGGTCAATTTTGATAAGCATGGAGATGTCTTAGGAAATATTATTATTGTAATGTTTTTGTTGACAATGTGTTTGTGTTTGTGCTAGAAGGAAATTTAGCATGCACTAGATTTACTTTACAATGCAATGTTGTTGTTGGGAATCTTCTTTATGTAATAGAAAGGAGTCTAGCATGTGTTACATTTCCATTGCCTTGCAATATTTTTAATGTCAATGTGCTTGTGTTTGTGCTAGAAGGAAATCTAACTTGTGTTTGTTTGTTTGTTTTTTTTTGTCTGATTTGCAATGTTTTTCTTGGAAATATGCATGTGCTCGTGCTAAAAATAATTCTAGCATGTGCTAGATTTATTTCACAATACAATGTTTTTATTGGCAATATCCATGTGTTTGTGATAGAAAGAAATCTAAGATGCAAATATTGATTTTGCTTTGCAACATTCTTGTTGGCAATATGCTTGTGTTTCTGCTAGAAGTAATTCTATCATTCTCTATTTCTTTTACCTTACAATGTTGTTATGTGTTTGTCTTTGTGCTAGACGAAGATCTAGAAGAAAATCTAATGATTTCCATAGTTGTTCTTTCATTGTATTTTGCTTTTATGGTTTCTAAAGCAAGCTAAGACTCTACATGACTATAAAAGATAAATTTTGTGTAAATATGATGTTGTAGTTTCTACAGTTGTTTTTATTTATTCACAATGTAATGTCTTTTGGAAATGTGCTTATGCTCGTGCTAGAAAGAAGGCTAGTAGGTGCTAGCTTGCCTATAGTCACGATTAAAAGAATATAATAAATTATTTGGGGGTGCCTTTTTTCTAATCAACACCATGATTAGATATTATTGTGAGTTTTACATTTGTTATTGTTCTTGTTCATTTTGTTACACATATAATGATGCAAGTGGTTATAGTATTTATAAATTCATACTTTCTTCAATAATTCGAAATTGTGATAATAGTGTTTTTTCTTTCTTTCTAAGGAACCATGGACTATGAAGCTAGTGAAAATTCAAAGAAAGCATCAAAGGAAAAATGAAGCTGAAAAAACACGACACCAAAATCTGTAAATGGTATGACAATTTTAAAATTAGTTTATACTTTGTTACAATGGTTAGACATTATGCTAATAAATGGTTGTTGATTAGTTTATATTTATTATTTCATCAGATCGATGATAAAATGTTGTGCTCCTTAGACTGTCCAATTACAATTTTTTCTAATAAACAAATTTTCTTATAACTTGATCAACCTATTTGGGATAAACATGACATTGTTTTTAATTGTTATCAACTAGGCACAATAAAGTGTTCTCCAAGCCAACTTGACTTTGAGAACTACAAGAGAAATAGTATACACAATTTGACAACAACTACTCTTCGGCCCCTTCAGGGGTTGACCATGGAAGAAATTGCTTCAGTAGTAAATAAGCTATTGGATGGAACCATTTGGTTTTCTATTCCACTTAATCATCCAATAGATGTCATAAAACTAAAATATTATTGTTCTAAATTGAAAACCAATAGAACAATATTGGATGCAATGGTTACATATTGTCAAAGTCATGATGAGAAATTGAATGAGAAAACTCTTACCACATTCAACATTCTTGAGCATTATGAAATTAATGATATCATATTTTCCAATTTTTGCAACATGGTGAAGGGGTCTACTTATGTAAAAGGAACACGTAATACAAAGATAGAGTCCCTTTCTCAGCAAGCATGTGGCCTCCTTGACAAAATGATAAATGGATCAACAAGTGTTTAATAGGTTGACAACAATTTTGAATTTGGTTATCATTTTTGGGGCCCTACTCTTTTGTCAACACTTTTGCACTCTTTTCTAATGTCAGTTGCAACTAATTTTACATACTCACCTTGTTGTTCTGGATACACTGGGTTTGAAAAAAGGACCTTTCCACAAGGGATATTATATTGAATATTTTCGTCTTCTTATAAAAAAAAATGTGTTGAATGACTTTACTACAATTCTCTTAGTAGAACTTTGGTTTTGTAATAATGTACACGAGTCTTTGGAAATTTCCATAAAGAACTCCAAGTTCAACTATAAAATGACTAATGGCATTTACGAATATAAGTCTCAAAACAATTATAGTTATGATATAGTTTTTACTATACATTTATTATTTCAAAATTAAAAATTTTGGAGGCTTCAAAATACTCTCACACATTTGAAGACATATTTGATGAAAATGGGAGAGATTATGATTTATGAATGGATTTATTGAAAAACACCAACAATGTAGTGATGCAAAAGTGGTTATTTCTCTTTATGCGGGGACAAATTAATCAAGGCTTGTTGTACATATGGAAGAAGAATTGCATGTGTTGTGTAAACAAAGTCACAAAAGATAATCATGTTGAATAATTACAAATCTTTTCAATTATCAAATTTAGGATCCATTAGCTTTTTGGAAAATTCAGGGACCATAGTTCATTTATTGTTTCTCTTATGATACTTTGGATACTATTTTATTCAGGTTTTTTAATAGTCAAAGTGTTTACTAAAATGATTAATGATGGAGATTCTAAAACAAAGAATAATGAAAGTGGTAAGCCAAAAAAAATCAATATAATGCTTATGATGTTGAAAAAAGTTTAGATATGGAAACATGAGGAGGAGAAAAAGTTATCATACCATGTACATAATTTGTTTGGTTGTCGCTCTTGTTACTTTTTGAATTTATTTAATTTCCATATTCATAACATTTTTGGATGTCTAATTATGAGAAGAATGAAATTAATCTAAATTGATATTATGTGTTTAATGATGGAGATATAAATTAGTATTAGTCATTGTAACTTTGTTTTTTAATCTAATTTTTTTATTATTATTATTGTGATTCATAACATTTCATATGTTGATTATTGTAGGAAATAAAGAGAATGAATATAGTGACCAATGGAATGTCCCACAAAACTACAATCAAGATCAAAATATAATATGGATGATTAAAGATGATTCATTTTTTATATAGTTGTTTAATGAATTTTGTTCATTGTCACAATTTATAATGTTTTTTATGCTTATTATAGCGACAAGCAAGGAGAACAAAAACATTGATCAAATGAATGTGAAACAAAGCTTTAATCAGGGCAAAATATAATATCAAGTACTTATAATTTTTCCACTTGTTTTTCTTATTATTTAATGATTTTATTCATTTTTAGAATTCAAAATATTTTATGTGTTTACTTTAGAGACAAATAAAGGTAACAAAGATGATGATGAGGTGCAAAGTTACAAATATGAAGATAATATCATATAAGATACTTATAACTTGTTTTATTATTTATCTTATTATTCATCAAACTCTAATGATTGTAACTACCATAACATTGTACATTTTTATTATAAGAACAAATAAAAATGATAAAATTAGCAATCAAAATAATGTTAAAGGTGTGTGTGTATGTGATTTCTTTTTAAAGGTTGCATTAATAATGTTTTTCTTGGTATTGGTATTTGATTGAAGGTTTAGTAAGAAGTACTATTGGTATTTCATTGAAGGTTTAATGTGTTTACTCTAGGTTCTATCAAGATGATAAAATAAATTATTATTTCATTTATAAATAGTGAAAACACCACTCAAGGTAAGTGTATTGTTTCAACAATTTTTTAGTAATTTTTGAAACATGAATAAAATGGTTTGACTAGATTATTTGTAATTTTGTTGTAGCCAAAATAACTAAAAAAAATTAGTTATTTTTGAACTAAAGGACATTTTTTTTATCATAGCATTGATGATGAAGCAACAAACAAATGACATATGGAGAAGAATGGAACTAATGCTAATTACACAATAGAGAAAAGGTTATTTTGGATTCATTCACATGGAAAAACATTTTTGGAAATGTGTTTCAAAAATGAATCTAAACATTTCAATTTGGACGACAACTTTGAAACAAAGCACAAGAAGAGTTTTAAAAAAGTTGGGGTTTCAGAAACATTATAAGATAAATTTGTGTTGATGTGGACTGCTTAAGATTGTAAACCACAAAATGGACATAAGGTCATTGACAATCCAACCAAAGTTACACACTAAATCATTGAAAAAAATGTGGGAAATGCATACCCAATATGATGCAACCAATATTATTATAGTGGATTGTTCACTTGAGAGAGAGAGAATAATTGGTTGATTGATGAACTATGGAGAATGTTGCATAAACTCAAGAAGGCTATAGATGTGTGAGCTACTTTGAAAGATGTTCAATTACATTTAGAAGTACCTTAAGATGACCGATGTCTATTTCACGCTATTATATATATGTTATCATAAATTATTGCTTTTATTTCACAACACTAATAAAATAATTGTTGATTTGGTTTGTGATTACCTAAAATATATATATATATATTTTTTTGGGTGAGATATTGTCTTGATAACAATTATTGATTTCAATGGCCATTTGATGTTTTCATATCAAAATTTCCCATGCTATACAAATTTTTACAATGGATTACATTATATGTAAAAATTAATAGATAACTAGCCTATCTGTTTGAATTAGATAATTGCAATTATTTGTTACAATTGTGGTTTAAGTTATCATTATACCTCTTAGAAATTGATAATGTGAAGGATGGCCCATTACATTCTTATAACTTTTTTATTCCATATAAGTTGAAAAACTATATTAGGTTCTATGTAGCACCAACAATAAACCTACAATTTGTACTAAAAGAAACACAAAAAACAACTAAGGTAGAGACTCTAAAAATTAGCATATGATTAATTAGGTTTGAAATTTAAAAATTGTAATATATTGTATGTGGAAATTAATATATAATTAGTTTGTTTACTTGCGCTAGACCATTGTAATTATATTTTTTAATTGCTCTTAAAGATATCATTATAAGTATTAAAATCAATGATTTAAATGGTGGGTCAATGCGTTCTTAGAAAAATTTTATTCCATACAAATTAAATAAAGGTATTAGGTTGTATGTATAAATTAAACATATCATTAGTTTGTTCATTTTAATGGAGCCATTGTATTTGTATTTTGTGAATGCTATTAACTCGTTGTAAAATTCCCTTTGCATACAAATGGAAATAATTCATAATAAATGTTAATATCATTTTTAAATTGGTAGGTGTTTATGTCTTTAAGCAATGAAGTGTAGATATTTTAATATCATACATGTGGTTGCAATGTAGATGCAGATGGGCATTACTACAAATCAAAAGATGTTGATAGTTGAAATGGAAGGAGTATTGTTTTAATCATACACCAAAGATTAACAAAATTTTCATATTCAAAGAGAACTAGACTAATAATTTGGTGATAGGTCTTTTTTTTTTTTGGTGATAGGTCCTATTTTTTTTTAAGGCCTTTTCAGTGAAAAGTATTAAAATGTTGCTTAAAAAATTACGATGTCAAATTATGGACATTAAATGTCACTGATAAGTACATCTGAAAAATACTTGAAAAATCAAATATTGATATAGAGGACTTTAAATTTGCATGGGATAGGTCTCATTGTCACTTGCAAACAAAATTGGAAGCAGGGAGAACAAGACAATTTTATGAGAAAAAGTTGATTGATGTGTGGTCCAATATGGAGATAATTATGAAGAATCAAATGTATTATTAATAGATACAACAAAGCATACTTTTCAATTCACTGGATATCGATCAAACCACGTCTTGATAAAAATCCTATACAGGAAAAGTGCAAGATACTTGACTTATGCAAGTTTTATTCCCCTTTCTTAAGACGCTTCATTGTATCAAACAAAAACATGAGTACATTCAAATGTTCAATAGAACATGTACTTCATTGTAGTGGATGGAGATAATTTCCTTTATAAATTTGTTGAAAAGTACATTCCAGTTTTTTAATACATTTTGGACATAGTTTTTGTTGTATCAATTTGTATGATTTTATATTTTTTGAAATATATGGGAATTGGCAACTATATTAATATGTATATTTCTTATTATTTATAAATTTTCTTGCAAGGATTTTGTTGTATCGGTTTTTTTGTTTTGTTATCTTAAAATCTAAAATGTGTGTGTGCGCATGTGTTGTTAAATGAATTGTTTGCCTTTTGAATTATCTTTTGTTGTATCAATTTGTATGATTTTATATTTTTTGAAATATATGGGAATTGCCAATTATATTAATATGTATATTTCTTATTATTTATAATTTTTTTTGCAATGACTTTGTTGTATCGATTTTTATTTTTATTTATTTATTTAATTTTTTTTCTTTGGTTTGATAAATCTAAAATGTGTGTGCGTGTGTTCTGAAATGAATTGTTTACCTTTTAAATTATTTTACATGGACCATCAAGTCATGTTATTTTTAATGATTTCTGTTTACTTATATGCATCAATAATCATATATAACTGTGAAATATAAGTTTTGAAATAGAACTCCTTGCAAACAAAGGTGTAATTCTTACTAAAGAAATTATAATAGTTTACTTGATAAATGCTATGTGCACTCACTATTCACTATTAAAGCTATTGGGAAATGTGTCATAGGTGAATGATTTGAATTTTTTGAAGCATAAGATATGTGATTTCTCAATTCATAATTTTCATAAATTTATATGCTTAAATCAATTAATGATTGTAGCTGCAATCATATCATATTGAAAATCAACAAGGCACAAAGTCAGTTATTCATTTTTTACATATAAAATGTACTAATATGAGTGCATAAATATGATTCGTAATTTTTCGGATAAAAATATATTGTAAATGGTTTTGCATTTCTTCGAAAAACATATAATTAAGATAATGATTGCTAAGTGGACTATCAAGGTTTGGTTAGACACTATCATGGATGAATTGTGTTTTTGAATTGTAAGGCATCTAATTTCATTACTTAAAGTTATTTTTTTGTAAATTTGTATTTTAAATAAACTGAAATCATATCATTTGAGCTAGAATTATAAATCATATCATTTGAGCTAGAATTATATTGACTTGTACTTAGTTATGTCCAATAATATGAGTGTATAAATGTGATATATAATAGCCATATTCTATGATGCATTTCTTCCAAAAATAAGTCTTATAATTTCTTGGTAATAAGTATTAAGTGGACACTTTAGGCTAATGGGTGATGACACATAGGTGAATACTAGTTAAATTGTAGGGCATTCTATTTTTAATCCATAATTCTATCACTTAATTTATTAAGAGTATTAATTTCATATTGTATTGTTTTGAAACAAAACTCTATGTAAAACAAAATTATCTTTTTAATAAAACATGGAATAATTAATTAACAATGTGTTAAGTGGACCATCTAGACTCATTAAAGAGATGGGTAAAAAATGGTTGTATTTAAACTTTTTTGCACCATAAAACATTGATTTTCCCATTCATATTAACATTTTGTCATTTTCAATTCTTAAATAGTTTATTTGTGGTTTAAATAATTTCATAGAATCCAATAGGACTTGAAGAATTCTATTTGTTATATGGATTTATAGAAGTTTATAAATGTGATGCATTTTTGAAATGTAGCTCTTTATATATATATATATAAAATAAGTAATTGATAATGAGTTCCAAGTGGTCTATATAAAACCATTTATAGACTCTTATTTTCCTATCGCGAGGATTAATATAAATGTATAAATGTGACATTTTTTTTGAAATAAATCTCCATGTAAAAGTAAATGATTTTCCTAACAACACATGGAACAATTAATTGGTAATGAATGTTAAGTAGATCATTCAAGTTCATTTAGGATATGGGTCATAGATACATGTAATTAAACTTTTTGCATCATATGAAATTTGATTTTTCGACCCCTATTAACATTTGGTAAATTTCAACTCTTAAATAAATTTTTTGTAATTGAAATAATCTCATAGAAGCCAATAAGACAAGTATATATTAAATTCTATTATGTATGTATATATACATGCAATTTATTTTTGAAATAAAGTTCTTAATGTAAGTAACAATATATTTTTTAGAAAATTAATAATTTAAAATCAATTGTTGATGAGTTTTAATTGGTTTATTCTATCTTGAATTGACAACTTTTTCTAACTATGCATTTTTAAATCAGTTATTTCTATATGTAATCATGTCATATAAGTCAGTAAGTCAAGAAACCATTAATTGATTTTTAGTTAACTATCATGTGGTTTAACATGAATGTATAAATGTGACATTGCTATTTCTAGAATAAAAATCCATGTAAAAAATGCATTTTCTAATAAAACATGGATTAATGAATTCACAATGAGCATCAAGTAGATTATTTAAGATCATTCAATAGATGAGCCATAAATGGACGTCTTTAAACTTTTGCACCATATGACATGATTTTCCCATCAAGATTAACATTTTGTAAATTTCAATTGTTAAAGAAATTATTTTGTACTTAAAATAATCTCATATAATCCAACAAGACTTACAAGCTATTTATTGAATTCCATTTAGTTATATGTATTGATATAAGTTTATAAATGTAATTTATTTTTGAAATAAAGCTCTTAACGTAAGTAAATATATACCTTTTACAAAACTAATTAGAGTTAATTGATAATGAGTTTTAAGGGGTATATTCAGACTATATGAAAATTCAAGTGTCATAGATCAATGCCTTTTAATACATATTTAATCTTCAAAATCAATATCTTAACGATAATTTATTTGTATTTACATTAAGTATTTAATAATTAAAGAACACGAGGACTTATATAAATTTCAACTAAAATCCATGAGTTATGTTTCATAGTCATTTTTTCCATAGTAAAAAATCTTTTCATTTTCTCCTCTTAGTGAAAGTAATGGTCAATCATGATTTTCCATACAATTGAGACTAGTATTTACATACATCGAGACTATTATTGGTTTTGACAATGTTTACAAGGAGATATCAATATCCACACTATCATCAACTGTACTAATATTTGAAAACCCTTGCCTCCACTACTTACAAGAAGACCACTAATTCTTGTTTACTTCAATTTGTGACACTGTCCATCGCAATGGAACGACTTGAATACCCATTTAAGAACTCTCATTTGATGTCCTTGACTTTGAGTGGAGATAGGTCAATGGTGCCTAACCTTCTTGAAATACCTAGATCAACAATGCCTAACTTTTATAATAGATGCTTGGATGCTACAAAGATGAATGATCATCCCCTCATTAGTGCTTCATAAAGGCATGAAGGGACCGTAGGAAAATTGAGCACAAAAACATTTTGCTAGGTTTTTAGTAGAATATTTTCAATGCAATGCAAGGGACACACATCCTTGCCATTTACACTAAGATCCTCACATCACCATCATTCAATCAATAAATCCATCTAAGGCTTTGGGAAAGGGGGTTAGAGTCACCAGACACAAAATTCAAACATCGAGGAATCTAGTCCGTTATCCATAACTATAATATCTTCATTGTATGTTAGAAATACTAATATGATTTAGCTTAAATCGATTGCTTCTAAGAGTTTGATTTCACACTCCTATTGTGTATTGATATTATTGTACATAGCAACTTTGTGTTTCACCTATTCATGATCTCTACTTGGTCTGAAATTACTAAAATTATTTTTATGTTGAATTAAGTTAATATGGCAATTTACAAAAGAATCTCACTGCTGTTATTTTTATAGTAATTATTTTTATGTTGAATTAGGTTATGCATTTCTGTGACTGCTCCAGGTTCCAATATGATTTTTCCTTCCTCTTCAATTTCTGGCAATATTGCTTGAACTGGGATCTTTTGCAACTTTTGAATAAGTGGCCATACTTCTTCGTCCTTCTTCCATTCATCCCTTGCTTCGTTTATCCAATCTGGTTGGATAATAGAAATAACACAAAACAATGCTTCCACATCCTCATCCTTGAAGAGTCTTCCCATTCGGTAAGGTCACCATTTTTTAAGTGCATGTAGTATTGCCAACATTTCCTTCTCATAAATAGCTTGCTTGAGATGTAGCAGTAAAAATACCCGATCACCTACATCAAAACATTTTTCACTACGATGTTGATCTACCTGTTGTTTCGTTTGATTTTGCACCAAAGTGGCATTATACTTTAAAAATTGGAGAACTTGTTGTTGATGCTCGATGTGATCTTTCATTGCTTGAACCTTTTTCTTCTTGATATGTCTTTCTATCTCTAGAGTTTGAGGAGTGGTAATTTCTTCCAATCCTTTACAAGATATGGTCAGATTCATTTCTTGCTGCTCGATGTGATATTTCACTTCTTGAACATATAAATATTTCCAATGATAACATTACATGACAAAACAAATATAGCACAAGCTAGATTTCCTTTTAGCCCAAACAAAAACATGTTAGCATTAACAACATTGCAAGGTAAAAGAAAATCT
>Ga0181473_100259_pt1 | contig 11821 bp, 7 predicted proteins | sample In2P11_FD_119089 | JGI IMG/M metagenome (GOLD analysis project Ga0181473, IMG submission 119089) | Clean room microbial communities from NASA Spacecraft Assembly Facility at Jet Propulsion Laboratory, Pasadena, California, USA -... ... | reverse complement strand
AAATCAAAGGTCTCATGCCATCAAATCTGGTCTTGGTATTCATGAAACTGTTAAAGGTGAATCTAGCTCACAAACTGAAGCAAGGAACTCTAATGCAAAATCTGAAATGCTCAACAAGGAGATAAGAGGTCAACCCCATCAACAACCAAGGAAAGAAAGACTTCAAAGAAAATAATTTACTCCCAACTGTGGAAGTGATAATAGGTTCTTTCCTCTAATGAACAACATTGAATTTTTATATGTCATAATTTTGGACATGTTGCAGTCAAATGCAGAAGTACAATGATTCAAGCTAATAACCATCACATAGAAAGATCATCAGCTTCCAAGTAATTTAAGGGGTATTTTTTTTCCTGCAATATGTTTGTTCACAAAGCCATTAACTTCTATGGAGGGAATATGAAACATATAAGATGTTATTCTTGTAAAAAGTTTTGGCATATAGCAAAAGAATGTAGGAGCAAAATTCAGCCAACATACCAAAAGGAGAAAACATCATCACACTCCAAGGTATGGAAGAAGAACGAAGTACTGCCAAAAATATGTGGCATAGCGTAGTATACAGACAAAACAGACTCAGGAGAAACTGATAGTATCAAATTTCAGTGTTCTAATTCTCAAATGCAGTTATCATGAAGACAAGTTGCGTATATACGTGAGTTCGAAGCTGCACAATTGTATATATGTTGGTTTGATAAAAAAGCAGTGGGACAGACTCAAAAAAATGATCTGATATGGTTCAAACAATTATCAATTATCTTTTCTATCTTCATGATTGATGACTACAATCTATGGATGGAAGTGCTTTTGATCCTCATAAGTTTTTGATAACTTGATGTATATCTAATTGATGATGATGCCTTGATATTTCTTACTGATATATGCAATGATTAGATATGACAGTGAACAGGTGACACAGGGTCAGGGGGAGAATATATTATGTTTCTAATATTGCATTGTTGGCATTATGTTTAGAAGTCTTTGGTACCTAATGATTATTATCAATGGCGATGATGCTTATGTGGCTAAAGTGTTTAAATGATACATCATGCTATGTTGTGGTTATGAGTTGCCTATGATGATGATACTTGTATTACTTTGGGTTACATAGTCATCATTTACATCAAGTTTATGGGTTATTGTGGATTACTTTTGATGATGCATACAGTACATATATGTTCCTTACATGGTGATCTTCATAAGGACAAGGAGAAGTACAAAGCTTGAGTACAAAACTTCATTATTTGATATTGAGCCACTCATTTATTTTATGTTGTTGTCATCATGCCTTCAAAGATGCATAAAGTTCATATGGTGCAATTATGGATGAGTATTCCCATAGTTTTTGTCTCTCACATGGTATATTGGTTGAGGATTATTGATCTTGATGGTATCAAGAATGTTTGAAAAATGATTGTGAGCTCATGGTTTGCTAGATACATATTTCTATCTCTTTGATGGATACCCATTATGTTGGATACATGGATGATTACTTAAGTTGCATATTGATAAATACTATTAGTTGGCCAAGAGAATGGTATTATTGTAGGTCACTTGAAGAAATAGCTATTTGAAGACATGGATTACTTAGTCACATAATGATAATGACTTCTTACTTTATGATGATAGGTTTTATATTCACATATGTTGATTATCATTGTTGATGCTTATTAGATGTGGGATGTTCCCTAGTGATGATACATGGTTGATATATTGATGGATCTTGTTGAAAGATCATGTAGTTTCTTGATGATGATATTATGATCATATATGATGACTATGGTGTTTTCACATACATATGATATGCTATGAATGATTTTGTGTTACTGCTTGGACATGGAAGGTTATGATAAGGCTCTTTATACTAAGGAAATGAAGCAAGTTGATCTTGATGAGATCAGGAGGATGAGTTTATAACTATATGCAGCATACTCTGTCACAGGTTCATGATATTTACTTTGTCATATCTTGCGAACTGATGATGTAAATATACAGGTTGTTGGTTTGGATGCTACTGACATATGCTTATGGTGCAGATCATGTATGGTGTATGATAGTTGTTGATCACTATCATGGTCTTGTTTAGATATTTGGTATTTTTTATAAATGTCATGTATATCATTTCATGTAAAGGTCATGCAAAGGCCCATGATGTAATAATATGTCTTTGTTTGTCAGAGTCTTTTAATGAGTTCTTTTTGGTCATATGATGTAATTTGTACTCTCACCATGCATGGGAAGGATGATGTACTAATTTCTATATTTAGTCATGTATAAATAATTGGTATATCCCCACTTGGTTAGGTAGATGAGACAAATTTGGTATATCCCCACTTGGTTGGGAGATTGATGTATGTATGAATCATTGGTGATAGGAAGGTCATACTCACATAGTTGAGTTATAGAGTCATGCTATTCTTTTGGAAAATATTTTTTTTACAAACTCTGCATGTGCTCAAGGGGACCATGAATGGTATAGTGCATCTCAACATGTAAAAAGGGGGAGTTTAATTAGAGAATTTAGCATGTGCCTACGGGGAGCATTATCAATGTTCATATTCAACTATTTAGATATGAAAGTCTTCATTTTGGTCCCTTTGCCCTCGATATCAAAGGGGGAGAATATCTTGGTCCACCCTTTTCCCTTGATGTCAAAGGGGGAGGGTATTTCGGTATGGATTGTTATTGGTGTTTCTTGTTATCTCTAATAGTTCCTACAGCTTGCATTAATCAACAACAACATGGTTTCCATCAAGTCCAAAGGGGGAAATTGTTGGCATTATGATGCATGTATTGTACTTGATGACAACCCACTTGTAACAGAACAACTCAGTTGTATATGGTAACTAGATGAATCTATGTAATTAGATGAATCTACAAAAGAGATATTAGATGTGACAGAATGCATGGAAGTTGTGTTTACAGATGTGACAAAATGCAGGGCAATTGAAAGGAATCATTTTAGAAGTAATATGGAAAATCACATTATTACATGTTTATTCAGAGGGAGCAAAGTAATGGTACAAAATAATAGGATGAAGAAAAAAGACATTCTCAGGTATCTTAAGTTCTATACGTGGGTTCACTATACAAAATGATCGTGTACACGTGGGTTCACTATACAAATAGAGTGTATATGTATGCACACACTTTCATAAAAGAAAAAGCGGGTATGTGATGAAAAATTAAGGAAATTATGGTGAAAGAATACCAAGGGTCAATACCATGGTATTAGCCCACAATATTGGGTAGGGTAATGACTGTTTGATCCCATCCAAGAATACCATAGATCCTAAGTGTGGTTTTGGTCCGAGGTATTGGTCCAAGGTTTTTGGTCGAAGGTATTCGTCTGAGGTTTTGGACTGAGCTTTTTGGTCCAAGGTATTGGTCCAAGGTTTTTGGTCTGAGGTATTGGTTCAAGGTATTTGGTCCGAGGGATTAGCTCCAAGTGGTTTTGGTCTGAGCTATTAAGAAAGGCCAAAACTATATAAGGAGGAGAAGATCAAAGGGCAAAGTGAAAAAAGAAATGAATTTCTTATGAAGTGTTAGATCGAAAGAAAATATACATGTTATGGGTTTCTGATGGTTTTCTTGATCTGAACTAAGTATGCACCTGAGTGTTTGAAGATGGATGAGATCTAATGATGGATCAGGATCATAATGAATTATCATTATGTGATCTGATAATGGATCAGCTAGATCTGATTGCTAACGAACATTTTATCCTTTATATGTGATGATCTGGGCATGTCTAAAGTCTGGAATTACAATGAAGTTATAAGTAAGTACTTACAGATCTATCCGCTGGTTCGCTTTGGTGAAGGTGCATATACACGTTGTTTGGATCTTCTAAGTAGCGTATGCAAAACAAAATCTTGATGTTAAGGGATGATTGATCTATCATATCAGTGTTGTTGTTTTACTATTGTTTGTCAATGATGTCTTCATTAGGTCTGAAAATAAAATTGATTGTATAAGGAGATTGAGTCTCGTTGATTGATTGATTGAGAAATAAGGGTGATATTTGTTGTTATCTATTTAGAACTATGTAATATGATAGTAGATGTTTAGAATGTCATTGATTGGTATAGTTTATGTTTCAAAGGTTTTATGATTCAGTATCTTTAGAGGTATACGCAGGTTGGGCAAAAGGAAGTAGTGTATACACGTAGGTTTTCTTCACTGAAGGAGCATATACATTATGACACATGCCTTTTGAGGTTATAGTTAATTCTAGTTGTTGTTGTAGTGTTCTGGGTTCAAATCTATTTACTGGTTATAGTGATCTTTCTATTCTAGTTGATTGGATAAATTTGATTAAGTTTGAATGAATGGTTGATTTAGTTGTGTCAAAGGTTCTATTATTGTTTGATTCAAATGTGTCAGAGGTTCATAGGTTTCAGTAATTGATTTTTTTAGTTATATCAGAGATTGATGATTGGGTTTTAGTTATATCAAATATTGATAATTGGGTTTCATTGATTGGTTGATGTGGATATATTTGATGGTTTTATTGTAGTGGTGATTGATTTTGAGCTTCAATGTTACTAATGGGTCCAGTATGAAAATTTGATGAAACATGGCCTTCATATTGTAGTGTTCTGTACCAAGAGTATCCAATCTGAAAATTCATGAAATGAGGTCCCTGGAGGATACTGAGGGTTGGAGACTTCAGTGAGGAAGTCAAAGCTTCCTACCAGTAGTGGCTGGTGATTTGATCAGGGGGTTGGAGCTCCCTTCTAGTAGAAGCTAGAGAACAAGTGAAGGTTGTATCTTTCTGTAGGTCAGATCCTATGTACTAGTAAACATATCAGCTAGTACAAGAACTAGGGGGTTGTAGCCTTCTACAGGTGGGTGCCTGCGTACTGGTATGAGTCTGCACCACTAGAAGATTGTAAACACTTTTTTCTTATTATTAAAAAAAGAAAGAGATGACAACATGAGGTGGTTTTTACCCACATTGGGTTTCCACCTTAAATCTTGGTGTTCGTGTGTGTTGCTTCTGTGTGATCATTTATTCTATTATTACTGCACATGGTTATTATTTAAAGTTTAATAAATTATTGATGCACTGATCAAAGATCAACTTATGATGAATTAACTGAATCATAAGTTCAATGGATATACGTTGGTTGCCTTAAGAACAATTCCATGCACATGTAAGTTCCCTTCACTGAAGTAATGTATATAAATCTGATTATGGAAATGAAAATGCTATTGAGTTGTAAATACTGATTCACCCCCCCTCTTAGTATTACTCCCAAAAGAAGATTCATCAAGATGAGAAACCAAGAGGGAGTAGCATCTATCAGGCAAGTATTATTTAGTAGATCCATTCTCATTTTCTGGAAAGGAAGAATAAGATCTTACCTACAATCACTTGGAGCAGGTGTTTGGGGAATCATTGAAGGAGGCTATCAACATCCATCCCCCATTCCAATGAATGAAGTAGAAAAGAAAAAATATGAGACCAATGAAAACTTTGTCAATGCTATGTTAGGAATCTTGGAAGAATCGGAGTTTGTAGAAGTCATGAAATTGAATACCGAAAGTGCTATATGGGACAAAATCATCCAAGTTTATGAAGGCGGCACCAAGGCAAAAAGTTTCAAACTTCAAAGACTTAGAATTCAAGATGAAACTCTCATAATGCCTATTGATGAAAGTATTGCAAGTTTCTTTCTTGAGGTAGATGTGACCTTTATTTCAATGAGTAATATCGGTGACAAAATAAAAGAACCATCAATGGTTGAGAGAATATTAATATCTTTAACACTAAAATTTGATTCGAAAGTCTCTACCATTGAAGATATGTAGGATTTAAAGAAACTTACAATTAAAAATCTTCATGGTATTTTAAAAGCCTATGAAATGAGTAAAGTGGCTCCCTCAAATATGAAAGAAGATGCATTCAAATATACTTCTAATTAGAGGAAAAAGAGGAGCTCAAGGAATCAAGGTATGTATTAGATGAAGAAGAGGAAAAATTCATAAGGAAACTCCAAGTAGGCACTAGAAGATTTAGAGGGAAGCATCCTTTCAAATGCTTTACTTATGGAAGAGTTAGTCACTATGCTGCTAAATTCCCTTATAAAGAAAACCATTCAAAAGGGAAGAATTCAACAAAAGTAAATTTTAGAGGAAGGTTCAAAAACAAGAGAAGCTTCTACACATACAAAGATAGTGATGGTCTTTCAAATGGTGAAGAACGTGAGTTTGATCAAGAATATCAATTACTTATGGAATTGGAAGATAAATGTATTGATGAGATTGATGTTTTTCTTTATGGATTCCCTATAAGAAAAGGATAATCTCATAGAATAAATAACTTAAATTAAAATTTGTTTATAAGAATCTAAAGTAGAAGAAGATGATTAAGAAAAAAATCGTAGAAAAAGAAAGCCATAATGAAACGTTAGAACTAGAAGTCTAAGGAACAAACTTCAGAAAGAAAAAAGTCTAAACATTAGATTTGTTAAATGATATGAGACCTTAGAAGTAATCATGAAATTAAAAATCTTTCCTCTTATAAATATAGGCCTCAGATACAATGGATAATCATTAAAGACTGTAAAATATTCTGAAACAAGTACACGAAGCTATCTCAATGCAATAAAAGGATGTAGTCAACAAAATTCCATATCTTAGCAAAGGAATAAGGGACCAAATGTTTCTCAAGTGAATCACCCTTATCACAATCAAAGGGAAAGCTACACAAGAAGGTATTACACTCCTAGGAATGTTTACTTTAATGGTCAATGCCTCAATTGTCATAATTATGGTCATAAGGTTGCTCAATGCGTTTCTTATAAAACTATCATGACTAAAGAAGCAAGAAAAGAAAACAAGGAGAATGGGTTAAAGAACTACTCTTACAATACCTTCTAACCTCTTCAAGATGAATATGAATGTTCCTTTTGCAATAACATTGGGCATACAGATATTCACTTCAGAAGAAAAATATGATCACTCTTCAGAATGAATAAAATGCAATAACATCTAAGGTAGAGGAAAAGAAAACCATATAATCTAAGAATTGTGATTTCACTTTATATGTAGGAGATCAAGAAAATATGTGGTACATTGATATTGGGTTTTCAGAACATATGGAAGGTGATAAATATAAGTTTATGTCCTTTAATGAAATAAATAAAGAAAAGAATGTAAGATTAAAAAATAATTCACCTACTGCTATAAAAGGAAAAGGAACTGTATTACTAAAAGAAAAAGTTAAAACTAGAAATGTTTTGTTTATTACTGGATTAAAACATGACTTGTTGAGTGTCAATCAGATATGTGATCAAGGGCATGAGGTGGTTTTTATATCAAGGAATTGTGTGGTACGAAATCTTGATACAGGTGAGATCATAATAAAGGGAATGAGAAGTCCAGGTTGTGTCTATGTCTCGAAAGGTGGTTTAGAACATTTTTACTTGAGAAGATAAGTGAAATTTGGCTCTAACATGAAATATTGGGACATACAAGCTTCACTCAATTACTTAAGTCATGCAAAATGAGAGTAGTTAGCGACTTTCCTAACATCTCTTTACCAAAAAATACCATATGCAAATCATGTCAATTTGGTAAGTAAAGCAAGGTGCAATTTAATGCGAAAGAAGGTACTTCAGGTAAGAAACTTGAACTTATTGATATTGATTTGTGTTGTCCTATGAGAAAGAAGTCTCCTAATGGGGAACAATACTTCATATTATCCATTGATGACTTTACTCATATGTGTTGGATTGGCTTATTAAAACATAAAGATGAAGCATTTGATAAATTTAAAGTCTTCAAAGCACTTGTAGAGAATGGGTTAGATTTGAAAATAAAATGTGACAAATATGATAGAGGAAGAGAATTTATATCAGATGAAGTTTTTTACTTCTGTGAATAACATGGCATCGAAAGGTGTTTTTCTATAGCTAAAACTCCTCAAAAAAATAGAGTGGTAGAAAGAATGAACAAAACGATGCAACAAATGGTACGTGCCATGCTTGATGAGTCCAGAACAACTCATACCTTATGGGGGGAAAAAACACATACAAGAGTAAATATCCTCAACAAATCTTATATTCACGTAAATGTGAAAAAACTCCTGATGAACTATTGCTTGGTAAGCTCCCAACTGTCAAGCATTTTAGAGTCTTTAGAAGCAAATTTCACATAAAGAATATTGATGATAAAATTTGAAATATTGAATATTGATCTGATGAAGGAATTCTCCTTAGATACTCCTCTAGAAGGAAAGGATATAAATTCTACAATAGAATACTTGAAAAGATTGTTGAATGCATTGGTGCTTTGATTGATGAAGCATCCATGGGCAGGAAAAAGAAAGCACGAGCAGATTATGAATATACTCCTACAAAAGGATAAAATTGTGTAGGAGATGGAATCAATGAAGCTTCAAAAGAAGGAATTGACAATGTAGAAGAATCACAAAAGACTATGTTAATGTATATTCATAAAAAAATCCAGAATCTTAAATTCTAGGTGATAAGGAAGTTTTAGTACAAACTAGAAGAAATCTTGTTGGAACTTATAGTTATATAGCCTTACTATCCATGATTGAAAAAAAAAATGTAAATCAAGCTAGCAAATATGAATTTTGTGTTATGGATGAAGAACTTGACCAAATAGAAAAGAACCATACATGGGAATTAGTACGAAGACCTCATGACAAAAATGTTATTGGGAGAAAATGGGTATTCACAAACAAACTAAATGAACATGGAAAGGTAATTAGAAACAAAGCGAGACTTGTATGCAAAGGTTATGCACAACAAGAAGGAATATACTATGAAGAAACATTTTCACTTGTAGCCAGACTTGAAGCCCTAAGAATGTTTCTTGCATTTTCAATCTTTCATAACTTTAAAGTATATCAAATGGATGTTAAATATGCATTTCTATATGTGTACCTATAAGAAGAAGTTTAGATTGAATAACTTGAAGGGTTCATTGTACAAAACGATAAAAACCTTGTTTGTAAACTCAAGAAGGAGTTATATGGGCTAAAACAAGCTCCTCATGCATGGTATTATTTCCTTGACAACTATATTCAACAACAAGGTTTCACTAAGGGTTTTATAGATAGAAATCTATATATAAATATGGATGACAGTAAACTCTTGATGGTTGTCGGTTACGTAGATGACATCATATTTGGAAGAAATGAAGATTCTATGAGTCAAAGTTTTTTGTCAATCTTGCAACAAGAATTTGGAATGTCAATACTTGGTGAACTAACATACTTTCTTGGTCTTCAAGTTCAACAAGAAAATAAGTTTATATTTCTCTCACAAACTAAGTACGTCAAGGATATTTTAAATAAATATGGAGCGGAAGACTGCAAGCTTGTATGCACACCAATTGTAATGAGATGTAACCTCAGTTCAGATGATGCTTCTCCCTCTGTAAATCAACCATAGTACAGATCTATTAGCATGAGCTTTCTCTACCTTACATAGAAAAGACCATAAATCATGAATGTAGTTGGGACTGTTGCAGGATTTCAAGCAAATCCTAAAAAAATTCATCTCCATGTAGTCAAGATAGTATTCAAGTACTTACAAGGAACTCAATATTATGGTCTATGGTATCATAAAGATGAAAATCTTTCTCTTCATGGTTACACAAATGTAGATTGGGTTGGTAACATTGATCATCCAAAGAGTACTAGTGGAGGAGCATTCTATTTGGGACCTCTCTTGGTATCATGGTTCAACAAAAAACAAAGCTCCATTACTTTATCTATTGGTGAGGAAGAATACATTTTTTATGGATGTTGATGTACTCAACTTCTATGGATGATGCAAACAATAAAATGAATTCAAGTCGCATGTCCTCAACCTATACCTATTTTGTGTGATAATACTAGTGCCATAAATATTTCAAAAAATCTTGTCATGCACTCCAAAACCAAGAATATTCCAATCAAAGACCAGTTTCTGAGGGAATAGGTGCTTTCACAAAAGGTCAAACTAGAATACGTTACCTCGAAGGAACAAGTTGCAGACATATTTACTCAACGACTTCCACGTGATTCCTTTCAATGACTCATATAGAAACTAGGAGTGGTATATGCTTCATGACTTTCTTCATTATTTTGAGATATATTTCATGTTTACGGGGGGATGAGTTTGAAATTACTACAATTTACTTTATGTATCTACATCCAATGAAGGGGAGTCGTGTATATACACTATTTTGGTTCTTAATAGTAGCGTATGCTTCTCTGTGAATAAAAAAAGAAGACTATGGGGCAAACTCAAGGACAATTTCTGGTATACTGCAATTATTGGTTCTTTGGCCCTTTGCTTCATATATTAACTGGTTACAGTCCGTTGCTTCTAAAATCAAACATAGAAGTGATATTGGATTATGATGATTCTTAAAAGACATTGCTACTTTGATGAATTTACTATTTGATGAAGTTTCTTGATGGCCTTATTAGAGAATATGATCAATCATGATAGTGAACAGATGGCACAAGTTTAGGGGGAGGCTTTTGTATATCTCTAATAGTGCACATGATGGTTGGCATTTGATTTCTTGAGCATTCATTGTTGGATAATGATGCTCATATTGGTACTGATAGATGCTCATCCTTATATGGTAAATGATGGTTACTGATGACTATCATGGTCTTTCTATCTCACTATTGAGGTCGTTGGTTTTGGTTATAAATGTCATATTTTTCTCTTAATGTAAAGGTAATATAAATACCCATCATGTAACATTGTTATATTAAGTCATCATTCAACTATTAGAGTCAAATTCATTATGTATATAATCCCATTATTTTGGTCATTTGATGTAATGTTGACTCCAATATGTAACCCCACTATGTTGGGTAATTGATGTAAGCATGAGTGCTTGGCAATAAGAAAGGTCAAATTTGGTTGAGTCATAACATTATGTGCTTATTTATATATATTCTATAAGTTTCAGCATATGCTCAATGGGAGCATGGTCAATGCTCATATTTAGCAACATCAGACAAAAGAGGTCTTAATTCAACACTGGTTAGCCCTTTCCCTTGATGCAAAAGTGGGAGAGAATTATGGCATTTGGGAATTCTTGGTGTCTTCAGAATGCATGGTGACTTGGGAGAGAAGCTTTCTATATCTACATACATAGTTACAGGTATGTATAGGTGGTGGTGACCAAACACAAAAGTGGTATCCATCAAGTCCAAAGGGGGAGGTTGTTGGTATTATGACTAATGTGTTGTCCCTGAGAAACCTACTTGATAAACATGTCAACATGATGGTAGAAGAATGAGTATACAGGAAAGTACAGATGTGACAAAGAGATTGGAGAAAGGAATATCAATTTAGAGATAGAGGAAGGATAAAGGTGATATTTTAAAAGTATACATAGTACCTGTCAACAAAGGAAGCATACATACACAAGTATGGTGAAGCAAGGTTGCATATAGTTTCCACACCATAGTATTATCAATACAAGGGGTATTTACCATGGTATTTCTCGATAGTAATGAGTGCAATAATGTATATTTGATCTCGTCAAATAATACCTTTGACATAACTACAAAATTGGCCTAAGGTATTAGCTAAGGCCTAATCTATATAAATAGATGGAGATAAAAGTGTTAAGTGTGCATCTATTGGGTTATTGATGATTGGTCTTATCTAAAGTAGGTGTGCACCAAGGATTATGATAATGGATCAGATCTATTAGATATGAAATAACTATATATTGGAGTCAACATTACATCAAATGACCAAAATAATGGGATTATATACATAATGAATTTGACTCTAATAGTTGAATGATGACTTAATATAACAATGTT
>Ga0181473_100163_pt2 | contig 11830 bp, 11 predicted proteins | sample In2P11_FD_119089 | JGI IMG/M metagenome (GOLD analysis project Ga0181473, IMG submission 119089) | Clean room microbial communities from NASA Spacecraft Assembly Facility at Jet Propulsion Laboratory, Pasadena, California, USA -... ... | reverse complement strand
CGTGAAGGGAGATCTTTGAGTTTAAGTCCTGCGAAATATTCTTCCTTGCCTCAGAATTAAATGAGCAAAGTGAAAAGATAAGTGTAATAATGAATGTTAACTTACCTTTAGTTTCTAAGAAGTTTAAGGACACTATTTTTTTTTGTCATATCTTTGCATAAAGATTTAGTGATACAATATCCCTGAAAAGGGAAGCTAATTTTGAGCTCTTGCTCTTCTTTTAAGGTTGATGTGCTGCAATCACTTCAACCTTTTTTGTTGATTGGTTTTTTTTCTATAGGCGGTTGTTTTAAGTATTGTTCCATTGCTTTATTAATACATTATATATGAATTCGTCTGGAGTTTGTATTCGGAGTTGGTAAGCTGGGTTAGAGCATTCAGAATACTCGGTAAGGACTGGTTTTGGAAAATAGCGGTAATTCTTTTCTGACCAATGGTATTATTAATCACCTGCACTTCTATGCCGTAGTGGCTGCTTAACTTCTGAACGATCTCTTCGATAGTAGCATTTTCAAATACTATTTTTCCGTCTATCCAGGCAATCGTTTCGTCTGGTGAAGTAAGGGTAGTCAGCGAGAAGTTTTTTAAGCCTTGTTTGATAGCGGCTTTTTGGCCGCGGGTGAGGTAAGTAGCTGCCTTCGTCACGTTATCCTTCACCGACACCTTGCCCGAAAGAACGGTAACCTCTGAAAGGGCTTTGGCAGAATATGAGGAAACCGTAAAGGTGGTTCCAATCACCTGTGTTTTTAACCTGCCTGAATGTACAATAAAGGGCTTCTTGCGGTTATGGGCAACCTCGAAATAGGCTTCTCCTTTTAGAAAGACCTCCCTCGTGGGGCCTATGAACTTCTCGGGGAACTTCAGGGTAGAGTTAGCGTTCAGCGTAACTTTTGTTCCATCTTCAAGAAGAACGACTATGGTTTTTAATGATTGGGTATGGGCGGTTAAAAAGGCAGCCGTGGCAGCTCTTCTTTCACTGCTTAAATTATAGATGGCAAGGGAGCTGAGGATGAGGAGAATGATAACCGCGGCATATCTCAGGAAGACGTTTGTTCGCAAAGGTTTAGCAACCTCGCCTGAGGCAGCTGCCGGATACATCCTGTCCCAGTCGACGACAGGTTCTGTAGGTTCCTGTTCCCATCTGTTCCATACAGCATTTAGCTGTTCATCAAAATCATGAATGTCACGTGACTCTTTCAAAAGCATCATCAGCTCCCTGAATTCGATTTCATCGCATTCGTTCTTCAGATACTTGTTAAAAAGATAGGCAGATCTGTGCTTTTGATTCATCTACGTCTGGTTTCTATAGTAAAGACACGCGTGGAGAGAAAACAGACTAATAGGATGTTAAAAAATATTAACAGAATTTAAAGGGACACCAATGTTACGCTGTATGCGCTCGACGCGCTGACAGCATTCTCAAAACAACCCGAATTTAACAACAGGATGTACCATATTTAAGAAACAGTTCAGGTTCTCCTAATCCATAGCTGCGAGTATCGCCAGGGCAACCACCGTAGGATTTACGCCGTTTTTGATCAGGTGGGTCCTGATGAAATCCAGCGCTGCAAAAAGGTGATTCTTCACCGTGTTTTTCGAGAGATCTAATTGTTCGGCAATTTCATTATAATTCAGGCCCTCCTCGCGGTTAAGCGTATAAACTAATTTCCTCTGCGGCGACAGCTCATTCAAGGCATTAGCGATAAGCTCTCTATACTCCGACTCATGTACCCGCGATTCTGTTATGTTCTCTGAAATTACGGCAACTTTCATCAACTGATCACTAAGCCTCGAATCTGATGCAACTTTCCTTAAATAGTTTAGAGAATAATTCTTTGTTATTTTATAGATATACCCGTCGATATTGTTGACATTTTTGAGTAAGTCCTGGTTTGTCCACAACTTTATAAAGATTTCCTGCGTAATTTCTTCAGCGGCATAGGTGGATTTAGCAATTGCGTACACCGTGGCATATATTTTCTTTTTATACGCTTCAAATACTTGCTCAAATTCGGTCTGGCGGTTATTTTTTTAATCTCAAAAATGCCATAAAGTGAAGAAATTAGGAAGATGTATGTAACAAATATAATAAATGACTTAAAAAAGTATAGTTTTTTTAAATAATTCGACGATTTATTGGAAAAAAATTAATTCAGTTGCAGGCGAAGGTCTACGCTAGTCACCAAGAGCTCGTAAAGGCTCTCAACCTTGAATTGTATGCTTTGCACTTTTTAAATTAATAATTGGTTAGTGGAATTACTTCCAGTTTAAAACTAAATTAAATAATTAGAAATAACGAAACAAGCGTGAGGAGATGAAATATTGAAGCAGTTATCGGAAGTCGGAAATTGGATATCTGCTGGTCGGATATGGTCGCTTTGCTAGTTCGAGCTTGCAGTGGCTGTTGCACAACTAGCTAACAACATTATGTTTGAAAAAGTTGCCCTCTTTGCCCTGGTTCGTGTCTCCACGAACCAGGGCAAAAGGCTTTTTTCCGAAGTTAGAAATTGGTTCGTGAGGACAAGACCCAAGGCGTCCGGGAACATTACTAACGTTTCTTTCGATGTGCAACGGCCACTTGCAGCTCGGACTTCCATACGTAAAGTTAGCTTTAGCGGTTCCACGGATTTAGAAATAGTAGGCAGTCGTCGACTCCGTGATTATCAGCCTCATATACTATTCCCTATCATGATATGTTTTCTCATCATTTTACCCTCCTTAAACTGATGCGAACATTTCACGTTTCTCTATGTTCATCTGTTAGCTATTCAGCATCTTAATTGCCGAAGTAATAAAAGTAAAAAATAAGAATATGGGATTACTTAAATTATTAGTCACCGGAGCAGCGGTTGCTGCCGGTGTACATTACGTTACAAAGAAGCGTGCCGACGGCTCTTCTATCGTCGACGACTTAAAGGCGAAGGCTCCTGAATGGATGGAAAAAGCTCAGCCATACATCGACCAGGCAAAAGAGCGAATTTCGAAGGCAACCGGAGGTCAGACAGCTGGGAAAAATGCCAAAGATTATCCCGGCAAATTCGACAGTAGCGCGCCTGATCCTGATCCTACCTACAGCTCCTAGCTTCTTAGCCATTGGGGGCCGGCTTATTTGCCGGGAGGCCGATCCCCGCAGAGGGAAAACTACTGGTGGAACGGGAATCTTTTGCTCACCTCGAGAGCGGGCTGTTTTGATGTCCGCCTCCTCATTTCTTATTCCTCGTCTTCCTCACCGGTGTCTTCATCATTTAACGGAGCGTCATCTTCTGCTTCCTCGTCCTCTTTAAGTTTGCTGCCCAATGGATAGTTAAAATTCAGGAACTCTTCATCACCATTGATATCAAGATCCTCGTCGTTAATGTCCTCTTCTTCCGGGTCTGTGTTATAGTTTGTCCTAGTGTTGTGCTTTCCTTTCAAACAGCAAACAGGAGAAATGTTTTTTGCCCCGCTCTGATTTCCGCCCTTCCGCCCTCCACCCCCTTCTGGTTTGATTTTTGCAATCATTAGTTTGAATTATCCTATCTTAGATAAGGTGATACTTGTAACTTTAAACAATAATTACCAAATAATCATAAGGGCAATGGATACGAACATGAAGCCGGAAACGCTGGAAGATTTCTACCAGCATAAGTTTAACTACCTGCCACTGAACATGCAGCTGGACATAGGCCACTTCAATGTTTTCAGACTCGAAGACTGCCTTGCTCCGCATGCCGTGCCTCTTCAATACAGCCGCCGCGACTTCTATAAGATATCCCTTATCAGGGGCAGGAACCGTTATCACTATGCCGACAAAAGCATAGAGCTCGACGGCACTACCCTCATATTCTTCAATCCACAGGTTCCCTACACCTGGGAAGCAGTATCCGGCGAACCCACCAAAGGCTACTTCTGTATATTCTCGAGGTCGTTCTTTACCGAGAAGATAAAAAACGGACTGAATGACCTTCCCATGTACCAGATAGGGGGGAAGCCAGCCTATATGCTCGACAAGAACCAGGAGGAACGCGTGGCAGGAATCTTCGAAAGGATGCTGGAGGAGATAAAGTCCGACTACGCCTTCAAATACGACCTGCTGAGGAACTATGTAACCGAGGTTACACACCTGGCGCTAAAGTCGAGGCCTACCGAAAGCCTTTACCAGCACCCCGACGCCAGGTCGCGCATTACCACCGTCTTCACCGAACTGCTCGAACGGCAGTTCCCCATCGAGACGCCGGCACATCGCTTCACCATGCGCTCGCCGAAAGACTACGCTGAACAGCTCGCTGTACATGTTAACTACCTGAACCGGGCTATAAAACAGACGACCGGTAAGACCACTACCGACCTTATCAAAGAGCGACTGCTTAGCGAGGCTAAGCTGCTGCTCAAACATACAAACTGGAATATCTCGGAGATCGGCTACAGCCTCGGCTTCGAAGAACCTGCCCACTTTAATAATTTCTTCAAAAAAAATACCCTGCATACACCTTCAAGGTTCCGCACCAGCGAAATGGTGCGGTAACCTTAATCAGGTTTGGATGGTGCACCCGCAACCCTAAGCCCTGCTACTCTTAATTTCCTGGTTCCCCCTGTTTGGCCGGCTGAGTGGCGCCGCCCGACCCGCAACGCTTATAATCTAAAAAGCTTATTTTTTCCAGTTCGAAATGCTCAACGGTTATTTTTATCTCATTCTTGAGCCAGTAGTCGTAGTAAAAGGCCCGCTTCAGCAACAATATAATGGCGAGGATTGAAAATGTGGACAAAATAAGCCAGGACTCTCCTCTGCCGGTCCTGAAAGCCATAAAGCTGCTTATGCCGATAAAGAGAAAAGCCAGGGACATATTAAAAGACATGGCTCTTTTATACGACCATTCTGCCAGCGCCGGAACCTGCTCGGGTGCAAAAGCTCTGATCAGGACCATGCTTTTTGCCAGCGACTCTGATTTCATCAGCAGGTTGAACTGGCTTTCATTCCCTTTATCCTTTTCCTTCCTCGCCAGATGCCAGGCTTTAGTAAGGTAAAAGCCAGGATAAACCGCTAAATATTTATACCAGATATACCCTAATTCGTGCATGGTCATTCCAAGGATATAGGATATAACCAGGATCGGGAAAATATAAACGCGCAGTTGTTGCCATGAAATACCGGGGAGGGACTGAAACTGAGGATCGCTGGTGCTAATGTATAGCGCGAAGGCGGAAAGGAACAGCAGGCCAGGAAGAAGGAATCCGAAAATGTCGAACAGGAACAGCTTTAAGTTTTCCATGGCGAAGGTATTTTAGCGGGAATTAAGTTACAAAACTTTAGCTCTTCTGCATATACCTTCAGCCGTTAGCACCGGCAAATGATGTTGTAGACTTCCCAAGGTTTGATTCTTGCAAGTATCCGCTTGATCTGTGCAAACGTACCCTTGGCTCTCCCGCTAACTTTGTCTTATCAAAATTCAAAGAAATGAACACAGAAAGCAAAAAAGTATGGTTTGTAACGGGTACCTCTAAAGGGCTCGGCTTAACCCTGGTAAAACAGTTACTGAACAGCGGCTACAAGGTAGCGGCAACGACACGCAACGCCGAAGAGCTGAAGAAGGCCGCCGGCTACTCCGGCGAAAACTTCCTGCCCTTATCCGTCGACCTGGCTTCCGAAGGGAGTGTGGCCAATGCATTAAAAGAAGCGGTAAACACCTTCGGCAGGGTCGACGTGGTAGTCAATAATGCCGGCTACGGACTTACAGGAGGCCTGGAAGAGCTGACCGACCACGAGGCGCGCGCCAATTTCGACGTCAACGTATTCGGCACCCTCAACGTTATCCGCAAAGCGCTGCCCTACCTGCGCCAGCAGCAGTCGGGCCATATAATAAATATCTCTTCCATTGGCGGCTTCACCGGCCTCTTCCCCGGCTTCGGCGTCTACTGCGCAACAAAGTTTGCAGTACAGGGCCTCACCGAGTCGCTGGCCGCCGAAGTGAAAGACTTTGGCATCTATGCCACCATTGTCTCCCCCGGCTACTTCCGCACCAGCTTCCTCACCGGCGACTCCCTCAGAGTGCCCGCACAACCTATCGACGCCTACCGCGCCGTCCGCGAGTCGCAGGATGCCCACCAGAACAGTATAAACGGCAACCAGCCTAACGACCCCGAAAAAGGCGCCGCCGCTATTATCGCTGTTACTGAGCATAAGAACCCTCCTTTGCACTTGTTCCTTGGTCAGGATGCTTATGATTTTGCCGGGAGCAAAATTGAGTTGGTGAAGAGGGATATGGAGGAATGGAAGGAAGTGGGGACGCGAGTGGGGTTTTAGCGAGGGAAGTACAAGCGGCTTGGACTCCAACGGTGAGTTAGAGTAAATTGTCGTCGGCGTTTTCGGCTGGATGATATACTCAAAAACTTTGGGACTTCAGACCTGTCCGAGTTCAATCCCATATTCCATTACTGCGCAATTTCCTGATCCTTACCGGCCCCAGTGGCACGTTGTACGTTGTACAGAAGAGATAGGTTTTGCGGCTATCTAAGCAGCAGAAGAAATGACACTGTTTATTTTACAGACCCGCTTTCCTTGAATTCTCCTTCGACTTCACTTCGAGTGCTGTTCGGGAATTAGTTGACACATATTCGGGAATTGGTCGAGACATGTTCGGGACACCTTCGACAGTTGTTCGACTGCGCTTCGACAGTTGTTCGACAACGCTTCGACAAGTGCTCGACTAACCTTCGGCTGGGAGGGGTTTTTCCCGAATAGTTGTCGAAGATCAGTCGAAGGGTTCCCGAAGGTGTCCCGACTATGTCTCGAACTTGTATCGAGCATGTCCCGATAATCTCATGTGCGATATGTCTCGTCCTGAAATAGCTATACAGGTTTATAGCTTTATACTAATTGGGTTATACACTGCAATTTGTTATTCCTTTTTGAACTATACAAGTGGTTTTTTACCGTTATTTTTTGATTTCTGATTCGTCCTGGAATAGCTATACAGGTTTAAGCTTAATACTATTTGGGTTATACACTGCAATTTGTTATTCCTTTTTGAACTATACAGGTGGTTTTACCGTTATTTTGATTTCTGCTTTTCCATCGTTTTCTTAATGTTCCACATTGCAGGTGAGCCTCCTCCGGGGTGAGACGGTCACAACTGTCGTGCGGTCGAATCTGGTTGTAGGCAGCCACTGAACGGGCAATACGCTGCTTTGTTTCTGCCAGTCCTTGCTGTGATACGTATAAGTCAAATTCGGATTTAAGAATACCATTCATGCGTTCTGCGATTGCATTTTCGTAAGGATCGCCATTTTCTGTCATGCTGATTGCTACTTTGTTCTGAAGCAGAAGTGCTACATATTCTTTAGAGCAATACTGTGAGCCCCGATCGGAATGATGGATCAGAGGCTCGTTGTAGACCCTGTTCTCCAGTGCCATTTGCAGCGCCTCTATACAGCCCTGGGCAGAGAGGTCCTTTCTCAAGCAATATCCCATCACCTTATGCGAATAGGCATCAGTGATCAAGCTCAGATAAGCCCACCCCGAGCTTATTCGAATGTGGGTGATATCACTTACCCAGAGCTGCTCAGGCCGGGTGATTTTCAACTCCCTGACAAGATTTGGATATTTATGCATCCAGTGCCTTGAATCGGTGGTAATCACCCGCCGCTTACGTTTTCGGATATACAGACCATGCTCCCGCATAAGGTCAAACAGATAATCTCTACCACATGAAATACCGTGTGCAGCCAGTTGTGGAGTAATGATATGTTGGAGTTTCAGTGTCCCCACCCGCGGCAGATCCTTTCTTATGTTTAATACATGTTGCAGAATAATATCCTCTTTAATACCGGTATCCTTAAGACGCCACTGGTGATCATACCAGGCATGGCGTGTTTTGCCAAACAGTCGGCACAGTGTCTTTATACCTGTGCCAGGATAATCCTCTTTCATTTTGATGACTGCCTGGCACCAGGCTTTTTTCGGATATCGATCTTCAGGTGATCTTCTGCTACGTCGATCAATGTCTCAAGGGCTTTGATCTTCAGCTGGGCTTCCGCTAGCTGTTGCCGTAGTGTCTCCAAATCCTGATCTTTGGGCTCTTGTGGTCGCGATTTCTTCATGGCAATAGCACTAAGGTCGGCATTTTCTGCTTTGGTTTGCTTTATCCATTCACGAATAGTCCCACTGTTCCGTATTCCAAACGCTATTGCGGCATCACTCACACTCATCCCTTGTTCGATTGCCCGAAGTGCTGAGCGCTTTTCCGAGGGCTTATAAATCCGGGGAGTTACAGGTTTATGGGTCTGGCTATACTTATTTCGCCAACTAGCAAGCGTTTTGTCACTAATCCGGTAACGGGCAGTTACTACCTTAACTAATTCTCCATTTTCTACAGCCTTGACGGCTTCCTTCTTTTCTTGGGTTGAAAAGCGATAAGCTAACCGCTCTCCTGTACCCTGTTGTTCTTCTTGTCGAGATTCCATACATTTTAATGTGTATAGCTTTTTTAGGAAGTGACAATATCAGGCGGATCATATGGAAGCCCAATAGATAGACGTTTCCATCGTAGATTAGAAATTTGCCTTCCTCTTTTGCCGGATCGGTCAATAATCGGTCAAAAGGCGGTCAATTACTATCAACTACTGTCAATATTCCATTGGAAATTGACGCCCCTGAGTAACCTGCAGACCTTTGATCCCATAGCAAGGCGCACCGGTACAATGACAAGTGCTTGGAGAATTAATTAAAGTTTGATTCTTAGAAATTGAAAATTATGGGAAAAATTAGTAAAGGAGCAACCGGAGGCTTTTCAGGAAAAGCAGAAAGCGTGGTTGCTGATAACTGGAGAGATGTAGATCCCATCCGGATTGCCCGAGCTGACCTTTTCTCATTCCTCCTCCAATCTCGTCAATCGAGGGAGCAATTCTTTGAGTAAGCATTGGATAGTGGCCCGGAAGGTTCGGAAAGAGTTTCGAAAAGGTTTGGAATGAGGCCATAGTGATTCACCGTGGATACATATCGAACAGATCCCTAACCTCAACGGTGTGTACAACCGTAGTGGGTGGAAATAAGCAGGTTAAACGAATATAAAATAATAAAGTGACAGGGAGGTGGGTGCATTTCCCTGTTATTTCACCTTTCGTTAAACATGGGCATCAATTAATTTTCGCACATATCTGTTCAAGGTTCATTCATAAATGTCGGGGCAAGGCCTGTGTAAAGGTTTCTTTCGTGTCTTAAAAAGACTTCTCAGATCTGCGATTAGAGAGGTTGTTCTGAGGATTAAAACGCTGACGATTATGGTGTTATTGGCTTGTAAAAGCTGTATATTCCATAAGAACCAAAATATATATCTATGAAAAAGCTCTTTAAGAGATTTATTCCTCGTCACGATCCTTCGATTTGCTAACAGCTTCAAGCTGGCACCACCGAGAAGTTCAGATATCATTCTACAGCGTTAAGCAGGCAAAAGTGGCGGACTGATGCTACCCTGCTGCGGCTGTTTCGACCTTGCAGCTGGCACTGTATTCATTAGCTGATCGTTGTTTGCTAAAGGTATCAAGGCTATAATTATGGCTGATAATCATGGTGGTTTGGTACCAGGCGCAAGCTGCCACCAGCGAGCTACGTGTTTAGGTATAAGCGGTATAAATGTTGCTCTAGCTTTTCAAGTTCTAATACCGGTGGCTAACTCATTTACAACTTACAACTTTTTGTTATATTTCACGTATATAGCGTAAGCATTATACCAAAAGGAAAGATTTAAAGTTTTATTTTAAGTTTTCCAGCTGTTATTTTTGTTAGAGTTTGAATTGGGTTTTTGATGAGAAGAGTATTTTATTCCATTTTTTTTATTGTATGGGTGTTTTCTGCCTGTGCACAGCAAAATAATGCTGATAATAAGGCGACGTGGCTCAGGCAAGTAGCGAGCGCTGAAATGTCGACTGTGTTATTGAACAATGAAAAAAGTGTAATACCACTAAAAGAGTTGCAGAATAAGAATATTGCCAGTCTGAGTTTAGGGGTGAACCATGCAACTATATTTGATAGTATTGCCCGCAAATACACAGCGATCACTGCGTTTCCTGCTACCAAGTCTTCCGGTGAGATCATTGATTTGAATTCGCTGGGCGAAAGCCTCAAGCTCTATGATACCTATATCATCCAGGTTTCTGATCAGGCTCTGCATCAAATGAATACTGTGCCTTTTATCCTGGAGAGTCAGAAGAGTAAGAACGTTGTGCTGGTTGTTTACGGTAACCCGCGGGTACTGCCGAAACTTGACAGTGTAACCGCTCCAATCATCTGGCAACACACCGAGAATACAGAATCAGCATTGGTGACCTCACAAATCATCTTTGGTGGTATGACCGCCCAGGGCAAACTTCCTCAGTCGGTTTCCCTGAAATACAAGCAAGGTGACGGTTTCCTTACTGAAGTGACTCGACTTACTTATACGATACCCGAAGCTATCGGTATTAATTCGGAGGAGCTCGAAAGACCGATCGACGCCATAGTTCAGGAAGCTATAGCGCAAAGAGCTACTCCCGGTGCGGTTGTTCTGGTAGCTAAAGATGGTAAGGTTATCTTCAACAAGGCTTATGGTTATCATACTTATGATAAGCTGGTGCCAAACAAGCTCACGGATATTTTTGACCTGGCTTCAGTTACTAAGATCTCGGCTACTACCATTGCTGCCATGCGCCTGTATGAACAGAACAAGTTGAAATTGGATACCAATGTGGGCGCCTATATTCAGGAAGCGCGAAATACGAATAAGAATAATATTCTCGTCAAAGATCTGATGCTGCACCAGGCGGGATTGGTTTCATATATACCTTTCTATCAACGGATCAAGCCAGCCGACTTTTCAAGGGATTCGTCTGAACTATATTCGGTAAAACTCGCAGATCATTACTTTTTGAGGAAGGGTTATTATGAAGAGATCATGTGGCCGACAATGGTTAGGTCGCATTTGCAAACGCCTGGCAAATATGTCTATAGCGATCTGAGTATGTACTTCATGAAGGAGATTGTGGAACGCCAGACCACTAAGAGCCTTGCCGAATACATGCAAGAGCAGTTCTACAAACCTTTAGGAATGTATGGGGCAGGTTTTAATCCCCGTAATCGCTTTTCAAAATTGGCGATCGTGCCTACCGAGATCGACAACTATTTCCGGATGGATCTTTTGGAAGGCTTTGTCCATGACCAGGGAGCTGCTATGGCGGGAGGTATTTCAGGTCATGCCGGACTTTTCTCTACGGCGAATGATATGGCTATCCTGTTCCAGATGATGCTGAATAAGGGTAAATACGGTGGTGAAGAATATCTAAAGCCCGAGACGGTGGATCTGTTCACCAGCAAGCAGTCGGAGGTAAGCCGGCGCGGTTTAGGTTTCGACCGGTCCAATACCGACGAAGGGAAGAAATATCCGTCAGCTCTTGCTTCACCACAGACTTACGGTCATACGGGTTATACAGGTACCTGTGTGTGGGTCGACCCTGCAACCAACCTGATCTACGTCTTCCTTTCCAACCGCGTCCAGTCACCGGGCGGCAACAAGCTGCAAAGTATGAACATCCGCTCACGTATCCAGGATGCTGTATATCAGGCGATCGGGAATGATAGGTATTTGGCGGATAGGAAGCAGGTACTTAGCAGGTAGCTTTCAGCTTTCAGCTTTCAGCTTTCAGCTTTCTGCTTTCAGCTTCCCCCGTATATTTTACTCCAAACAAACATTCCGTTTATAAATTTCTTTTTAATTTGTGCTATGAAGATAGGTATCGTTTGCTATCCCACTTTTGGCGGGAGCGGAGTAGTGGCCACTGAGCTGGGCAAGGCCCTAGCTGCTAATGGACACCAGGTTCATTT
>Ga0181473_100256_pt1 | contig 11861 bp, 11 predicted proteins | sample In2P11_FD_119089 | JGI IMG/M metagenome (GOLD analysis project Ga0181473, IMG submission 119089) | Clean room microbial communities from NASA Spacecraft Assembly Facility at Jet Propulsion Laboratory, Pasadena, California, USA -... ... | reverse complement strand
AGCATATACAACACCTAGCAGAGTAGTCCACACAAGTGTGGCAGTCGTTATAACAAGTTTACAAGAATGAATTTGTCGAGTATTCAACGAAATAGTCCACACGGGCGAGGCAATGTTAACAACTGATACAACACATTTCCAACAACATATGCACTAAAACAATTCAAAATAGTTCAACTGTCTTAATACAGGTTAAAACAACATGCATTACAAGCATCCAAAGAATAGTCTTACAAACGAATACAATACATGTGTGAAAACGTGTTGGCCTATTAATAAGCTTATGAATTAAGCGAAAGTTCCAAGACACATCCGAACACCATTACATCACTAACCCTGATAGCAGGGTGTTGGAGCCACTGCTCCCTCCTCAAAGAAAAGATTACAGACTCTCAAGGCTATGTGGGAGGAGCCAAGGTGAAAAGTCCTTTGCATGTACAAATGAGGGGTATATATAGCCAAGGGTGAACTTGACCCTTGTGACTCTTTGACTTCCCTCATGACTGTTTGACTTACATGACTCTTCAACTGACATGACTCTTCAACTTTGTATGTGGGTCTCTTGGACTTCCACATTACATTACATTGATTACAACAATATGGCCCACAGTGGTGATGTGATTGCCGAGATGACTCATGACATGACTCAACATGACAATGCCAGTATGTTCATGCTGATGGTTGTGTCCATGTCAAGCTGCAGTGCTGCTGTGTGATGAGTGTGCTCTTGGTGTATCATAGCTTCACCATCTACATGGAAAGGTGTGCGGAGTCTTTGATGGTCTTGATGTTCGCTTGATGTTGCACGTGCATGTATCCCCTCCGTTGGTACTTGGCATGCTTCATGTGTTCATATGTTCCCGAACAAGTCTCCTAGCACGCGCTCCTTATTCATCTCGTTCGTCATCGCACCATGTCTCATCCATGTACATGTATCTGCAATCACTCATGACGAGACGACATAAAATCCATAAATCTCTGAGTCTACCATGACGCATCATCTTTCATTTTTGGGTGCAAGTGACCAGGAGAGAGGACAAGGCCCTCAAACTACGCAGATCATTTCAGGTTGGGATGCGGGCTCCGCGGCACTGTCAAGGAAAGTTGTGCAGGGGTAATTCGGAGGCTAGGATGAGTAGTCCAGAATAGCAGTGACATTCTATAGGATTTGGCTCAGTTGGGAGGCAGAACTGCGTAATATTTTTAGGGAGGCAGTGCAGGCAACATGGAGGACATTGGCAGTGAAAATTGCACAGATTCTCAGGGGAAGGTGGGAGTGGGATCTTGCCGGCCAAAAATGTGCAGGACTGGGAGGTAGGCATGCAGGACATGTCTGCGTAGTTTCTAGGATGAGTGAGGTGTCAGGCAGCTGGTGGATTGTCCAAGAAAACTGCGCAATTTTCAGGAGGAGCAATAGGCCACTAGTAGGGGTACTGACTGACAGAACTGCGCAATTTTTAGAGAGATTGCAATGACAGACAATAGGTGCCTTTCCCTCATGTCTGCGAAATTTCTTTAGTTAGTAGAGGTGGGCATGTTGACATATTTTGCGCAATTTTTTGGAGGAGTGAAGCCCGGGGTCACTCCCCGGTAAAAATATTTAGTTGACCAGTGGGAGGCTTGATGGATTGACTTGCGGGAAATGAAAATTGTGATGGTTTCTTGGGAAAATTCTGCATTGTTCTAGGTGATAGTTAGCCAAGTCGACTCCAGGATTGTGCAGTGCAGATTTCCTGGGAGGAAACTTCAAGCTTTATGCAATTCTGGGTAGCAATACTTGGTCACTGAGGGCTGAGGCTACTCAGTGCAACTCAGCGAAGGTCCGGCTGATGGAGAGTGGTTCAATCAACAGGTCTTCGACAAAATACTAAGTGTGTGAGTAAGTGGACTTGTGTATACATGACCTTACGAACACACACTCAACACAACTTGATGACGAGACACCTTGAACCAACAAGACAACATATGCTTAGTGTGACTGACCGAAGGAAGTGAGCGACAAGTGCAAGACTTGAGATAGATTGTTGGATGACCGTGAAAAAAATTGCATGACATTGCATACAACTTTGTGTTTGAGTGCGACAGATGCTTACATAGAAAATACACCTTGTACACACGAAGACAAACCTTTAACATAGCCAGAACATGACTGCAAGCATGACATTGTGACCAACATGCTAAAATATGTCCGATGAACGGTCAAGCAAAGGGGGTGTCAAGGCTCAACACGAGCTCATGGGAAGAGCTTAAGTGTTTGAAAACATCAAGGAAAAAACAAAGAAAGGCTTTGAAATTAGACGCAGGCCAAAATATTGGAGGGTGTTGCAGTCACTACAACACTTGGTGACACACTGCTTGAATACCAACTTCTCTATTTTGGTACATTGACAACACAGGGCCTTGGTCTATAAGGGAGTCTCGAATCATTGTGTGGGTTACTTCGGCTTCCCCACTTACCCCATGGACAAACATGGTTCACCTTTTTCCAACTTAGTCAAACACAACAACAAGTTTTAGCTTGACCATAGTGTTTCAAAATTGGGAAGGGTAGTTTGGCTCGCGAGTTTAAAATTTTCAAAGTATAAGTTTTCATCTCTGGTGTTGCTTCACTGCCATTAGGCCTAGACAATACCCCGATAGAGTCACAAAGGAACACACACATTTCTCCACTACCAGTGAACATGGTTAGTACCCCGGTGGAGTTGCATGCTTCACCTCTCTGCACAGGAAGCCTTTTTCTTCTTTCACCTTTGTATTTTTAAAAGAGGACTATGCATAAGCACTTATTTATTTTTGGGGCGGAAGAGGGATCTTGACTTATTGAGAGCAGAAGAGGTTGTTCCTTCAGAGAAGCATGTAAGACCTCTGATATAGATTTTCTCGTTTAGATTTTCCCCTTCTCCATTTCTACTAGTTGGATAAGCTTGAACACACAGAGCAAAAGGTTGAGTACAGGCATGGGGTTTCCTAGTGTGGACACAGGTTCATGGTTGGACTAGAGCTTCCCTTGTAGACAGCTCGTATTTTCCATCAATACTTCATCAACCAAAGGTTATAACCAAGAAAAAAGAAGATGGACACAGGACTGGCCAAGTGCTTAAGTGTCATAAGACTCTTTTAGTCTGAGCCACATACTCATTCGAAAGACAGAACTCATTAGAGGGCAACACTTATTGGCAAAACCAAAAATATCATGATATTAAGCAAACAAAACAAAGCGAAGAAAAATAATAAAGTAAATTGAAAAGACAACAAGTGAGCAAAGCGAGCAAGTATACAAACCAAACCAAGTCAGCAAGCAAACAAACATGAAAACCAGAAAGAAAAGAAAAGAAATAAAGAAAGCACTACTCCTACCCCTACGCTAAACAATTGGGGTTACATGAAATCAAATTTCTAGTGATGCCACTGTAGGCATACTTGACCTGCAACCACAAAGACACAAGCGATTATAATAGATAAAAAATAGTGTGCAACAGAAAATACCAAAACTTGACAATCTTGCACATGAGAGAGAAGGTCTTGCTTGTGGGAAGAAATATGTGTCACAATCACCCAACACACATGCTTACCTCTTCGATGACTACCATTTTTCAACAAACCTCGAAAGCTTCTTGTGAGTGTGTGTTCATCTGCACCAAGTTTCTTAGCGAGTGCAAGGAAGGATTGAAGCTTGTTACTTGCAACACGACTCGCCAAGGTAGATTGTTCTAGCCATTCAGCGATTGGATCATAAAATTTGTGATGGTTGTTTTGAAAGACTTGTGATCTTTGAGAAGATGGATTCTTGATTTGAAAGAGGGGATCACATGGGAATCTGGTACAGATAGATAGATCTGATCATTCTCATCAATCATGTCAAGATAGTGAGGACCTGCCATAGCCATCAGCACAGGCTGAAGTGCCTCACCTTCTTGAAATATGTCTAAGGAGAAAGATGTTACACGATGAAGATCATAGTGTGTGAAGCAACTGTCATTGGATGTACTATTGGGAAAATGATAAACTGCATGACAATCACCCAAGATAGAAGAAAGATCAGACCAATTGGTTGAGATTCCAGATTCCTTGTTTGACATGAACAAAGAAATTTTTGAACAATCTTGCGAATGCTTTGAATAATGGAAGCAAGTTCGTTGTGCACTAGATATGATAGAACACCCACCTGTAACTAGTGAAAAATTGCACAGGCATCATTGTCAACATAGAAATGTAGAAAGGATTCCAACACTATGAATGTGTGAAGCCAATTGGGGTGTGGTGAAGTGAGCGAAACTTGATTCGTGTGATAGCTTGTGCACTTGTCATTACACAGGGAGGTCCCTAGCGTGATGAGTTGGCATATTTGACGTGTAAGATTCGCAAGAAGATGAAGGAGTTGATCACGAGAGAGAACATCTAATAAGTATGACTCTAGAAAAAGATAGTCTTTGAGATGATCAAATTCATAGTTCCATGATTTCATGAGAGACAGACACTCCCAACCCGAATTGGATGTAAGAGAAGTGCATGAAGGCAAACATGCTGTAACAGACTCGTGGATTCGGTCATTAGCGAAAATTTGAAAATTTGAAATATAATATCACACCTAGAATAGTAAACATTTTTTTACATGGGGATCCACGTCGAGTGCAACCATGTAGATAGATGGATTGTGCATGAGAAAGAAAATTTGATTTGGTTTGAGGGGCATACCAGAGTCACGAGGTCCTAACATAACCATCAATGGATGTTGAAGTGCCTCGACTTCTTGGCAAGTCCCGAAACTTTCTAGAATTGAAAAATGGAATTTTGAGATGTGAACCAGGTCATGCATGTCTTGAGGATGGCTGTTGTCATTGATTTCAAAACTACTCTTAGGATGGCATCCATCTCTATCACAGGCTTCATCAAAATTTTCAGCTTTAGCAAGTTGCCTTGACTAGTTGTCTTCATGCAACATACAAGGTGATGACGAGTGGGAAGAGTCCTTTGCGTTGAGATTGTTTTCATCATGGACAACCTGACTGCCTTTTGTCAATTAAGGAGATAACTCACCGAATGAAGAAACAAGAGAATGTTGAGTATCTTAGATGCATGTTGATGCACTATGGATGGTAGGACACATGGGCAAGTGGGGTGAAGAGGAGGTTTCAATAAGGATGTCTACTTTGACCACTGCACATTCCATATATGAGTTATAGCATACATGAGAGAACAACAGATCACGTGATGTGTTCGGGCGTTCATCACCACATACGAAAGCATGGGAGTGATGACAACCCAAGGCTGGAGGTTGATTGAAAGAACTAATTTTTCATGATGTTTCTCCAAGATTAGCGGATTGAAAATCGATCAAGAATGGAAGCTCATTGCCTTGATGTGAACCATTTTGAAACATAGAAGAGGAATTTATTGTGTCTTCACCTTCCCTCTCCGACTACCTTGCACATGACCGTAATTTGAGCCAACAACTTGAGAATCAAGAGAATGCACACAACTAGCTTGTGAAGCAGATTGATTAAGTGATTAATGGTACAAAGAGTCATGACTTGTAGATGATGGAGGATGGTAGAGATACAGATCAGACTCGAGACTTAGGTTATGAATGGTGATGTCCTATTGCAGAATGGAGGAATAAGTCTTCACCATAGGCTTCTTGAGCCATTCCGTAATTTCCTCCACTGGAGCGAGAGACGACTGAGAAGATGAGTTGGGAACATGCTACACAGATTTCTCAGCTTTGCGACTGCTGCGAGGGGATACCCATTGCATATATTTCTTAGCTTTGTGACCACTACGAGGGGGCACCTTCTTTGATATGGAAAGGGAGGAGAACAAGGAAAAAACAGGGTGTTGGGCTCCTCCTCTTCAAATTGAGGAGCCTCATGGTCTGCAAGTTTCAAGGGAGAATGGAAATCAGGAGGTTCACCGTGTTGGGAAACATGAACCAAGCGTTTCAACTCTTGGCTCATGAAGTCAAGGTCCATAAACCGTTAAATAATTTTGTGACAAAGGTGAAGGAAGCGGGTAGAAAAGTCCTCAACTGATTCTACAGGCTTCATTATTAATCGAGAGATTCTTTCATAAACATCTTGGTGGTTACACTTACCGAAGGCTTGATGGAACTCCATGAGGAGAGTGAGAAGGGAATGGACGGAAGTAGGTGGTAGGGTATGACACCACCGATTAACATGACCTTCAAGGGTGAGGAAGAAAAGTATGCAAAGAAGCTCTTCACTATCAATTTCATGAGATTCGCAGAAATGAAGAAAATCATAAATGTGCTTGGTTATGGACGTTCTGTCCTCACCATCAAACTTTAACAAGGACAAGTGATCAAGAAGCTCATCGGGGATTGATAGTTGATTAAGGGAGAAATGAGAGAAACACCCCGAGAGCACGAATTGTGTATGATACATTTGGTAAGCGTTTCAAACCAAATGTAACAGGCTTAGCTTGTCATCTGATCCTCCTTCTAGCGCCAGAAATGTTGACGGTGCTAAAACTGCCAACATTCAAGGGATCTCCCCGGTATGAAGTCCCAACTAGACCTCACACCGTTTGGTATAGGATTCCCATCTGGTATGATGACCTGATTTCTATTATCTTAAAAATATGCCTTAGCTCTTTCTTGTCAGCACATGAGATTGGTATACTTAGTCTTTAAACAACAAGGTTCATGTGCTTGGTGAGTTCTTAGTGTTGCTTGTGTCAAAGTTATTACACTACATAGGGAGAGGGTGAGAGCGAGTCTCAAGTCAAAAGGGAATAGTCCCAACTTTGTTAGAGACACACAACACATTAGGATTTGCACAACTTCCAGCGGATTAGTCCACACAGATGCGGCAGTCAAAAACACAAAGGTGAATAGATAGAATGTACAACACCCAACAGAGTAGTCCACACGAGTGCGACGGTCGTTATAACAATTTTACAGTAATGAGTCTATCAAGTGTCCAACGGAATAGTCCACATGGGTGAGGCAATGTTAAAAACTGATATAACAAATTTCCAACAACATATGCACTAAAACAACCAAAATAGTTAAACTATCTTAATACAGGTTAAAGCAACATGCATTACAAGCATCCAAAGAATAGTCTTACAAACGAATACAATACATGTGTGAAAATGGGTTGGCCTGTTAACATCCTTCTGAATTAAGTGAAAGTTCCAAGACACATCTGTACACCATTACATCACTAACCCCGATAGCGGGGTGTTGGTGCCACTGCTCCCTCCTCAAAGAAAATATTACAGACTCTAATGGCTATGTGGGAGGAGCCAAGGTGAAAAGTCCTTTGCATGTACAAATGAGGGGTATATATAGCCAAGGGTGAACTTGACCCCTGTGACTCTTCGACTTCCCTCATGACTGTTTGACTTACATGACTCTTTAACTAACACGACTCTTCATCTTTTTATGTGGGTCTCTTAGACTTCCACGTTACATTACATTGATTACAACAATATGGCCCACAGTGTTGATGTGGCCAATATGACTCATGACATGACTCGACATGACAGTGCTAGTATGTTCATGCTAATGGTGGTCTCCATGTCGAGCTGCAATGCTACTGAGTGATGAGTGTGCTCTTTGTGTATCATAGCTTCACCATCGGCATGGCAAGGTGTGAACAGTGTTCGATGGTCTTGGTGTTCGCTTGATATTGCACGTGCATGTATCCCCTTCATTGGTACTTGGCATGCTTCATGTGTTCATCCATTTGCGAACAAGTCTCCTAGCATACACTTCTTGTTCATCCCATTCGTCATCGCACCATGTCTCATCCATGTACCTATATCTGCAATCACTCATGATGAGATGACATCAAATCCAAAAATATCCTAATCTACCATGATGCGTCATCTTTTGTTTTCAGGTGGAGGTGACTAGGAGAGAGGACAAGGATCTGAAACTACACAGAGCACATTTCAGGTTGGGATACGGGCTTTGGGGCACTGTCAAGGAAAATTTTGCAGGGGTCACTAGGAGGTTGGGATGAGTAGTCTGGAAGAACAATGACATTTTGTGGGATTTGGCTTAGCTGGGAGGAAAAATTGCACAATTTTTTCAGGGAAGTAGTGCGGGTAAGAGGGAGGACACTGGCAATGAAAACTGCACACATTCTCAGGGGAGGCTCGGAGTGGGTTACGGGAGTTTGCTAGAAAAAACTGTGCATAACTGGGAGGTAGGCATGCAGGACATGTCTGCGCAGTTTCTAGGCTGAGCAGGGTGTCAGGAAGCTAGTAGACAGTCCTAGAAGACTGTGCAATTTTTAGGAGGAGCAGCAGGGCGGATGGTAGGGGGATTGACTGATAGAACTGTACAATTTTCAGAGACAATGCAGTGACAAGTAGCGGGTGCCTGTCCCTCATGTCTACATAATTTATTCAATCATTGGAGGTGGGCATGCTGACAACTTCTACGCAATTTTTTGGAGGAGTGAAGCCCGGGGTCATTACCCGGTCAAACTCTCTAGTTGACCAGTGGAGGCTTTATGCATTGGCTTAAAGGCAACACAAATTGAGATGGATTCTTGGGAAAATTCTGTGCTATTCTAGGTGACAATAAGCCAGGTCGACTCCAGGATTTCACAATGCAAACTGCCTGGGAGGCAGCCTCAAGCTCTGCACAATTCTGGGATGTAGTACTTGCTCATTGAGGGTTGAGACTGCTTAGTGCAGCTCAGCGGAGGTTCGACTGATGGAGGGTGTTCCGGTCGACAGGTATTTGGAAAAATGACTAAGTGTGTGAGTAAGTGGACTTGTGTATACATGACCTTGTGGACACACACTCAACACGACTTGACGACGAGACACCTTGAACTAGCAAGACAACATATGCTCAGTGTGAATGACAGAAGGGTGTGAGAAAAAAGTGCGACACTTGAGATAGATCGTTGAACGACCGTGATGACACTTGTGCGACATTGCATACAACTTCGTGTGTGAGTGTGACAAATGCTTACATAGTGAATACAACTTGTACATGTGAAGACAAACCTTCAACATATCCAGAACATGACTGCAGGCATGAGATTGTGACCAACATATGAAAAGATGCCCAGTGAACGGTCAATAAAAGAGGGTGTTAAGGCTTGACATGAGCTCATGGGATGAGCTCGAGTGTTTGTAAACATCAAGGAAAAAAAACCAAGGGAGGCTCCGAAATTGGATGCAAGCCAAAATTTTAAAGGGTGTTGCGGTTGCTACAACACTATGCTAATCATATTTCACAAATATATAACATTATTTTTATAAAAAATAAATCGAAACAATTTGTAATTTATAATTTTTTATCAATGTTCTAATGGCAATGGATTCTCCACTCATGCCTACATTGAAGGATATGGATCAAATGTCGGGAGTTGTTGCAAAAGTTCCCAAATATTTGAACAATGTCCTATAATAGCATGGGTCAACATCTTTAATGGGTACTCTCTTTACTCCTGATCTGTCTTCTACTTTTTTATGTTGAAAAGTGTAACTAGGTTCGGTCTTCATAATGACATATGTAATTGTGATTTTATGTAACTGATGAAAAGAAGAAAACAAGATTATTTTTTAAGTAATTGAATCATGGGTTTCATGATCGAGGACTTTTATTTTAGTTAAGGTTCCCATTGATAACCTTTAAGTGTTGTCATCTAGTCATAAAAGTCAATTTGAGTCAATGTCATGTAGGAATGACCCCCTTGGGCATGTTACATTCTTGTATTAGTCATTAAATGTATAGGAAGGCCCTCCAAGACCAAGCAAAGAAACCTCCTACAAGTTGACTTCAAGAAGAATAATAATGTCTCTCAAAAGGACACGTCGGCTCACCCTAAGTTCATGTCAACACATTATGGAGGCTCCAATGACTATAAATAGGCAGCTCAACTTCATTTCAGAAGACACAATTTCAGTGAAGCAATTCTGAAATCAAAAGGTGTGAAGATCACTTAAGAACGAGCCTTATCATGAGTGAAGTAAGACGAAAGAATAGTGAAGTATTTTGTGCTATTTTTTGGTCTATTTTGGGCTAGGTACACTTCACACGTGCAAGAATTTGTTGTTGTCTATAGGAGGAAGAGTGAGTTACCACAATCACACTGTGAAGATAGATTTTGGGTGAGGAACAAAGAAGGTCTCAAACCGAAGTGTCAAGAAAAAGTCTCCTTCTAGATCAAGGATAATCAAGAGCCAAAATTGTCTATTCTCATATGCTAAGGATTCCTGAATTAGGGCCAAGAAATTGCGAAGAGGAAGCCAAGGTAGCCTTGATGGAAGAAGGAACAAGGAGTTTTGACTTTCATTGACTCAAGAAGGAAGAGGAAGATTTGTGTCTTGGTATTGGAGTGGAAAACAGGTCAAAGGTCTTGGCCTCAATATTCGTCAATTGAAGTCTCTATTAGAAGAAGAATTTATTCCGGTTTTCCTCTAAAGTGGGAGAGGTTTTGGCCCTGGATGATAGCCTATATTCTGTATCTCTTGTCTCCTTATGGTTTATGCATTGGTAACTATTTCATGAAGAATAACACTATACTAACGTAAGTCAAATAATATCCTAATCTAAGAAGTGAAAATAATTCACAATAAATTATCTAAAGAAGAGAAATCACTTAACCTTGATGCCCTATATTTCTCAACTTGGTATTAGAGATAAGGTGACAAAGTCAAGGAAGGGCATCTTACAAAGTGACACTCAAGGATCAAATATTGGGGAAGGCATCAAAGCAAAGATAATCTTGAAGTCAAGATCTACAAAGGAAGAATCATAACCCTAGATCAAAAAATAATTCTACAAAGAAGTATTGGGATCATCATCAAGAAAAGAAGGCCAAAACCCTACATCTACTCAAAAGATATACGAATAAATACTATTCATCCAAAGGAAGCTAGATCGAAATATGTTATCATCAAGGTTATAAGGAAATCTATCTCTCATTGAAGTAAGATTCCTACCATTTGCGACATCATCAAGAATTCATTATCGATCTTCATCAAAAAATACTCGACCATCAAAGGATCCAAAGGGATCTCCCTCTCTGTGGGATCAAGGATCATTATTGAATAATACTATCTTCATCAAGGATAAGTTTTCTATTCTCTATAACATTGAATCTTAGCCATGTCCCTTTTCTTTTTTGGAGAAATAGACTTTTGAAATTTTCCTTTTCTTCTTGTCATTGTAGCATAAGCTTGATTTTGCTCACCTACTCCCATATTAGATTTGGCCTTTAGTCTAGATTCTTCAATCTTGCACAGCGACCATAGATCTTGGAATGGAGTAGCTTCTTTCTTCCCATTAATGCTTGAATTAAAGTAAGCCCACTCCTTCAGTAGTGCATTTAGTATATTTGTAGTCATTTCTCTATCAAACATGACTTCTCCTAGATCTTGAAGTTGATCCTCGATCTCATGTATCCTCATAAAGTATGAGGCTATTCCATATTCCCTTAACATCTTCATCTTGTAGAGTTATTTCCTTGATGAAATGACTTCTCCAATAATGCTTACGAAATACAACTCTACTAATATGTCATATATTTATTTTAAAGTTTCAATTTTTTATACATATGGGATGAGGGGATCCTTGATGGATTCTATAAGAATCCTTTGAGCCCTAAATTCCCCTTCCATATACTTTTCAAGAGCTTGAGAATATTCCTTTCCCATTTTTGTGATAGATCCTTTGACATGTTCTGTCACCTCATTTTCAGTGAGATTAAGATATGTCATTTTCTTCCATGCAAGATAATTTGAAACCCCAACAAATTTGTTGCTTTCCTTGCAAAAATACATTTTGACATATTCAGATGTGGACATGAATATACTTACTTTATAGTATGCTATTTCTCCTTTTTACTTCCTTGATGTTGATGATGTTATAG
>Ga0181473_100255_pt1 | contig 11905 bp, 6 predicted proteins | sample In2P11_FD_119089 | JGI IMG/M metagenome (GOLD analysis project Ga0181473, IMG submission 119089) | Clean room microbial communities from NASA Spacecraft Assembly Facility at Jet Propulsion Laboratory, Pasadena, California, USA -... ... | reverse complement strand
GAGTATTTTCTACGTTTCATGTGCATTGATTCTTATTCTTCTAGTTATATGTGTTCAGCTCGATTCTTGCTCAATCTTTAAGGTTCTACAAATTGATGGTAGAAGTATATTATAGTATTTTGCTTTGGTATATTGCATTATCAAGTTAATTTGCAGTTAAATTTTCTACATGATCTTAGAGATAGATTTGTAGAGAATTTGTAGAATTTCTACATGGTATCAGAGCTAGATTATTTATAGAGAAATTTCTACAAATATGACATTATTGACACAACTCTATGATACCAGATCCTAGTCATGTAACTTGTCACATGCTACTATTAAAAATTTTGGTACAATGAGTAGTACTTTATCCCTATTAGTACACAAATATACTAATGAAAACCAACAAGAAAATTGAATTTTTACTCTATTAAGAAAAGCAAGAAAGAGATAAACCACGCTATGATTTTCCTATGATGTGCTCTTGTTGAAGATTCTTTTGAGAATGATTGAGTTGGAAAGGTAGGCTAATACTTCCTAGAAATATTGCACACAAGATGAGAAAAATCCTTTCCCTCACTAAAATGGAAAAAATGTCATCTCTAATTCAATTAAACAAGATAATAACCTTATAATCTTATTCACAATTTAATGGAAAATATATCCATGAAAGGTAATATAAAATCAAGAAAAGTATGTTTGGGGAGAAAGAAAGGAGATTCCATTATAGGAACAAATGATTTAGAGAAACAAATATATACATATATGTGATGCATTGTCTCTAAATTCCTTATCATTCTCTCTAGTCCAAACTCTCTTCAATTCTCTTTCATATCTCCCTCTCAAAATTCCATTAATGATGAAGAAAATAGAAGGATGAAAATAGTGCTATCCTTTGAAAACAAATGGTCTACAACACTCTTATGATCCAAGATTCCTAGTCAAGTATAAAGAATTTCTTCTTATAGTATGAGTGTCGCTCCTAAGTTTTTTGCATAAAAAGGGGTTCATATTCTAGAGCCATATAAAAATATCTATACTTTAGGTGAACCATGAGTGACCAAAAGGATGAAATCAATGTTGATGTGATTCTTAATTAAGTTGGACCATGTCAAAATGGACCATGTGGATTTTCACTCTATCTGATAATGTCCACAAGCATTTTAAAGAGAAAAGTGCATTGGTCATTAAAATCAAGTAAAACTAAGAAATTTCTAAATTTCTGGGACATTTCAACAATTCCATACTAAATAGATGACATAACAATGCATTATGTGGATTAAAGAGTTTTTTATATGAAAAATACGATTACCAATATTAACAAAGATCTGTTATTTCATGTTAGCATGATAAAACAACTTTTAGGAACCTTTGAAACAATAGCAATGTTATCAATGTATAAAAAAATAAACACAATAGGTACACTAGACTTAGAAATCTGCTTTAAATGTAGTAATCAAAATAATCCATCATTTTTTAATGCACTCTACAAGTATCCACAATCATCTTATAGATCTCTAAAGTCTGTAGATTGATATACTACATGTCTACAATTCAACTAAAGGACGTACAATTGGAATATATTCGCACTAATCACACCATATCTCTGTATGCTACACAACTCATAATACATATGATCTTGCTCCAACTACAATTCAGTCCTAAGGCTACATGACATCCAACCTGCATGCAAACTTCATCATTATGCTAGTGCACAACACTACATCATTCACTCCATATACAGGTAGCATCATATCAGTATTGAATCAATGTACCTTTAAAGTTTACTACAATATCATACATACTCTATTCACACTGCAATCATTAGATCACACACCTAATTTTTTTTTGTCAAACACATAAATAGCAAGTTCATCTGCAATCCATCCAACCGTTTTTTTATCTATGCCTATGCCATTTAAAATGATTCACCCACGCATAAAACTAGAATAGATGCACACACTCATTAACTCAATTGATTAGTCCAGATGACCAAATCAAACAAGTTAAATGTGAATGGATCAAACACTAACTAACTCAAACCAATTCAACTTGATTGATGAATTAACTCCATCACCAAGGTGCTAATGCCTTCACATTACTTTGTTGACCAAATTTTCAATTACATGGAGGACCATTTCTTCATTCAATGTGTTCTTTAACCACTTCAATGATTACATTCATGCAAATTTGGAGACCAATTCAACATAGTTAACGATCAAATAAAATTGCTCCACCTTTACCTCTACCTTGGACAAACATTGGTTTGTGATTGTGGATTTCTCCTTTTAAATCCTATAATAGTGTCGCAACCTTTGAACTGGGAAACTACATCAATTACTACGAGCATAGAGTAGAAATCCTACACCACTTCCTTAGTGCCACCGTGTGACTATCTGAAGCCCTTGACAGTCTTTGTTACTAGGTAAATTTAAGTCCTCTCTTCCCACAACTACTTCCAATATCTTCAACACATTGTCAAGTACATGTATAGCATGTGAAAACCTTCAATCACCTCTGAAACACCTATAACATCAACAATTTCATGAAGGCGTAATCCACAACCAAGTTGACATCAGTTCCAACATGCCAACCTGCCATAAGCCAATAGGAATGAGTTTCAAATAGGTTATTTTAGCGTTTTCGTAATAAATTTTCTTCTGGTTGGTTTCATACATTGAAACTTGGAACATGTTAAGAAAAATCTTGGGGAACATTTGCTTCAATTTTCATAATTTTATTCACTATACTTTCGAAGCTATATCTTGTGAAAGTTAGGGTGAAATAAATTTTATACAAGTCAGCTTGGTATTTTTTCTATATCTTCTTTTTTGGGATTTTTTATACTATGAAATATTTAGAAAATACAAGAGACATATATAAATACATCATGTACAAATTTCAAAATTATATTTGAATAATTGGACATGTGGCACACTAGACAATATTTTTTCATGGGAAGAGGCCAAAAATAAATAAGTTTTAAGAATGTTACCATAACTTTCACTTGGCACGTAAATTTCTATTCAAACTTGTGGAATTACAGAAAATACATATTAGGGTATTACAAACCAAAATTTCAAATCCAGAATAACTCAAATCTCAAATATACATCAAGAAAAACTTTATCCATTCAAATATTCTCTAAATTGAGGTACATAACTTATAAGTGACCTATTTGTTCATTAGAAGATCCCATTTTTTGTGACTGAAAGTTGTGATAAAGAAGAGATACTATTATTTTCCAACATGCCTCCAAAGAAGGCTACTACACCGATTAAATATTTTGAAGGCTCATCCTTAACTTATGAAGAATGTGACTTAAAATTTAGGTTATATCTATTACAGAAGAAAGTTAATGAAATGATGGTAGTACAATTGAAAAAGGTGGATTTCTTAGGTTATCGAGAAAAAAATAAAAGAAAAATGGAAAAGAATATGAATGCAAATAAGAAAGGAATATAATAATATGAATGAAAATAAGGAAGAAGTGCAAAAATCCATTAGAAAAATACATAAAAGTATTACAAAACATTCTATTAAAAGACCTCCCTAAAAGAGATGTGGAGATTCAAGGAAATCATGAACATGAGGAGAAGCATGTTGTTGATAATAAATCTCATACAAGGAGTATGTCGTCACAATTGGAGAGAATAAATATTGAATCCCAGAACCATAATCATGAATTTTCAATCCAATATCCACATCGTTAGGGCTTTAAGTTAGCACCAAGGAACCACTCTATTTTCAAGATCAATATGGGAAAGTTTGATGGTAATGATCCTATAACATGGAGATTTCAAATGGATCAATAATTAGAACTACATCAGGTAAATATTGCATCCATTTTTTTAGAACAAGACCAACATGTATGGTATTAATGGATTTGAGAGAAGAAAAAAGATTATGTTATATCTTGATCCATTTTCATAGAGGAATTGATATTATGAGGATATTAAGAGAATTACATTCTTCAATCAATTGGTAAATATTCAACAAAAGGGTCTAGTTACATAGCACATCCAATAATTCAAAAAGGTGAGTCTCAAAGTGATGTAGGTGCATTTATGGAGCACAAAATTCGATGAAGACAAGAGAAAAATCTTTCCCATGTGATGGGATGGTCACATGATGATGTTGGGAGAGATTTGAATGTCTTTTTTAGTAATAAATTTTAAATATTTGCATTAAGAAGTGAGTTTTGTTTTTTAGAATGAGTTGGAGGAAATAGTTCCTAATGTAGATATAGTTTTAGTTTCCCTATTTTTGTGGACAAGGGGAAAGGATTCATCTTGTGACTCTTGGTTGTCCCATGTTAGATTTCTTTTTAAAGAGGAAGGTTGTTTGAGAAAAAGATTGCAGAAGAGGTGGAGGAGAAGAAGAAAAGCTATAAAGCAAGGAGAAGAGATAGAGGTCGAAAGAGACCTAGGCTACATTGTATATCTACCCAGTTTAATGTATAGTTGAATTTGATTAATGAGAAGTTTGTTTATATGCCTTGGTGTTTGTTAACTTCTATGTCTATATTGTTAATGAATACTCGATTTATTGAAGTCTGCACTTGTTGAATCAATTTATGTAAAGAATCTGAATATTGAAACCTTCATTGTTGTGATTTGTTCATGTATTTGGTATGTTCCTATTGTAAAGCCTGAAGAAGGAATGTGTGGTGTGATTGAGAACTAGAAATAGCTCAATGCACATGGTGTGTGGTAGGGATAATGCAGTAGATTTGTTTGAGCACTGAGATTAGAATGTGATATGTTGGTTTGGTTGTGGATTCCTCTAAGGTTAGTAATAGTGTGCTCGAGGATTGAGCAACCACACATGTAGGTTATATCTTGTGCTAGAATGGTTTGAGTTGTTGTAGTTGCAAAGTGCCTACATATGGAGAAATACAAAGCACACTTTTTTGTTGAACGCTATCAAAACCCTTTTAGATTTTTTCCTACTTGGTAAATCTGTGTTACCTTTGGAAAAGAGTTGAAGAAAGGCGTATGAAGTCATTACTTGTGTAAAGAGGCAAGTTATGGCCATTAGTAGTCAATTGGGAACAAGTCTGAGTCATTTAACCCTCATAGAATCCATAATATAGTTTTTTTGGGGGCACTATGAAATCATTTCAGAGTGCCTACAAGATTTTAACTACACTACAAAATTATTTCGTGGCGCCTACAAGCAAAAAATTCAAGATTGTGTGTTGGATTTTTAATTCTTGTTTTGCCTTCCCATTGCATAATTTTCTAAATAGATACATATTAAATTGGATGAGGTGAGGAAGATATTAGGAGGTGAGATGAAAATCTCTCATGGTATATATCGAAGTAAGTTCATCTTCTTGAGTTGGCTATATATGTTAATGTTGCATGAAATATTCATGAATCTGATGTAAATACAAGAATGTGTGTGGAGTTAGCTGGGGTTATTAGTAGCTGGGGTAACTCGGTCTGTCATCAAGTGGTATCAAAGTAAACTACTTTCGTTGGAGAATATTGTATCATGTTCATTCTCTGGTAATGCAATCAAAATAGTAGAGATTGGATTTTAGAGTTATAATACAGCGGGAAGTGACATGAAGTGATAGTGGAGATGCTAGCATCTTAAGAAGATTTGATCCAGGCATATATGGAATTTCCAGGGTTTAATACATCTTGACAATAAAAAGAGTTTGAAGAGAAGAATAACCTTACAACAAGAGGAGGACAAGTTGAATTCTTAGGAAGTGATTGAGATGATTGCAGGGAATGAAGAGTTGATATGATCTTGGGAAAAAACAAATGTATTGGTTGGAAATGAATTGGTTCAGCAAGTAGATCCAAGAAAGATTGTGGAATATGAGATCTTGTTATAGATCTTATAAAATTGAATGCGATGTTTGTTACTATCCTATAGTCATAGTAGTCAAAAACAAATTTTTTCTTTCAAATTTTGTCAAAGCATAAAAGTGTGGCTATGATCTTGTGGAAGATAAAGCTTTAGGTCTTAGGTGGAAATAAATTTTTTATTATTCTTTGTAAATATGTCAAATTGTGTCAAGAGTCACAAATATGGTCTTTTATATCCCAAGGGGTCAAGTTACATCAAGTAATCATGAGAAAGATTGTGCTGCCATGCTTTCTGATCATAGGCATAGGTCTTGAGTTAGTTTACATGTAAAATAATGAGTATTCACGACATAAAAAATAGTACAACAGTTAAGAAGACAAATGTTGCACTTTTTCCAAGTGCTAAGTTTTGGTCATTCAAGTTCAAATTGTAACTATCACCATCAAATCCACTCCTAGCCACATTGGGAGGTTAATTGCATGACTATCTACATATAAGATCTGCCATCTCTCCATTTTTCCCATCAGAAGATCGTTGTGTGGTCACTCTTGTTTGTTCCACAAAGGAGGAAGGGGAGAGTTACGTTTGCAGACAATGTTGCATTTCTTTCAACCCAGTGGTCAAATCACTCCCATAAGTGCAAACTCAAGTTCTATTCAATACCTTGGTTTTGAATGATTACCCAATTTCATGCATGAGCTAAGAAAACAACATAGAAACCATAAGATACCAAATTTAACCATCACTACAATTTTTTCCATCGCAACACTTTCTTTGTGTATTGCGTTTTTGTGCTTACCTTTTCCAAACTGTCAAAAATTTTAATTTGAAGCTTCCATATGAAAAGTATGACATGCCATTGCAACTAAATTTTAGTTACTTGCCTAATATTTGTGTGCCTTAAAGGCAATATAGTTTTTCATAAAATCCCTCCTGCAAATACAGTTAGTCCGAGTTCTTAAGTCATTTTTGAATAAGCAGCTTTCACAACATTTTTTGTGCCCTATCATGAGTGTTAGGGTTTTTTGGTGTGGAGGTGAATGTTTTGTATTTTTGGTCAAAATAGTTTTAAAAGGGGTATGTGGCATGATTATTTTAGTTTTAGCATCATCACCAACATGAGAACCTTGTTCAGAGACCTCACTGTCACTCAAACCATGAAAATAGATGGTGTTGTCCTTTTTCAACTAGCACTGCATTTTTAGCTATGCATGAAACTGTCAAAATTGGAGGATTTGTGTGGTGAAACATGAATTTTCACACATGTTGGAGTCACCAGGCAGCTCAAGGATCGACCGGAGGTATCTCAGTCATGGAGCATTGCACTATCACGTGGTCATCATATTTTCACCATATCTCTTAAACCTTGTACGTGTTTTCCATGAAATTCTTATGGTATATGCATGGGGATGAGATTAATAAGCTCACTTAATTTCATTTCAAAATGCTTCACGGGTTTTTAGAAATGTGGTATCATCATCTACAACCATTTTTGTATTTTCGTGAGATCCATGAGTCAAATTTGGCTCATTTTTTTTTTTGTGGAGAAGAGTTATAATGATGTTAACTTGTTGTAAAAAAAATAAAATCAATTTGGCTTATGTTTTAGGATATATTCAAAAAATATTAGTTGATGTGCTTCTCTAATGTGTTTTTGTTGAACTAGGAGGTTGTGCAATTTCGTCATTGTGTTTTCACACAATCAACCTTTTGACCAAGTTACCCAAGTAAAAATATTATGAAATTTTTTTTATGGTCTTATTAGTTTTAATAAATGATTTAGTGACTCACAAGCGCGATTTGGGGATGAGAAATTAATGTAAAATGCTTAGAAAAGATCTAATTAAGCAATCCCTAGTCTTTAGCAGCCAATTCTATTTTCATTGCAGAAATCAGAAACAAAACTACTAATGAGAAATTTGAACCATGAAGGTGGTAACTGACTCATTTTATTATATTTATGATGTGATGTTAGTTGAGAAAATGGTTGGTCAGGTTCAGGAGAAAAGACATTGTGTTTTGCTATTATTTTTGAGATATTTTTATAGTGAATGAAATACAAAGGTGGAATTTGTAGGGATTATTGAGTTGGTTTGCTTTGGATATGTTCTTCCTTCCTTTGTAAGTCATCATCTATGACAATCATGTTTTGAAATGTATCTTCTTGTTTAGTTAAACCAATATTTAATTCAAAATTCACTCAAAATAGTGCTCTATTTCAGTTTGCTAGACATCTATGTTTTCTTCTAAAGTGACAGTTAGAATTCATCTTGATGCTTGATGCTATTTTGTCATTTTTATTTTTTTCTTCACTCACTCTCCTACAATGAAATCAAACTAAAAATATCTAAAGAGACTACCTACCTCACCCTTGTAGAAGCTCCATTTTTTCTTTATTCATCACTGGAAATATAATCAGGTAGACATGAATCCATGCCCAATGGATTTGTCTCCTTTACTACCAGCAAATCTTTAAAAATCATACCCTATTGAGCACTTGAGTACTATACCTATCCTAACATCTGAGTAATTTAACATCCTAGATAGAGAGAACCCTCTCTAAAGCTATAAGGGCTACATTCTATCTTACAAGTAGTTTTGTGGTTACCTTTGAATTTATCTCCTCAACCTAGAGAAAATTACAAAGAGATAACAATGTTTAGGCTAACTTGGTCATTAAAAGAATTGTGTTTGCCGGATTGAATTGGTAGTAGCTACCATAGCAAGTAAGTTATGTCAAAGAAGAAGGAGTAGGAAAATGTCTTAGATGAAGAAATGGAAATAGAACCCAACAACGAAATAAATTCTCTAAAAAATAAGAAGAATGAGAAATTGAATATGCAGCAGCCAAACACTTTGAAAGTGGAGGAGCAAGAGTGCTCAAGAAAAGGTTCTAATATAGAGAACCTAGAGAAGAGAAAATACTATGAGGGTGACTTGGTATGGGTGACAAGTAAAAAACTTGTTATAGAGAAAAGAAGGGCATGTTGCAGCTAACTAGTAGACAAGGAGAGTTCACAAGAGGAAGAAATGAAGATTACTATTATTTGTCATAGTAGGGCTTCAAAGGAAAGCCACAGGTATAAGAAGAAAAGTGTCAAAATAGTTGGACTCAAAGGAATGAGTGATGAATAATTTGAGAAGGATATGGTTGAGTTAAGGTAAAAACTCAATCATGTGAAATAGTTTCTACAAGAAAGTTAAGATGACCAAAGTTATGCTTGGATAATGAGTAGGAAGAAGGTGAGTTGGAATTCCTTGCAAAGGAAGATAAGATATAACAAGTATGTCAAATTGAAAGAAGAACTTAGAGCAAATGAGTGTGAAATGGATGTTTTTATATGTAAATTTGAACAAGGATTGTTCTTTTATGAAGAGGTAGATTTTTTGGAGGAATGGTTGGCAAAAGTTCCATGTGGGGGATATTGCATAGAGTTTAATAAAAAAAAATCTAAATTATATGTGGAGTTGGAACTCTTCGAAGAGAGGATAATGAACCAGGGATTGCATATTCATAATGAAAAAAACAAAATTAGAAAAAGAGAATATTTCCTTGGATGACAATGAAGATGAAACTGCGATCTACCACTAGCAGGTTGTAAGGAAGGGAATAAACTAGTATTAAATGAATATTGTTTAAATTTTGTGACAAAAAAAGGTATACAGTAGCCTGAAGACAACAATTTCCATCCAAGGACTGAATTAGAAGATTAAATTGATAAAGGGAAAGAAGGAAGGTATAATCGGTTGTATGAAAAGACAACCTATGATTTTGAGGAAATCTTTGAGAAATGTATTGGCAAATTTGAATAGTTTGACGGAAAGTAAAGTTCAGAGTTCGCAATAGAAGAAGGCACAAGTTAATTAAAGATATTGTAATATTTTTAATTTTCACTGTGCAAGTGAAAATAGAGGAATATGAGGATATGTGCAGTAGTTTAGATAAACGAGTGCTCGAAGGGTTCTAGATAAGAGAGCCAAAAAGATGCCAAAATCCTAAACTCAAGAGAAAGTTTGGTGAGGTATCATGTAGCAAGGTGGAGACTAGTTATTACAGAGGTGTGTTTCAACTGATCACGAGTTGAAGTTGTATGAGAATACTATATGCATATGATGAGTAGATCATAAAATTTTCCATACCTTGGGAGTCTGATGTAGGTGCATAGATTGAGCACAAAATTCGATGAAGCTTCGACCAAAATAATGCCCATGTGATGAGATGGTCACGTGATAATGCTAGGAGAAATTTAATTTTTTGTTGTTGTGAGAAATGGTAAATATTTGCCTTAGGAAGTGAGGTTTTTTTAGAATAAGTAGGATGAAGTATTTCTTAATGTAAATATATTTTCAGTTTCCCTCATTTGGTGGGGAAGAGGAAATGATTCATCTTGTGACTCTTGGTTGTCCCATGTTAGCTTTCTTTTTAAAGAGGAAGAGTGTTTGAGAAAAAAAGTGCAGAAGAGGTGGAGGAGAAGAAGAGAAGCTCCATAGCGAGGAGAAGAGACAAAGGTAAAAAGAGGCATGTGCTACATTTTATATCTGGCTAATTTAATGTATAGTTGAATTTGATTAATGAGAAGTTTGTTTATATGCCTATGTGTTTGTTAACTTCTCTTTCTATATATTGTTAATGAATATTTGATCTATTGAAGTCTATACTTGTTAAGTTGATTTATGTCAAGAATATGAATATTGAAGCATTCATCATTATGATTTATTCATGAAGCTAGTATGTTCCTATTGTAAACCCTATAGAAGGAATGTCTGGTGCAACTGAGAACTTGTAATAGCTCAATGAACATGGTTTGTGGTAGGGATAACGTAGTAGATGTGTTTGAGCACTGAGATTGGAATGTGATATGTTTGTTTGGTTGTGGATTCCCCTGAGGTTAGTAATAGTGCTCTCGAGGGTTATAAACCACACCCGTAGCTTATAGCTTGTGCTAGTATGGTTTCAGTCAATATAGTTGTAGGGTTCCTGCATATGGAGAAATACAAAGCACCCTATTTTGTTGAATGTTATCGAACCCTTGTAGATTTATTCCTGATTGGTAAATTTGAGTTAGCCTTGGAAAAGAGGTGAATAAAGGCATATGAAGTTGTTATTTGTGTCAAAAGGAAAGTTAGGGTTGTGATTAGTCGATTGGGAACAAGGCCAAGTCATTTTACCTTCTTGAAATATGCAATACAATTTTTTTTGGGGGCACTACAAAATAATTTTGCAACGCCTATAGGATTTTAACTTTGCCATGAAATTATTTCGTAGCACCTACAGGCAAAAATTTCAGGACTTCCTATTTGGGTTTTCAATGCCCGTTTTGCATACTCATTATATCATTTCCTAAACAGATATGTATTCAGTTGGATGAGGTGATGAAGATATTGGGAGGTGAAAGATAAAAATATCTCATGGAATTTATCCAAGTAATTCCATGTTCTTAAGTTGACTGCATATGCTAACGTTGCATGAAATATTCCTCAATGTAAATACAACCATGTGTGTGGAGTTAGCCTAGGTTATTGTTATTTGGGGTAACCAAGTCTGTCATCACAAAGAAAATAATATTTTAGAGGATAATTGGTTAGAACTATTTACAGTAACTTTAAAGGAAAGCATCCAACATGAGATGTGTCCAGTTGAACCTAAATCTCGAGATAATTATTTCATTCTGGCATAGAATGTTGAAAGTTAAAATATGGTCACCAAAAAATTAGTCACTAATAAGTATATAAAATATCATGTTCCCTCTCCTAAACCAACAAGGTTAATTTCTTATTAATTTTGGGAAAGAAGAGAAAAGGGAGTATGTTTCAACTGTGATAGTAAGTACAATAAGGGGAATAAATGAAACGAGAATAAATTATTCTACATAGAATTGTAAGAGGAAGAAGATCAAGAATTCAAACCATAAAAAGTCCTAGAGTTAGAGAAGACTACTCCAAAAATATATTTTCATGCATTGGCTAGCATCAAGATTCCACAAACCCTCAAGAAAGAAGGATATATCAAAAATAAAAAGGTCAAATTGATGATTGATTCAGAAAATACTCATAAGTCCATCAATTACATTAAGAAATACTTCATCCTACTTATTCT
>Ga0181473_100250_pt1 | contig 11949 bp, 16 predicted proteins | sample In2P11_FD_119089 | JGI IMG/M metagenome (GOLD analysis project Ga0181473, IMG submission 119089) | Clean room microbial communities from NASA Spacecraft Assembly Facility at Jet Propulsion Laboratory, Pasadena, California, USA -... ... | reverse complement strand
GGTGGAGCTCGACCCAAACCATTTACCGCCTTTGGCCCTCCTAAAATCCTGCCCATTTTATTTTTAAAAATACATTAAAATATCACAAAAATTGCTTCATGGATATTTGAAACATTATATATCTTTATTCACAAACCCTTTTGGGTCCGGTCTTCATCTTGCAATAACACATGGACTCGGCTAAGTAGAGAGAAAACCACCCTCATCAGGTAGTTAACCTTCATATGAAAGAGCCGCTTGAAATGAACCACAGCTGTTCGGTCTGGATCCCCCAGATCAATGATGGAGATGTGATGGCAATATAAAGGCAGATCTGAAAAGTGTTATAAAGCAAAATTAAGAACTTTTGAAGTCCAATAAATAGAGATTTGGCAATTTTTCCCGTGTTTTGCAGCATTTCTCTGTGTAAACAGGGAATGATTGTTTCTAGGGCATTTCAAGCACCGATGCACTCTTTTGTTGTAGAATAGGTGGCCACCTCCCCTAAAGGTGTTAACAGTGATTATTTAACACTCGGAGAGGGGTTTTGAGTGGAAAAAAGTAGGAAGCTAAAGAGCCTAAGAGGGAAAATGAATCAACAATGTCGATTTGGCTTAAAAAGCCACATAATGAAAAAGACAAAGTTGTTGAAGGTTGTTGGGGGTTGTTGCTGAAAGTGAAGCCAAAGCAGGAAGCTAAGGTGAAAAAGAGAAGAAAGAGGTAGCACAAAAGAAAAAAGAACAGCCAAGGGAGTCACTTGGAAATCAAGTGAAAATCCAAGAGAGCCATAAACTTATAGAGAGCCAAAGAAGCCAGAGCCGAAGAGCCAAAGCTAGAGCCAGAATCAGAGCCAAGAGCGAGAACCAAGAGCCAAGAGAAAGAGCTTCAAGAGCCAGGGAATGACATGGTGTCCGAGCCCATTGTTCCTATGTAAAACATTGGAGTTGATCCAGGAGCTTGTAAAAGAACCTACCATAATCCCAGAGAGCCTAGTCAAGTTGACTAGAAGTCAAGGAGATGTAGCACAAGAGTTTTGGGTGAACTCCAAATTAAATTTTTGTCTTATGTGCTTGTTTTACTGCTGCATTACTTACTGTTGTGTGTATTTATATATCAGTTTCAGCACATTAATTTACAACACCTGAATGGTTTAAAAAAAATACTAGCATACACCATAATATCAAGCACTTATTAATTCCACATTGGTTAATGAATAAGACTTGGGAATATTAAAAGCTTTGGAAGTGGGAGAGGTTCTTGTAAGTTAGATAAGAAGCCTAAGTGCCCCATTTTCAAATCAGGTGGTATCAGAGCCTAGGTTTGATTAAACCCACCTTAAAAGAAGGTTATATCAGAGTGCTTAATTGACAAAGTGAGGACTACTTGTCTGAAAGGTGTTTGAATAGCAAGAGGCTAATTGTATGGTTGTTTTGCAGACTGACTATTTTTCTGAGTTTACAGAGGTCAAAGGAAATCTACTCATAGTTCAGTTCAAGAAGGACAAATAAGAAGAAGGGTTGAAGGAATTCTTCTATCCAAGAGGACCTTGAGGCAATCCTTGAAGCACAAGAGGTTTGTTGCAAAAGTTTGCTGAAGGAATCTCTTTATTAATATTATTTGAAGTTCTTTGTTCATTGACTATAATGACAACTTCCTCAAGTGTATCCTCAAATTCTTCCGTCTTAATCACAAGACTCTTTGATAAATACTTGAAGTAGGATTTTTTCATCATGATGGACAAGGTGAGAGAAATGTGTGAGGATGAAAGAAAGAGAATCATACCTAGAGAGAAGTTGAACTCCATGAAGGAAGAGAAGGAGATGCTTTCTGATAAATTGCAGGAAATGGAGAGGCAACTTCATGATGCAAATATGAACCTGAAAAGGATGCATGAGTCGAAGTCACAACTCTTTGTTTCCCAAGAAGCCTTGGTCAAGTATCAGCTTGAAGAAGAGGTAAACCATTCCAGTTTGTCTTCAAATTCTTCTAAGAATGCTTATATTGGTTCTTTTGAAAAACATACTAGAGGCATAGGTTCCAAGCTAATGTCCAAGATGGGCTATGAAGGAAAGGTCTTAGGAAACCATGCATAAGGTATTGTTGAACCAATAATGGTTGAAGAAAGGCCTATGTATTTGGGTCTTGGTTGTGGATAGTCTTATGGAGAGAGTTCCAAAGCTACCATGAACGCCATTGAAACAAGTCCAAGAAGGGGTTGCATTGCAGAGTGTGAAGGTTGTATTCAAGAGGAATGTAATGGCTTGAAACATCATTTGCAAGATGCAGGTGTTCAAAAGCACACACTTGAACCAGAGAGTTGTGGAAACTCTAATAGCCTTGAAGAGGTTGATGGTGTTCCAAAGGGAGTCACTTCTTCATTTGCTTCACCTCCTCATGAAGGCAATAAAGGTGAAAGAGGTAAGTATAAATCTAGTTCTAATCATATTCCATTTGATTTTTCAAAGCATGGTAAATTTCCACATAAGCATGGGAAAATAATTGCATGTTCCTTTTGTGGTTTGGAGAACCATCATGTTTCTAGATGTTGGAAGAGAATGGCACATACAGGAAACTTTTGAAGGAAAAGAAGCAAAGAGCCAAAGATCCATTGGACAAGGCAAACCATGTTTTCAAGAGGATGCACATGTGTTGAACTTACTACCATAAGCAAGGTCATCTTGATGAATGGTGTTGGACTCTAAATCTAGCAATTCTTCCACCAAAGCTGAAGAAAGTGGAAAGGGAAGATGGTAGAAATGGAAATGAAGTTTCCATGAATAATGTGCTTCAGAATGATTCACATGTTGATGCTAATGTGCAGACAAAGGAAAGAATTTTGAACTGGATTGCTAAGAAATGGTTAGAGTTCTTTTCCAATTAGGGATTACATGTCTATTGATGCATCTATTTGCATTTCTTGTTGATGAGATGCAAGTTGCAGGTTTCTACCATGATGGTGAATGGAAAAGATTGAGTGGGAGACTCACTTTGTTGCTGCAACATTATATTTCATTTCAGCTTCAAAAGTACAGTGTGCTTAAGTGAAGGTTGAAGGATGAAATGCATGCATAAGCATGATGTGCATGAACACAAGGATGTTGATGTTTTCCTTGTTTGAAAATGTATGTGTAATTAACTTGAAGGGTTGATTTCTTTAAACAAACATATAATGTTGACTTGGGAAAATTTGGCTTGGTCTCCAATATGGAGATAATGATGAAATTTTCATCTTTTGAAAAGAGTCCTAATGGTCCTTTTCTACATGCTTGACCTGAAGGGAATTTGCTTTAAAGGTAGGTTTTGTGGACTTGTTGCCTAGTCCATCATTTGTATGCAGATGTAAGACATGGAGGTATTCACAAGATGTGAAATCTATTTGTTTGTTGAAGCAGGAGTTTAGGCCATCTAGTTGTTGTTTGTATTTTTGTTGTTGTTAACAATTGTTGTTGAGAGCTTGTCAAATAGGTATAAATGAAATTTTTGTGGACTAGATGTACTTCACATTTTTTGAGCCACCTTGGATGAATGATCAAGGCATAGAAGCTCAAACTACCTTCTATAACCATTTCAGCAGGAGTTCTGTAGGAAGGCAAGGAGGAAGAGAATACTTCCCAAGAAGACCAGCCCATCCAAGAAGGGAAGTGGTCAGAAACTTTGATTTAGAGGCACTACGCAAGGAAAGTGTATGGAGGCTAAAAGAAGAGGGTGTTGTTACTCTCATGTATTTTTTAGATCAGTATGTTAGACTTTTGGAGACCAAAATTTCTTTTAGTGGGAAGGCGTGATCCAAAATTGATTTTGGATAGACTCCTAAGTCTAGTGTTCCTCATAGAGGAAAAATTAAAGTCCAAGGAAGTTCCTAGAAATAGCCCCATTACAGAGATATTTTCCTTCTGAATCTACTGCAATTTGAATGGGCTAAAATTGACTTAGGATACAGAAGTTATTGCATGCAGAAGATGCCCAGTTTGTCTAAAAAAGAGGCAAAAACCACTAAAAATGGAAAAAAAATCCCCTATAAGGGAAAATCACATCACATGAGGCAAAGAGGAGGACTTAAGGTTAGGAGGAAGGCACCCTCGATCGGTGACCTCCGATGATTGGATTGTCAATTTGGATTGGAGTCAGGTGGTGTATACCTAAGGCAAAGGTCCTGAGCCGATGTGATGATGCAATCACCAAAATCAGTGAATCGCAATCGGCAATGCCATGAGGCGGAGGCGGGACCCTGGGCCAGGCGATATCGCAATCACTAATATCGGTGTCAATGGATCACGTCAGTGTAGGCCATGCCATATGGCTTACCCCGGGTCCATGCGTTATTACAACTTGCGATGAAGACTGAACCTAAAAGGGTTTGTGAATAAAGATATATAATGTTTCAAATCCGCATAAAGCCATTTTTGTGATATTTTAATGTATTTTTAAAAATAAAACAGGCAGGATTTTGGGAGGGCCAAAGGTGGTAAGTGTTTTGGGCCACGCTCCGCCGAGCCCATACATTGGTTGCCACGTGTCCAGGCTAAGAGAGAGAAAACAACCCTCATTGGGTGGTTAACCTCTGTATGAAAGAGCCATTCGAAATGAACCATAGTCATTGGATCTGGATCTCCTAGATCAACGGTGGAGATGTGATGGTGATATAAAGATGGATCTAAAAAGTGTTATAAAGTGGAATTAAGGACTTCTAAAGTCCGATAAATAGAGATTTGGCAATTTTTCCCATGTTTGATGGTGTTTCTCTATGTAAATAGGGAACGACTGTTTCTAGTGGATTTCAAGTGTCGATGCACTCTTCCATTGTAGAACAAGTGGCCACCTCCCCTAAAGGCATTAGCAATGATTATTTAATGCTCAGAGAGGGGATTTGAGTAGACCAAAGTAGGAAGCCAAAGAGCCCAAAATGGAAAATGAACCGACAACATCGATTTGGCTTAGAATGTCACATAATGACAGAGACAAAGTTGTTGAAGGTCATTGGGGGTTGTTGTTGAAAGCGAAGCCAAAGAAGGAATCTAAGGAAAAAAAGAGCAGAAAGAGTTAGTGTAAAAGGAAAAAGAACAGCCAAGCGAGTCACTTGGAAGTCAAGTGAAAAGCCAAGAGAGTTGTAAAGTTATAGAGGGCCAAAGAAGCCAGAGATAAAGATCCACAGCCAGAGCCAAAGCCGAAGAGCCAGAGTAATAGCCAAGAGCTAGAACCAAGAGCCAAGAGCCAGAGCCAAGAGCCAAAGCTTCAAGAGCCAAGGAATGACATGGTGTCCGAGCCCATTGTTCCTATGTAAAATAGTGGAGTTGAGCCAAGAGCTTGTGAAAGGACCTACTATAATCCTAGAGAGCCTAGTTAAGTTGACTAGACCTCAAGGAGACATACCTCAATAGTTTTGGGTGAACTCCAATTAAATTGTTGTCTTATGTGCTTGTTTTTAATGTTGCATCATTTACTGTTGTATGTATTTATATATCAGTTTCAACACATTAATTTACAACACCTGAATAGTTTAAAACAAATACCATCATACACCATAATATCAAGAACTTATTAATTCTGCATTGGTTAATCAATAATACATGGGAATATTTAAAGCTTTGGAAGTGGGAGAGGTTCTTGTAAGTTAAACAAGAAACCTAAGTGCCCCATTTTCAGATCAATTATATATGTCATATATAGTGTTTCAGTGATCATCAAATGTCGTCTCATGTTATTATATGAGTTTCAAGTGTCCTTGAATGGTATCAAGTGTCATCGCATTGATTAGAACATATCTAGGTTCATTTCATGGTGATAACATATTTGTTATTGTAAAAAGACAATTTTGGGTTGCAGTTGCACACACTTCACTCATGGTACTTGGGGAATGTGTACAAAGTGGAATTTTGATGTATATTTATCATTCCTAAATATTGTCTATAATTGGTCAAATATATTTTACCAGTCACACATAGTTTTACTTTCAAACTCACCATATTCTCCCCTTGCATTATCACCCAAACTTTGACAAATTTCAATTGCAAAATGGCCTCATTGAGGCTAAGAGTGCATGAGCACAATCCGAGGCCTTGATGGGAGATCCTTTGTTTTTCAAAATTGTGCCTTGCACCCTCAGAGAGTGCAAAGCGCACTCCTTAATCCGTATTCCCCTTCCTTGTTCCAATTTGCACCCTTCTAAAACCAAGCATTCCTTTGAATGTACTCCTTCGATCTGAAGGAATGTTGCCTCCTTGGGAGCACTCCTTTGACCCAAAAGGAATTCCCCCTTTTTAAGCACATGAGCACACCTCAAAGGCCTTAATATCCATCTATCAACCTTCCACAATGCACCATGCACCGTCTTGACCCTTTAAGTACATAAACACACTTCTAAGGCACGATGCTTCATCCTTCAGCCTTCAAACTTGTGTCATGTGCCATATTTGGTCTCTTGAGTGCATGAGCACACTCTAAAGGCATGAAGCTTCATCCTTAAATCTTCATACTTCTTCCATGAAATGTTAATGGTTTCCTTTGATCTTACTCCTTTAACCTAAAGGGATGTGCCCTCCTTCGACCTAAAGGAATGCGCACTCCTTGAGATCACTCCTTCAACCTGAAGGAATGCACCTTATTATTTTCTTGAGTGCATGAGCACACTTTGAAGGCACAAATATTCATCATTTAGCCTTCAAGAGTGTGCTCTATACCCTATTTCTCTCCCTTGAGCACACAATACACTTAGGAAGCCCAAAGTCTTCCCCTTCATCCTTTATGTTTGTGTCATGCACCATGCCTTAAGTGTCTCCCTCTTCTGAGCACATGAGTTCATGCCTAAGACATGAATCATTTCCCCTTCAGCCCTTCAGCCTTTCGAAATGCACCCATGTGCCCATAAGCCCATTTTGTCCCCGTCGGGTGCATTAAAAATGAATGAATAGAAAACATGCATAAAACATTGTAGAATAGAATATTTTCAATCTCATCATTCCTTATCATAAGTGATTGCAGAAGTAGGTATTCGAGAATATCATGGGAGGAATGCATGAGGAAGATAGGGCAAAGAGAACAAATGAACTAATTTGCTTCAAGAATGAAGAGCGCACTTGACCCTTAATGATCAAAATACCCCAAACACTCCATTACGACAAATACCCTTTGGAGGGTGATGACATCAAAGATTAAAGTTTCTTGAATAAATGAAGACATAAGTGGTAGGCACTTCACCACTTGAGAAAGTCCAAGTCATCAGTCACTATTAGTCCCAGTCATCAAAGATAGTGACATTTCAAGTCTCATCATATGATGATGTGGAAATCATGATATATTATTGTAATCATTGTAAAAGACAAAATGTATTGTGTGGAAGTCCAGGAGTCATATGTGGAATGTGGAAAGTCACTTAGTCATATATGGACAAAAAGTATTTAAAATCAAGAAATCATATAGTGAAATTCAAAAGACATTGGAAGTTCAAGAGTTGTTTAGAAGTCCAAAGGACACGTTAGAAGTACAAGAGTCATGAGGGTAATTCAAGAGTCATGGGGATATGAAAGGTCATTCCCTTTATTATAAAAGCAACCTCATAACTCAAGAAAAATACTTTTGGAGGCTTAATATTTGGAGAACAAGTATTGGCCTCTCTACTTGGCATTGGAGAGAAAAAATATTCTTTGGAGAAGCAAGGAGTAACTTAATGTTCCACTATTGGAACTAGTGTTCACCATTGTAATTTATGTACTTCGATATTTCACCTTATAAGTGAATATCTATAAGTAAACACATTTTCATGCATGTATCACAAATGTTTTAGGTCTATTCTTGGGATGCTTACAGTATATGTTGTGTTTATGATGCAGGAGGTTGATGAAATAAGGTGGTAGTCTAAAAATAGACTAGTGGTTAAGTTTATAACCAATCAACTACATTTAATCGGATTCTGGACATGACCTTTCTCCCTCGAGGGTCCCACTTTTCTCAGTAAACATCATCCAACCCAATTTAACTTTACCTTTTAACAAATGCTTCACTCTACACCATTGATCTTCTCTCTCTAGATCTAATGGATATCGCTTTCCCTGATCGCCAACTGGCCCATTGATTTTCCACCATCGATCTACTCCATCTAATCTAATGGTCATCTTGTGATCTCGCACAAATTCTAGCACAGTCATTATCACTTCAGAGGTACATGAGAAAAGTTGTTTTCTCTCTCCTCCATCTGCTACATGTCGAGCACTAAATCTACTCTTGCGGACTTGGAATATTACCACTTGCCACCTTTTGAGCACACGATATACCACTTCTCACTCATCAAATACATCCCACGCGCCTTAAATCAAAACTTTAATAAAGTGCTTAAGGAAGGTTTAGCACTTAATTGCAATATTAACCTTAAATGCTAAATGACTGTGATTAAATATAAAACCCATAAACATCGAGATTTATAATTAAAATGTTAAAACAGAGGAAATACTCGTTTAGGGTCCAGAACACCAATACGTAGACACAATTGAACTTCTGCACTAGAATTAACACAGAACTACACACTTAATCAATTTTTTCAATGAAATACGAATTATGGGGTCTTGGCCCTCTCGGCTCAATTACAATACATTTATTTGACCTCTGTCACAAATTCAAACCCTATCTATCACTCAAACTCTTGCTTACTCACTCAAATCCCTATCATCTCAGCTAATCCTTCACCATTACATTATTCTCTTTTATGAGTCAAATCCTATTCTAACTACATTAAGAACTCGATCTCTATTTTAATCAATCTAACAATTAAATCTCTATTCTTCAGCTCTGTTACACACCTATGCTAACAACTTATGCCTTACTCTAAAATAATATAATTTGTTAATATCTACAATAATGAAGTAAAGATCAATTTCGAGAGATGGAACCCTCTCTACTAAAACTGACTTTTGACCACTCAGCTCAATGAAATTCAACTCATTTGGCCACAACATGTGACCAAACAATCACATTACTGGCTAAGTCTAGATGCTCCTACATCAGACTCCTAGGGAAGAAAAGAATCATCCCTCAAACCTTCAGGGTTTACTCCATACTTCTGTAATTTTGCTGCTATCAACCAACTAGAATCCTCCACTAGCTATCCTTTTTATCTTACTAGATGCTAAAAAATAAACATGTCCTCTGGTTCTTTTGGATACTCTCTTCTCTAAAATAGCTTTCACCTCTTTCTTGACTATCTTTGGCATTTGTTCTACCAAGTTCAAAGTTTGAACTTCATATTCTGTAGCTTCCTTCTGTAGCTCTAACTTAGTGTCTTTATATGGATATAATTCTGCAACATTGAAGATAGTTGATATTCCAATTCCTTCTGGAAATTTAATTTCATAAGCATTAGTTGAAATCTTTCTTACAATTTTACATGGCCCTATCTCTTTCATCTTTATTTTATTGTAAGTCTTAATAGGAAATATTTCTTTTCTCAAATATACCATCACCAAATCCCCCACTTGGAATTATTTTTCTCTTCCCTTCACATCAGCTCTCCGTTTGTATTTTCTACTGCTTTCCTGCAATCTGCCTTTGATATCTTCCTATAGTCTCTTCATCTTCTCTGCAAACTCTTCAGCTTTTGCACTTCTTGTCTCCTGTTTACCCAAATTTCTAAGCTCATACACACCTCTTGGATTCATTCCAAAAACAATACGAATTGGACTCATTCCAGTACTTCGATTTGGAGTGTGACTATAAGCAAACTCTGCTTGAGCAAGTGTTAAATCCCACTACTTAGGATTTTGATAAACTAACTTCGGATATGTTCCCTTAGCTTTTGTTTACCACTTTGGCCTATCCATCTGTTTCAGGATGGTACGAAGAACTGAAACTAAGGTTAGTGCCTAGTTTCTTCCACAGAATTCTCCACGAATGCCTAACAAACTTTGTATCCCTATCAGACACAATACTTACAGGCAATCTATGTGACCTTACAACTTAAAAAAAAAATAGATTAGCAAGATGTGTTGCATCACTAGTTTTCTTACATGCAATGAAATGTGCCATATTGGAAAATATATCTACCACAACATAAATGGAATCATTCCCCCTTTGAGTTCTAGGTAACCCCAAAACAAAATCCATACTAATTGCATCACATGGTCAATCTGGTATTGGCAATGGCTAGTACAATCCTATATTTTGGCTTCTCCCTTTAGCATGCTGACATATACTGGAACTCTCAACAACTCTCTAAATGTCAGTTTGCATCTTTCGCCAATAGTAAAAATCATTTACTTGAGAAAAGATTTTGTCTTCTCCAAAGTGACCAGATAGTCCTCCACTTTGTTTCTCCTTAATTATGTTGTCCCTCATAGAACATTTACGAATACACAATTTGTTACCTTTAAACAATAGACCTCCTTAGATAAGATAATATAACCACTAGCTCTTCTTATTAACTATTGGATTTTGTACAGCTGCATAAATATCTTTGAAATCTGCTTCATCTTTATACATATCAACCTTTTCTTCAAATCCTACAATAGTGACTCTTAATTCTTTCACAATGAAATTTATCCTGCTCAAAGAATCAGCAACCTTGTTCAACTTACCATTGGCATGTTTGATCACAAAACTAAATCTCTGTAGAAACTCTACCCACTTGACATGTTTCTGGATCAATTTTGGTTGGCTATTTATGAACTATAATGCATGATTATCAAAATACAATATAAACTCCTTTGGTAGCAAATAATGTATCCATTTTTTTTAAAGCTTACACAATAGCATAAAATTCTTTATGATAAGAAGAATAATTCTTCTTAGCTTCATTTAGTGTCTCACTAAAGTATGTTATTGCTCTCTGTTCCTAACTCAAAAATGCTCCAATTGCAACTCAACTAGCATCTATTTCAACTTGAAATACTTTTTCAAAATCATGTAAAGCTAAAACTGGTTTATCTATGATTTTATTCTTCAACAACATAAAATTTATGTTTGTTTCCTCTATCCACTTGAATGGTTGATCAGTATCCTTGATTGTTTCAAGAATTGGTGCACAAATCTGACTAAAACCTCTGATAAATTTCCTATAAAAACATGCAAGACCATGAAAGCTTCTCACCTCAAATATGTTCCTTCGAATAGGCTAGTTGCAAATCGCTTTGACTTTCTCTAAATCCATTTCCAAACCTTCTTTAGAAACTACAAATCCCAATTAAATTAATTCTTCTTTCATGAAACTACATTTCTTTAGATTTATCAGTAGTTTCTCTTTCTGTGGATTTCTTAAAACCAACTTAAGATGCTCGAGATGTTCTTCTTTTCTTCTACTAAAAGCTAGAATATCATCAAGATAAACAATAACAAACTTGCCTGCATATTCCTTCAATACTTCATTCATCAATCTCATGAATGTGCTAGGTGCATTAGTGAGTCCAGAAGGCATCACTAACCACTCATACAAACCAACATTGGTTTTAAATGCAATCTTCCATTCATCTCCTTCTCTAATTCTTATTTGATGATATCCACTCTTCAGATCTATTTTAGTAAAATAATTTCACCCAATCAAATAATCCATCAAATCATCCATGTGTGGTAAAGGAAATCTATACATGTTAGTGATCTTCTTTATGGCTTTGGAATCAGTACACATATGCCATTCACCTCCTTTCTTTTGACTGAGTACTGTTGGTAGAACACATGGACTAAGAATTTCTCTAGTTAGTCCCTTTATCCATCAATTCTTGCTTTTGTCTTCCAAATTTTGCATTCCCTTGAGGAGTTAATCTGTATGCTACTTCATTTGGCAAACTTGCTCCTAGTATTACGTCAATATGATGACTAATACTCCTAATTGGTGGCAATGCATTTGGCAACCCATCCACAATAATATCAGCAAAATCATTCAACAGATTTATGATTTCTTCAGGTAAATAATCTAAGTTTATGGAAGTCAAAATTACCTTAGGTCTCCTTATAATAGAAAACTAGTGATGCAACACATCTTGCTAATCTATT
>Ga0181473_100249_pt1 | contig 11999 bp, 12 predicted proteins | sample In2P11_FD_119089 | JGI IMG/M metagenome (GOLD analysis project Ga0181473, IMG submission 119089) | Clean room microbial communities from NASA Spacecraft Assembly Facility at Jet Propulsion Laboratory, Pasadena, California, USA -... ... | reverse complement strand
CGCAGTCTGCTGCCCACATGGGCGTCGATCTCGTCCGCGACATTCTTAGGCTTGCGCATCATTTCCAGCACCCGTCCCCAAAACCCCATACCGTGAGCGCGGGAACCTCGGTTCCCAGGCAACGGCGGCATGCTATACGGGGATAGGGCTAAATACCACTAAAAGTCGAAGGATTATTTCGTATATTGCCGTCTATACGAGAAGGTATAGCGGATATCCTTAGAAAGTGGGATTCAGGCGCAGATGCCGGTACCGATCCATCGACATCACCGGGATGGTTTCTACCTGATTTCCGCGCCGGATGTCGAGCGGCACACGTGTTCCGGCCTCGCCCAAAGCCCAGATTTTCCGATAAAGATCCGCAAGGCGGGCGACCGGCTGCCCGGCGACGCCGACGATCGCGTCGTTCGTGCGCAGCCCGGCGCTGGCGGCGGGACTTCCCGGAGTCACCTGACGGATGATCAGGCTGCCGCCCTCCTCATGGGTGGTCAGGCCCAGCCAGGGACGTGGCGGAGAGGCCGTCCGGCCCAGGGCGATCAGATCGCCGAGAATCGGGCGCAGCACATCGACGGGGATGAACATGTTGCCGGGCATCGACAACGGCGGCGCGGCGTCGTGGACGAACAGGGAACCGACCCCGATCAACTCGCCCCTTGGCGAAACGAGGGCCGCCCCGCCGAACTCCATGATCGGCGGCGACGTGAACATCGCCTCGTCCAGCAGATACTCCCAATAGCCCGCGAACTCGCGTTTGGAGACCACCTGCGTCGCGCGCACGCCTTCCGGGCCGCCGCCGCTCAGGGCCAGCAGCGGATCGCCGACCTTGACCTCCGCCGACCGTCCCAGGCGCATCGGCTTGCCCTTGAAGCCGTATCCCCCGCGCAGCAGGCCGAATCCGCTGGCCTGATCGTAGGCCACGATCTCGGCCGGATAAGTCTTGCCGTCGTGTGTCCGGACCTCGACCGAGCTTGCCTCCATCACCAGATACCCGATGGTGACGATCAGGCCGCTGCCGTCGATCACCACGCCGCTTCCGCTGCGCTCGGTCCCCAGCGACTCGGCCGTGCGGGCATTGGACGGAACGGTCGCCCTGACGGTGACGATCGATTGAACCATGGCGTCGAGATCGGGGGTCGTAGCCTCGGGAGACTCGACCCGCTGGGCAACCGCCGGCCCGGGCGTCCAGCAGGCGGCAAACACCGCCAGGATGGCGACGAGGGCAGCGGAAAGCGGTGAAATCAGGGGAACTGGCCGGCAGCGCCGGTTCGACGAATCGCAAGGTGCCGGGACCATGTCGCGCCTCCATCGCCACGCCTGCGGTCAATGCCCGCAAGTTCCACAGTGACATGTGCGGCGACACGCCGCGCATCAAGCGGGAACGAAGGAAAAAGCCGGGGCGGGTCAGCGCGGGAAAGACCCGCCCCTGGGCAAGTTGCGCTTACACAAGGAGTCGTCGAAGTCCCGTAGTCGAAAGCTCGATGGGTCGGCCTAGCGCGGAAGCGGGACCAGGATCATCGGCCGGGTATTTTCCGGCAGCGAGTTTCCCGGAACGCCCAGCACATCGCTCAAGCCGCCCCTGCTGGCCACGAGCATGGCGCCAGCGACGGACGCCATCAGAACCAAGGCCACGGTGCCCGCGACGACATGACTGCGGGTATGTGTGACATTGTGTCCAGCCGCGATCTGCATGGTCCGCTCCCTCACTCCAACATTGGGGACCGGCACCGCCATTCAGCCGCTCGGCCCATCCGCTTTCAAATAGATGATGCACCGATCCGTGGGTTCGTGGCGAATTTTTTGTTTATGCTTTGCCGAATAGTCAGCTTGGTGTAGTAAAATTGCGTCAGCAATAACGACCTATCCACTATCAGCATATGGAAAGACTATTGCCAGACTGGTTGTTTATCTTACGCCAATCAAGAACAAATCGATTGGGGTATGTATTTAAACGGTGGGGGAGGGGAGGTCGGGAGAGGGAAGGGAGATCTAGCCGCCCGTGAAACGGCAACAAAGAAGCTTGGCGTCACGGTATACCGTGCGCACTGCTTTATTCCGCTGCGTCAAGTATTTCGGGAGGTTGGAGGCACGGGTGGGAATCGAACCCACATATACGGATTTGCAGTCCGCTGCATCACCACTCTGCCACCGCGCCACGGTGCCGGTTCCCGGTGCAAGTCGACCGGTCCGGAAGGTGACCTGATATAGCGGGCCGGAATGTCCCGGTCAAGCACTGCTCCGCGGCCATCGCACGCGCCGGCATCCCGTCCCGCCATGTTGCCCGCCCTCCCGGCATGTCCCAAGGGTGTCCGTTGTGTTTCAACGGATTGGCGGATATAAGGCCAGTCAGCGCCGCTCCGCCGAGGATCATAGGCGCGTCCAGGCGAAACAAGATCAGAAAACGGTTGCCATGCCCGATTATTTCGCCGCTCGCTATAATATGGTCGAAGGGCAGGTTCGCCCCAACAAAGTGACCGATCAGGCATTGGTCGAAGCCATGTCCAGGATTCCTCGGGAACTCTTCGTCCCCAAGGCGTCGCGCGGGATCGCCTATGTCGATGAGGACATTCCCGTCGCCAAGGGCCGCTATCTGATCGAGCCGATGGTGATCGCCCGCCTGCTCCAGGAAGCGCGCATCAGGCCGACCGACATCGTCCTGGACGTAGGCGCCTGCACGGGCTACGGCAGCGCCCTGCTGTCCCGGATGGCCGCGACCGTCGTGGCGCTCGAATCAGACCCCGAACTGGCGGCCCGCGCCGAATCGACGCTGCGCGACGTGGGTGTCGACAATGTCGTCGTCGTCCAGGGCCCGCTCGAGCAGGGCTACGCCAAGCAGGCCCCCTACGATGTGATATTTTTGCACGGCGCTGTGGCAGAAGTGCCTCCCGCGATACTGGAGCAGTTGGCCGAAGGCGGGCGGCTGGTTACAGTCGTTTCGCCCGACGGCCGCATGGGGCAGGCACGCCTGTTCCAGCGTACCGGCAAGGTCGAGACGGGCCGCATCCTGTTCGACGCCGCGACGCCGTTGCTTCCCGGCTTCGAACCGAAGCCGGTGTTCGAGTTCTGAGCGGTTCCGGTGCCACGGCCCGCTTCTCATGAACGACTTTAAGGAGTCTGTGATGTCCGATACGGTGCCGTTGCAGATCGACGTCGATACTCTCAAGGCCATGCGTCAGTCCGGCGCGGAAATCGCCTTGCTGGACGTGCGGGAGCCGTGGGAGTTCGATCTGTGCGCCATTGACGGGAGCAGCAGCATCCCCTTGGCGACGCTGCCCCAGCGGGCGGGGGAACTGCCGAAGGATCGTCAGATCGTCGTGATCTGCCATCACGGCGGCCGCAGCGCGCAGGCGACCGCGTGGCTGCGCCATAACGGCTACGACAAGGCGACCAACCTGATGGGCGGTGTCGATGCCTGGGCTCGACGCATTGATCCGGCGATGAAGGTGTATTGATGGCACGGAACTCACGGCGGTCCGGCGGGATCTTGGGAGCATCGCTCGGCAGCGCTCTTCTGCTCGTCCTGTCGGGTCAGCCGGCCGGGGCGCAAAGCCTGGAGGAAGCGCTGGCGAACGCTTACGTCAGCAACCCCACGATCGAGTCGCAGCGCGCCCAGCTTCGGGCAACCGACGAACTGGTGCCGCAGGCCCTCTCCGGCTACCGGCCGACGGTCGAAGCCGGCGCCGACGCCGGATATTCCCGTGCCCGCACCAGGGCCGGCTCGCGCGAAATCAACAGTAATCTGGCACAGCGCGGCGTGGACCTCAGCGTCGTTCAGCCGCTCTATTCGGGCGGCCGCACCCAGGCGGGAACAAAGCGCGCTGAAGCCCTGGTCGAGGCACAGCGCGCCGATCTGCTTTCGACCGAACAGTCGGTACTGCTCGACGGCGCCACGGCTTACCTGGACGTCGTCCGCGACCAGGCCGTCGTAGACCTGAACGTCAACAACGAACAGGTGCTGCGCCGTCAGCTCGACGCCTCGCGCGACCGGTTCAATGTCGGCGAGATCACCCGCACAGACGTCAGTCAGGCCGAATCCCGCCTCGCCCGTGCCCTCTCGGACCGCATCCAGGCGGAAGGCCAGCTCAGCAGCAGCCGGGCGATTTACGCCCGTGTGATCGGATCTCCGCCCGGCCGTCTGACGGCCCCGCGTCTGGTGTTCGACCTGCCGTCTTCGCGTGAGGAAACCGTTTCCTTGGCGGAAAGCAACAACCCGACCGTCATAGCGGCCGAGTTCTCGGAGTCGGCGGCACGCAACGCCGTCGATGCCGTCCGTGGCGAAATGCTGCCGTCGGCCAACCTGCGCGGCACGCTGTCGCGTACCTACGAACCCAGTTCCCAGGCCGACCGTCAGGACGGCGCTTCCGTCACCGCCTCCGTCACGATCCCGTTGTATCAGGCCGGTTCGGTCGAGTCGCGCGTCCGTGAAGCCCGCCAGACCGCCGGACAACGGCGCATTCAGATCGAGGAGTCGCGCCGGCAGGTGGTCGAGAACGCGATTCGCGCCTGGGAGGGCCTTACGACGGCCCGCGCCACGATCGAATCGCGGCAATCGCAGGTCCGCGCGTCCGAAATCGCCCTCGAGGGAGTGCGGCAGGAAGCCCTCGTCGGCTCCCGCACGACGCTCGACACCCTGGATAGCGAGCAGGAACTGCTGGATGCGCGCGTCCAACTCGTCCAGGCGCAGCGCAACGAAATGGTCGCGGCCTTCTCGGTGCTTTCCGCCACCGGCCAGCTTTCCGCCCGGCAGCTCGGCCTCAAGGTGCCGTTCTACGACCACACGAAGCATTACAAGCAGGTGCGCGGCAAGTGGTGGGGCACCGATATCAATGAATGACAAATCGGTTCCGTACCGGTCGGCTCAACGACTTGGTAGTAATTTAACCTGTGGTGCCATAGGCTCCGGGTTCCCGATCAGGCCCCTGGGGTTGCGCTGATGAGTGATACGAAGTCCCAGCAAGAACCGTCGATGGAGGAAATCCTCGCCTCCATCCGGCGGATCATATCCGAAGACACCGAGCCTGCCGAGCCGAGCAAGCCGGAACCCGCGCCGGCACCTGCATCGGCACCGGTTTCGGCCTTCGCTCCGCCGCCGCCGGCACCGGAGCCGATGGATGAGGACGTGCTGGAACTCACTCAGATGGTCCAGGACGACGGGTCCGTCATCGATGTCGAGGACCCGCCGGAAGAAGACCCCTGGGCGCGCGCCATGGACCGGGAGCCCGAGGAAGACGAGCCCGAACCGCCGCTGTCGCTTGAAACGCTTGACGATCTATTCGACAAGCCGGTGTCCCGGCCGCAGCCCATGCCCTTCAACCAGTACGATGACGACGATCTCGTGTCGGCGCCGGCTGCCGCCGCGACCAGCGCCGCCTTCGCACAGCTTGCCAGCAGCATGGGCGGCAACCGGCTGTCCGGCGGCATGCCTGCCTATGGCGGCGGCCCGACGGTCGAGGACATCCTGAAGGACCTCCTGCGCCCGCTGCTGCGGGACTGGCTCGACCAGAACCTTCCGCCCATGGTGGAGCGCATGGTCCAGCGCGAAATCGAGAAGATGGTACGCCGCGCCCAGGGCGGCTGACGGACATTCCAGCCACGGGCCTTGGGCGGGTATGAGTTGATCGGGGCGGGCCATGCCATCGCAAGGCCCGCCATATCGTTGTTTATTCCGGCATTTCACGAAATCCGGACCAGTGAGAGGTTCAGCGATGCTGGACAAGACCTACAGCCCCGCGGAAGTCGAAGCGAAGCACTACGACGCCTGGGAAAAATCCGGCGCTTTCGCCGCCAATCCTGATAGCGACGCGCAGCCCTACACCATCATGATGCCGCCGCCCAACGTCACGGGCAGCCTGCACATGGGTCACGCGCTGACCTTCACGCTCCAGGACATCCTGATCCGCTATCACCGCATGCGCGGTGACGACGCGCTCTGGCAGCCCGGCACCGATCATGCCGGCATCGCGACCCAGATGGTGGTCGAGCGGCAATTGGCAGCCGACGGCAAGACCCGCCACGACCTTGGCCGCGCCGCCTTCATCGATCGCGTCTGGCAGTGGAAGGCCGAGTCGGGCGGCACGATCACCCGCCAGCTCCGCCGGCTGGGCGCCTCTCCCGACTGGGACCGCGAACGCTTCACGATGGACGAGGGCCTGTCCAGGGCGGTCGCCAAGGTCTTCGTCACGCTGCACAAGCAGAACCTGATCTACCGCGACAAGCGGCTGGTCAACTGGGACCCCAAGCTTCACACCGCCATTTCCGACCTGGAGGTCGAATCGCGGGAAGTGAAGGGGCATCTCTGGCACTTCAAATACCCGCTGGAGAACCGGCCGGATCAGTTCATCACCGTGGCGACGACCCGTCCCGAAACGATGCTGGGCGACACCGCCATCGCCGTCCATCCGGAAGACGAGCGCTACAGGGACCTGATCGGCACCTATGCCGTCCTCCCCCTGGTCGGCCGCAGGATCCCGATCGTCGGCGACGAATATGCCGATCCGGAAACCGGCAGCGGCGCCGTCAAGATCACCCCGGCCCACGACTTCAACGACTTCGAGGTCGGCCGCCGCAACAAGCTGGAAATGATCAACGTCCTCGATCGGGATGCCAAGATCATCGACGACGCGATCATCCCGGAAGCCTATCGCGGCCTGGACCGCTACGAGGCGCGCAAGCGCATCGTCGCCGATCTGGAAGAGCAGGGGCTGGTCGAGAAGATCGAGGCGCACACCCACATGCTGCCGCACGGCGACCGTTCCGGCATGGTGATCGAGCCTTGGCTGACAGACCAGTGGTACTGCGATGCCGTGACGCTCGCCCAGCCCGCAATCAAGGCGGTCGAGGAGGGCAAGACGGTCTTCGTGCCCAAGCAGTGGGAAAACACCTATTTCGAATGGATGCGCAACATCCAGCCCTGGTGCATCAGCCGCCAGATCTGGTGGGGCCATCAGATCCCCGCATGGTACGGCCCCGACGGCGCCGTCTTCGTGGAGGAGACAGAGGAAGAAGCCAAGGCCGCCGCCGCCGCCCACTACGGCGCGCCGACCGAAATCACCCGCGATTCGGACGTGCTCGACACTTGGTTCTCGTCGGCCCTCTGGCCGTTCTCGACGCTTGGCTGGCCCGACCAGACCAGGGAGCTGGAGCGCTACTATCCCGGCGACGTGCTGGTCACCGGCTTCGACATCATCTTCTTCTGGGTTGCCCGGATGATGATGATGGGCCTGCACTTCATGGGTGACGTGCCGTTCCGTCACGTCTACATCCATGCGCTCGTCCGCGACGAGCGCGGCCAGAAGATGTCGAAGTCCAAGGGCAACGTCATCGATCCGCTCGAACTGATCGACGAGTACGGCTGCGATGCGCTCCGTTTCACCCTGGCCGCCATGGCCGCCCAGGGACGCGACATCAAGCTGGCGGTCGGCCGCGTCGAGGGCTACAGGAACTTCGCGACCAAGCTCTGGAACGCCGCGCGCTATTGCCAGATGAACGAGTGCGTCGCCCCGCCGGTCTTCGATCCCGGATCGGTCGATCTGACGGTCAACCGCTGGATCGTCGGCGAGGTCGCCAGGACTTCGGCCCGCGTCGCCGAAGCTATCGAAGCTTACCGCTTCAACGACGCGGCGGGCGCGCTGTACCAGTTCACCTGGAACACCTTCTGCGACTGGTACCTGGAATTCACCAAGCCGATCCTGAACGGTGACGACGCCGAAGCCAAGGCCGAGACGCGCGCCACCACCGGCTGGGTGCTGGACGAGATCCTCCAGCTCCTCCACCCCTTCATGCCCTTCATCACCGAAGAGCTTTGGGAAAAGCTCGGCGCCGGCCGGGACAGCGGACTGATCCGCGCCCGCTGGCCGGAATTTGGCACCGGCATCTCCGACGCTTCCGCCCAGGCCGAGATGGACTGGGTCGTCCGCCTGATCTCGACGGTGCGCGCCGTCCGCTCGGAAATGAACGTCCCGGCGGGAGCCCAGATCCCGCTGCTGCTGAAGGACGCTTCGCCGGAGGCGGTGCGCCGGCTCGACAGCTACCGTGACATCATCCTCCGGATGGCTCGCCTGTCCTCCGCCCAACCCACCGCCGAGCCGGCTCCCAAAGGGGCCATCCAGGCGGTGCTGGACGAGGCGACCGTCGTGCTGCCGCTCGCCGGCGTCATCGACGTGGATCAGGAGAAGGCCCGCCTGTCGAAGGAGATCGACAAGTTGACCGGCGAGATCGCCAAGATCGACCAGAAGCTCGGCAACGCCAACTTCGTCTCCCGAGCACCCGCGGAAGTGATCGAGGAACAGCGCGACCGCCGCGCCACGGCCGAAGCCGCCAAGCAGAAGCTGGCCGAGGCTCTGGCGCGGCTGAGCGCCGCCTGATTTTCTTCCCCTACTGCGATTCTTGATCGGGCGCTCACTGATCACGCAAAAAGGACCGGAAAGACTGAACCGGTGAGAATGCTTGCGCCCCGTAGGTCGCTCGAGACCGGCCTACGGCAGGTGCTAGGAGGGACTTTTCAAGTCCATTCTTGCAATGTCAGCGACGACAGGCCTGATCGGGGCATTTCCATACAGCACTGAACAGCCCTGACGGGGAGCTGAATGCCTATTCAGACAAATTGTACCGGCGGCCAAACTATACCTCTCAATACTATACCTCTCAATTTTCGTAGTTACAAAAACCGCTTGCTCTCCCATGTTTACGTAACTACAATAACCTGAATGAACACTTGGGACGAAACCAAGCGCGCAGCCAAGCTTGCCAAGCACGGCGTGGACTTCGCCGCCGCCGAAGGGTTCGACTGGGACACCGCGCTGACCGCCGTGGATGATCGCCGGGACTACGGCGAAGGCCGCTTCATCTCCATCGGCTACATCGGGTCCCGCCTGCATGTGATGGTGTGGACGCCGCGCGGCGATAACACGCGCATCATCGGATTGAGGAAAGCCAATGACCGAGAGGAACGCCGCTACCACGCCGCCCAAGCCTGACCACGTCAGCCAGGAGGATTGGGATGCCGTCGATGTGCCGGAGCTTACCGACGAATGGTTCGCCAAGGCGCGGCGCGGCGGTCGCCCGAAGGCGGCGGCGCCCAAGGAATTGACGACGCTTCGCCTCGACCCCGACGTGCTGGCCCACTTCCGCGCGACGGGTCCGGGTTGGCAGACCAGGATCAACGAGGCGCTGCGCAAGGCAGCCGGCCTGCGTCCATGACCGTTCCCCGCGCCCGCAAGGTAGGCGCCGGGAGATGCCCAGATCAAGTCTCGGCATGACGATTGGGGCATAACGCTACGTGGAGGTGATGAGGAGCTTGGCGCCTCCTTCCTCCACTTGAGAAATGAACGGCCCTGGGCGGCGGTCATTTTTGCGCCCGCTGTCCTGCGGCATTGTTTCGCAGCCACTTGAGCAACATTAATCATACACAACAGGAACAAAACAGATACGTTTCCATCAGGAATACGGTTGTCATATCCGGGAAGTCAGCCGAGAAATCCGAAGCCTTATGATTAAGAGTGCAACCGATCGTATTTGATTGATAACAACCTTGAATCTGATTCAATCCGATCGCATACTCAAGTGAGTTAACTAGAATGGAAGATAGTCCGATGCCAACCTTAATCGGAACGGGTACCAACCGGCTCTCTTCAGGCAGCGACAGGTCGCTTCGAACGGAAGTGCCATCGCCTGCGCCTGCCAAAAAGGTCAAAGTGACGGAACCTAAGAAAAAACGCGCTGAGCCCGACCCAGGTAGGCGCCTGATCAATAAGATTCGCAAAGAGAATGCAGACGTCGGCCTGTTTGACTACGACGCCGACAATCCCTTCAAGTGAATTTACTTCATCGGGTTTCGAACCTATAAGAACTACTGAACATGCCGTCTTCTCTACTGGCCGCTAAGTACGGCCCTGAATTTCGCCGCCGGGCCATTGGCTTTTCTCGAGCAGACAAGGTCATCTTCCAGCAGCTGGTTGCCTCAGCCCGGTCGAAGGGCAGGGTGCTCAACGGTGCTTCTTTCCACAACATGCGCATTCACCAGACCAACGTTCATATCCATGAAGGACGGTACATCCTTTACGATGTGAAAGGCCCGATACTCGGAGATACGATCGAACTGATCTACCTCGGTCACGTCCTGCATGAAGATGGGATCTTCAGGTTCGACTTCGAAAAAATGTAGCTTTCCGACCACCTGCCAAGCCTGCTCACCGCCTGTACGCTGCACTACAAAAACGGTGACAGCTTATTTTTATTGCCCATATTTCGGTGACAGCCTGTGAAAAACGACAGACCGATGGCGTAATTGACAACCGTGCGCATTCTCAGCGTCTACCATAGATTAGGATTGATCCAGCCTGTAAAAAGGATAATAATCCTTCCATCAACATCCCGGAAAGCACCCGCCATGCCCCGATCTGCTGAAGCCTCAGCCGAAACCCCGTTCCATGTCCGCACGCCGGAACAGCCGCTCCCGCACCGGCAGGAGGCTTTCGCGCGGCACGTCGCATCGGGCCACAGCCTGACCGAAGCGGCACGGCTGGCGGGCTATGCCTGGGACAGCGCGCGGCAGACGGGATCGCGCCTGATGAAAGAGCCGCACATCGCGGCACGCGCGGCCCATCTTGCCCAAGCTCGGGAAGATCAGCGGCAGGCTGAACTGGACGAGCTGGTGTCGGCGCTCAAGCGGATCATGATCGACAGCATGGGACGGCAAAACGACTTCGCCGCCCTCCGCGCCATCGACATGATCGCCCGTCTGCGCGGCCTTGCGCCGACTAACGCTAAGCGGTCCAGGGGCCTCGATACGGCAATGGAGGAAATGCGCCAGCAAGAGCCCGAGGCCGACCAAGCGGACGAAGAAGCCGGGCAGGGGGCCGACCAAGGGAACGCCACCGCCTTGCATGGAACAGCGCCGGACGCAGAAGCGGATACGGTGTTCGACCCGCCGATGCCTCCGGAATTGCCTCCGCCGGTCGAGGCATTGGCGGCCACCGAACCAGCGCCGACCCCTTCGACCGTCCGAGCGCTTCAGCGCGCCGCCGCACTGGAGGCGAACCGCGCCGCCGTCAAACGGAGGATCTTCTGTTGCGAACACCTGCTAACCCTGCATCCCGAACTATCCGGCAGGATTGACGATCCAAGCGACGCTCTGGCCTATTTCGACGAGAACGACACCCTGCTTCCGAAGGAGCTTTGGCCGTCGGAACCCGTCCCGGCATCCACCGCCGCCAGTGGAGAGGCGCCAAGGCCGCGTGATGAATTTTGATGACATCTGCGTCCTCATACCAGGGGCCTTACGCTCCGGAATCCATGCGGCAACCGCTGCCCTCCCATCCTGACCACAAACCGGACTGGGCATTGCCGGAACACGGCGCTATGTTCGGACGCAAGAAATACAGTCCCTTGGGGACCTGAAAGCAACAAGCCTGTAAGCAGCAAGAGGGAGTCGGCCATGCCCTACGGCGACAAGAATACCACCAGCTGGGACAAGTCCAATCTGCCGAGCCGGCATGTCTCCGTTGGACCGGAGCGGGCGCCGCACCGCTCCTATTACTACGCCATGGGAATGACCGAGGAAGAGATCGCGCAGCCGTTCATCGGCGTCGCGACCTGCTGGAACGAGGCGGCCCCCTGCAACATCTCGCTCAACCGTCAGGCCCAGGCCGTCAAGATCGGCGTCAAGGCGGAAGCCGGCACCCCGCGCGAGTTCACCACCATCACCGTCACCGACGGCATCGCCATGGGCCATGCCGGCATGAAGTCGTCGCTGGTCAGCCGGGAAATCATCGCGGACTCGGTCGAAGTGACGATGCGCGGCCACTGCTACGACGGTCTGGTCGGGCTGGCAGGCTGCGACAAGTCGCTGCCCGGCATGATGATGGCCATGGTGCGACTCAACGTCCCCAGCGTCTTCATGTATGGCGGCTCGATCCTGCCGGGCCGCTACAAGGGCAAGGACGTCACGGTCCAGGACGTGTTCGAGGCGGTCGGCGCCCACAGCGCCGGCAGGATGAGCAATA
>Ga0181473_100248_pt1 | contig 12037 bp, 5 predicted proteins | sample In2P11_FD_119089 | JGI IMG/M metagenome (GOLD analysis project Ga0181473, IMG submission 119089) | Clean room microbial communities from NASA Spacecraft Assembly Facility at Jet Propulsion Laboratory, Pasadena, California, USA -... ... | reverse complement strand
TATTCAAGATATGCTTCCATATCCTTTTAATCATTTTTCAAACTTATTAATATTCATAATTTTCTCTTAGTATACAGGTTGATGTTGAAATAACATCAACAAATCCTTCTAGTGGAGCTTAACATGTTCAACCCCCACCACAACAATAATAGTGTAAGTTATTTTCTAAATTATTTACCATTGATAAAAATTGGCTTTTGAATTACTATAATTGAATTTCAGTTTTTTGTAGTTCATTCAATGGATAGTATCTCCTAAAGAAAATTTATACCTACACCTCCATCACCAAAGATATTTAAAAGGATATGGAAGCATATCTTGAATATAGATCAAATTCAATCTCAGAGGTCAACTTGAGCTAATTATAGTTTTTGTAATCTTAGTGCACTAAAAGATACATGTACCTACTGTAAGTGATATAAGTACATCGCATCATATAGACCTATATGAAGAATATATAGGTATTAATATCCATGTAGATAAACAAATTTATGCATATGATATTATTCAAATTCAACTAGAGCTACAACTAGAGCATCATATTACATCATATTCACCTCTTAAGGATATTCCTAATAAACTAAATTTAGAGTATCATGAAGACTTTTCTTTGAACACTAGTGTACGAGATAGTAGTTTATCAAGTCTAACGTCCACAACTAAAGACTTAATTTCTTTAAGGATTTTATGTCCTAAATCAACATAAGTGGTTGAATCATCTATTACACCTATTTCATGTAGTCAAGCTATTTAAAAGAAAAACTAAAGTTTTATGTTAAAATCATGTGTGCATGTGGTTCATTATGCTTAATATGAATGCAATTTTTTAATTTAAATAAATTTAATATATTTTATTTAAATCTATGTTATGTTAATTGATTTGAAATGATTTTTCCATCATATGAATATCAAGTATAATTGCTTGTAATGGTTGTAAATATTTGTGAGTAATCTAAAAGAAGTTTCTTTTACCTCATATGATGGATATTTTTTTATGTTATTTTTTTTCTAATAAATATTCAATATGTTATGAAATTTATATTATGGCTCAAATAAATGTTTTAGGAATCCTACAATCAGGTTTGATGATTCAACCGAATGGTTGAACAATACAACCACTAGGTTGCATGATGTAATTAAATAGTAGTATAGTGAAGCAACTAGAGATTGCATGATGCAACCAAATGGCTATATAATGTATCCAATACAAATAATTAAATAATTGTACAATGGAGTCATTGTATTGCATGATGTAATAATATGGGTGTACAATGTATTCACTAAAATTCAAATAAAATAATAATTCATCACTCTAATCATCATCTCTATTATATATATTATCATTGTTTGAGATATTCTCAAAGTCATTATTGATATCAATATTTGATCATGCTTTATTGTTTACAATTCTCCATTATGTTGGAGATTTCTAAAATGATACAACTCTATCCATAAAAGGCATGTATAAAATACCATTAAATATACAATCTCAAGCTAATATCCAGGTGATTATCCAAACTATTCTATTATTTTGATTTAATAATATCAAGGTGATTATACAAACTATAGTGTTTTGCATTATTTGTATTTTGAATAAGGGATTCACAATGCTCATGGATTCAAGCAAATCATCCCTTTTGAAATGCTCTCTAGTATCTAAAAATTCCTAATGTGCAAAAAATGTTTAAGAAAATAAATAAAGAACCTAAAGTTTTGATTAATTATTAGATTTTATGTATGTAAATTAAAACATAAATACTATAATGCTCTTTCAAGAAATTGATCATTTATGATACCCTTAATGGTGATAGAAAGAAATGGTGGTTATCTTAAATATTTAAAATTAAATTCGGAATCATATCTTGTTAATGTATATTTTATGCTTTTTCCTTCTTTTAATGTCATGCCTAAAATCAGACTTACTTAGGCATTGTTTGGGAAGAGGATAAATCTCTAAGAGAAGAAAATAAAATGCATGTTTTTTGCTCCATGTATGTGCTCATGTTGGGATTTCAAGTCTAAGTGTGAGTGAGGGCCTTGGGGAGAAAGGTACAAGTGCCCATTGTTCCTAGGCTCAAGTGAATATTAATACAAAATATGATGTGTAAGTTTTATATAATAATCTAAATTTACTATCCATCCAAATGTGTGCAATCACTCCTACCAAGTATGATAAAAACTTGACTAGATCCCAATGATGCAAAGTAAAGCCTAAGATGAAATCAATCATCAAACTAAGCTAGAGCATATAAAGGGAGAATAAATATGCCTTCGTTGCAACATATCTAGCTCAATGACTATAATTTATGATATTTTAAACCTATGTTATGATTCTTTATTTCCTAATTGGTATGTACATGTCCAATTATATGTACGAATCGATATACCAATTAGTAGTAAGTAGATCGACCATAAGTATATCTAGATAGATATAGTTTCCAAATGAGATAAAAACTAAATGTATAATTTAATATATAAGGATAATTTTTTAATTAAATTAAAAACTTAAAAACTATGATCTAAACTAATCTAAGAAGTATCAATCCTTAAGAAACTAACTAAACTTATGAGTATCCATCAAGTGATCAATTATAAAAAGCGAAATTAGTCATATAGTGACCAACTAAAGATCTAGGATATTTCAAACGATCAAAGTTTAAAATTTAGCTTTAAGTATTTCTAGTAATACATTAAGAAAGAATCACAAATAATTAGTCATAGAATCTAGGTAATTATATCATAAAGCATACTTAATAAAAATCTCTCAAAAAATAATAATTAAGTATTAAGTTTCCTTCTCCTATTTTTGGTGAGTTTAAACATGGTGCACATAAGGTTAACTAATTTGTACTCCCCTAAGAATTATTGAATATAGGAGATAGTTATTCCTAAGTGGATTAATTCCTCCAAATATCTTAGTGATGATAACAATAGACTATTGGCCTGATAAATAAATATATGAATTTGATCATTTTCTCTAACACTATGCTTTCAATTTTCAATTGTGATAAAATGAAAAATGACCACGATAATGAATAAATGTTAGTTTTTTATGTTTTTGCTAATATATCACTCTCATAAGATAAAAATACAATTTTAGGGTGTATATAATGAATTCCTAAAATTATTTCATTTGTGGTTTATTAAACAACTTGAATTCACCATTCAAATCATGATTATAGAAGTCAAGTGGAAAAAATAATATTTACTCTAGTTAAGAAATTCATAGAAACCTTAGACTAAGAAGGTTGATGATTGTCTTCATTTATATCCTTTTAGTGATAGGTATGAGGCATGCTAAGAAAGGAGGCATAGCACATGGTGGAAAATTCATCTTTAAATGGAGGAAGTATTGTGATATTATTCATGAACCCTGACCTTGATAGATTCACTAATATATTTTATACTTGATGTCTTTAGACACCATATATCTAGTCTAAATCTAGTTTAAATTTGATCCCTTATTGCTTACTACATTATTTATTTTATTATATTATAGTTAGGGTTTGACATATTAGAAGGTAATATTGAATAAAAAGTTGATTTTTGAGTAATTATGGTTAGAACAACATATGAAAACATACTCTAACATATCAATGTTATACACTTGTGAGGTAAAGAGGTTCGAACATGATTTGTGAGTCGTCTTGATCCTATGGGATATAAATTTGAGCTATGATTTACATATAATATGTGACCAACATGTTTATAGTGGGGGTCATTGTAGAAATGTTTTCTTATTTTATTTACTAATATGGATATCCCAAATATATATCTAATAAAATATCAAGAGGGTTTTTTTTTGTTTATATTAGAGGTAGTTTTTAAGGGAACAATTAACCCATTTACATATTCATAGCTAGAGGAAATAACATAAAGACTTTTTTGGCCCAACTTGTCTACAACAAAAGTTTCTCTACCTTACATAATCATATAGAGAGGTAAACCTAGAAATCTTGATGATCAACTTTGTCAATTAGAAGTAAAGGCTTTTGTTAAAAAAAGAACCATAATTTTATTTCATATGTGCTTACCCTATACCTAATTGATCCCACATCTACAAATAGAAGACTAGCATTTTTAGAAAATAGCTATTATACATCTACCTCATCCCACACCAGATGATGATGTTTGACAACTTAGTCAATTAAGATTCAAAAACTACCTCATAATGTTCCTTGTAACATGCCCAAGCTTTTCTAAATTGAGACTTTGATTTTTGAGATCTATTGGATGATTTTTTATTATTTTGTAGTGAACGTCTCTAAGAGATCCCCTCCTCCTTATCCTTCCCTTCATCTATAAATTTAGCTTTACCCTTCCTCTGCATCTATTTCCATATCTCATCATCATCATCATTAAGCATTCATTTATGCCTTTCTCTGTAAACTAATCCTCCTTCAAACTTCATTTCCTATAGAAGGATAAGCTTGAATAGGTCCCCATCCCATCCCTTCTTCTTCATTATGTGTTTAGCTACCTACAAGTAAAGCACTTGAAGCCATACATACCTAATGGTTCCCTTCTGGAAGTCAATTGTTGCACTCTCAATTTCCTTATAATGAAGTGTGGGACATTGATGTTCTTCTTCTATTGCAAATGGTTCAAGATGGGTATTGACGTGCCTTTGAATTATAAAGGCCAAGTTTGAGCTAGGCCACCTCAAATCACTAGTGGTAATGATTCATCCCACCATTGATTCCTACCATTTTGCACACCCAAGTTGGCCATACCATCTTCTTCTTGATTCCCTTCTCTGAAGATGTGACAGATAGATGTTACATTCCTATTCGTAATCCTTCTTCTATTTTCCTCCACCATCATTTCAATCATCTAACTCGGATTCTATGCATTTCTTAATCAATATAAAATATTTTTAGAATCCCCTTCAATGATCAAGGGAAATATATTCTTTTCATAAGCATGGCATATTTCTATGTGTGTTTCCTTTGCTTTACCATACTGACTTGTTTGAACGTTGATATCTTTTGTAAAAGCTACAATCACCTCTCCATCTACATTTTTGAATAAACACCCTATGTCTACTAGCCTCGAATTCCCTTTTGAAGCACCATTGAAATTGAGCTTGAAGGTTCCCAATGGTGGTGGCTTCTAGACAAAATGGCTTCTCAGGTTTGTCCCCCTAGGATTAACATTCCTTTTGGTTCCCCAAGCTCGAAGGATCATCACTTCTTCTTTAGGCTCATATTCCTCTTCAAATTATATAGAAATAAAAAATTCCAAAGCAAAACTACTGATTCTATTCCAAACCTCCATCCAGCTTACTTTGAAGTCTTTAAACACTTTGGAATTCCTCTCTTTCCATATGCCCCAGAGAAGATGAGGAAGAATGAGTTTCAACAGTTCCTTAAGTCTTTTGTTCTTGAAGGGGGGATTCCATTTTAAACATAAATGTGATATAGATCTTTGAAGAACCCATTCATAATGGAAGGATATAAATAGAGTAGCCCATATGTCTGCCATAAAGGAACAATGTTAAAATAGGTGGTTTGTATCCTCCTCTTTTTCACATAAAGGGCATCTACTTAGGATAACAAAACCTCACCTTCTTGAATTATTTAAATTGAGAATTTTATCATGCATAACCAACTAATTAAACATGTTAACCTTGGGGATGAGTCTTTTATTCCAAACCTTTTTACCCACTCCATTGCCTACCCTTTTGGCCTTAGAGCTTCAAATCCATATCTAATTGAATAATTCCCATTATGTTCTTTTGGCCACATGAAATCATCCTAAAATTTCCAATCTATTGGTGTATAAGCTTTCAAAAGAAGTGTGATCTTAGATAAAGGCATAACATGCTCTCTAAGGACTTCACAATGCAATGCTTTCCATTTCTTCCCTCCATCATAGTGCTCCAAATAGTTTGCAACCATTAGACCTGTTTACAAAGAGATTTTGAGAATTGTGAGATAATTAAAGAAAACAAGCAACAAAATCTAACATCCACAATCTTGAAAGCAATTTGTAAATTTGAAGCTACGGATAGCAATTTATTATAGATAAGCTGAATATGAAACATAATCTCAAAAATGCTTGAACTACAATGACAACCACCATACAAAAATGGAAATGTATACTTACCTCACAGAGCATACCTGATAATGATGAAATGAAGGAAGTGATGAAGTGTCGAAGGTCGATGTCGCCTGCACTAGAAATATCAAAGCTGATTGATCGCAAAAGAGGACCACAAGCGATGTGCTTGGGCTGAAAAGGAACATCGATAGCCTATTTTCATCATGGAGGAACGTCGATGGTCTTATCTGACTATAATCCATCTTTAACTGACTTTGTACCTTTGCACAATCTCGTAATGATGATAGTTTGATACTCATATTTGGTCATTTATTTGTTTGTACACTCTCAATGAGGAAGTATACAAAATCCTAGCCTTGTATGGTGGTGTCAAAAGACACCTAGAAGTGGATTGCCATTATCAAGATCAGATATGGTATCGTATATCTTTGTCTCTTGATCCTAAACTTACTACTAGATCCCTTATTTATATAGATAGTAATATGACCTACTCCTTAGGTTGACGTGTACCTACATAAACAAGGAAGGTAGTAAGTCATGATATATGTATTAATAATATCCAAGGTATTATTAATACTATTTTGATATAAGTGCAAGCAAATGTTTTATAATGTATTAAATAAATACATAAATCCATTTTTATGTGATAACAAGACCAAACTAAGGCTCTAAATAGCTTTGAAGCTTGGTAAACTAGGAAATAAGAGAGAGTGGTTGATCCAACAACCATGAATCCTCCCAAAACTAGACCTATTCTTCATTTCATATCCTCCATCATATCTCCTTCCTTAACCAATCTCGATACTGCTAAATTTTACTCTTAAAATAGGATCCATATACTATTCTATTATTTTTCAAGAAGGTTGAGTCTTTAAGGTATTTAACCTTTAATATTTTCACCCATGGTATATCCTCCTCTAAGGCTACTTTCTAACCCAATTTCCCTAAAAGGGAATGATTCATGAGTTTGATCCATTTGAGGCCTAACCCTCCTTCCACTTTAGATTTGCAATAGGTTTTGTAGGAAACCAAAGCAACTTTTTCTTTCCTCTACTCCTCCCCATATGAAATTTTTTTGAATCTGCTCAATCTTTCTAGTAATAGACTCAAGTAGTTTAAAAACTAAAAGAAAATACACTGGAATACTCTGAAGAGATTATTTAAGAAGCTAACCTTTACCTACTTGGCTTAGAAAAGCCCTTTAACATGTAGCCAATTTCCTTGAAAATATATAAATCATTGGATTCTAGTATTCCTCCTTCATCCTCCCTTTAAATATCAGCATTCCCAAATAGGTTGATGAGAAATTTTCCACTCCACAACTAGATATTCTTGCCACACCAAATTGGGTAGCAACTGGGTCATTTAGGAAGAAGGGTTTGCTCTTACCATAGTTAACCTTTTTCCCTGAATCCCTCTCATAGTTACCTAAGATCTCCTTAATTGCTCAAGCTTGTGGGAGGGAGGATCTAGAGGAGATAATAGTGTCATCTAACAATTGCTCGAAGATGATTGGGTCTAGGGATAAGGCTACCTTGATACCTTCAAATATTTTATCAATAAAAGCTTTGGAGAAGGCTCTACCCAAAGCCTCTACTAGAATGATGAAGAGATAGGGGGATAGGGGATCCCCCTTTTTCAACCCTCTCTTACTTGGGAAGTAACCAACAAGAACACCATTGCCTAGCATCGAGAATATAATTGGGGATATATGGGATTGGACTAACTATCTTCATTCCTTTCTGAAGCCAAATCTTTGCAAAACGTCACTTAGGAATGTCCAAGACACTCTATCATAAGCCTTGTTCATGTCAAGTTTTAGAAACATACCTTATTTTGGGGCCATAATTATAGAGTGAATAAGCTCATGGATAGAGATTATATCATCAAGCATCTGTATACCTTTTATAAAGGCTCTCTAATCATGGTTAATTATACATGGTAAAATACCTTTGATTCTATAAGACATGGTCTTAGACAAGATCTTATTTAGAGTGTTGCATAAACTTATTATTCTAAAATCCCCAAAGGCTTTGGGGTCTCCCACCTTTGGAACCAAAGAAAGAAAAGTAGAATTGACATCTCTTGATATCAGCTTCAAGGCTTGGGCTTCTTGAATGGCTTCAACCACATCCCCACAAAAATACTCCAAAACCTCTATAAGAAGAGAGTTAGGATGCCATATGGGCTTGGGGATTTATCCCCACATATACATGAAATGAAACTCTTAATTTCCTCTTCATTGAAAGGAATAGAAAGGAAGGAGTTCATCTCTTGGGAAACTAGCTTGAGAATGTTTTGAAGTAACTTGTTAGCTATAGCATTATCCCATTGGTCTTCCTCTTCTATAATAGTGGAGAAGAACAAAACCACTTCATTCCTAATCTACCAATGATCATCTAAAAATGAGCCATCAATCCTAGTGATCTCTCTTATTTTATTGTGGTTCCTATGCTTTAATATTGACACATGGAAACATTTAGTGTTTTGGTCACCTTCTAACAGCCAAGTAACTCTAGATTTTTATCTCTAATAACTCTGCTCTTTGGCTAGTAGACTATGCTAATCACCAAACCATAATTTCTCTTGATTCCTAACGCTCTCTGCGTAGCCCAAAATAGTTACTTGCTCTTCCATTCTTTAAAGATTCTCTTGAAGCTTCTTCTTTTGTATGAAGATGTTTCCAAACACCTCCTTATTCCATGTTTTTAATTTTACCTTTAAAAATTAGAGCCATTTCTAGGATAGAAGATAAGTATAGAATCTCCAAATAATCCTATTGCCTCTTGAGATAGGAAAAACTTATCTAATCTCAATTGGATTAAATGATCCCCCATCCTTTTTTGCTCCATGTAAACTTACCATTCTTTATGTCCATATCCATCATTTAATTTTCCAATAAGAAAGAGTTAAGATCGCCCATATCCCTTGTAAAGAGCTCATTTCGCCATTTTTGATCCAACGGTCTTAAAGTGTAGTTAAAATACCCTATGGGGATCGAAGGGATGCTGGGGAGAGAGGTTCTAAAAGAAGTTAGTTCCTCCCATAAGGATTTACTTCTAGGCTTTGTTGTTGGATTGTAAGTGTTAGTAATCATCCATTATTTCTTTATGTCCAAGGCCTTAAGCATAATAGTGTAGAATCTATCAAATTTTACTATTTCTCTTCCTTCCATTTTATTTGGATCCCATAGACACATTAGGCCTCCCAATAACCCCCTAGAGGATTGAGCTACTAGATCGACTCCTTTCCATACTTTCTTGTGAACCATAGAAGTATTTTTAGGTTTCACTTTTGTTTCCTCAATCAATAGAATGTCTAGTTTTAGGTCCCTCCTCAAAGTTTCCATATCGAGAGGTTTTATTCTTGAGATATTTATCTTAAATATGTTTACAACTTACATAAAATATTATTAAATAAAAATAGAATTAGAATTATAAATAAGAATGCAATAATTGTCTCAACTCTCACACATTATTTATAAATATTAATAAATATTACATAACAATAATTAAATATAGAAAAAGTGTTGCAGATTATTTTTCTAATCTCAGTTCATTCTTGTTAATTTTTATAATATTTAATTATTTATAAGAAATCAAGGTGTTAGGTTTCTCTTTAGAATCATCCTCCATCATGATAAGGCTAAAGAGCCATTTTTTTTATTACTAATCATGGAAACGAAAAGGTGGTATGATTATATTTATTGCTCAAAAGTGGATTTTTTATTTTTTCACTTTAGGAATTGATGCATCCAACTAGGCTATGTGAGTTTTTCTCGAGGTGGTTGGTATGTCCTATGGCATTGTAAATATTTATGCCTCAAATGATACATCTAAAACCTATTCATTATGGTGTTGGATCATCTTTTCTCTACCACAAGCCATATGGGTAATGTGTAAAGAATTTAAGATAACAAAAATAGCCTCTAATAAGATTGGTATCCATCTTACCAGATGGCCTAGTGGGGAGCATCATCCTAGGTACATCATGAGAAGAAAATTAGATTTTATCGACCCTAATGCCTATTTTATGCCAATATTTTTCACATTATCTTTGGTATACATGGTCTAGTTTACAAGATGTAGATGCCCGTATCATATGTTGGCTTGATCATGCCATGCTATCTTAGAAATAAACTTTGCACTTCCATCAGTGTAACCATGTGATGCCATTTATGGAAGTCATACCAAGAACTGCCACCTTTGATCATGTATCGATTTGGTTTATTATTATTCATAACCATATGCTACCAACGCAATGCACATCTCAATTCTTCCTAAACACTTTGTTTCTATGTTCTCTAGCAATTGTTTTCCATATTCATTGTATTTTAGAACTTGTCTCCTTGATCTGCAAAAATTCACAGGCACATTAAATGGTGGAATTGTGTTCTCTCATATAATGGTGTTGCTTCATACCCTTAGGTAAAAGGTTGCTTAGTCCATATAAATTTTAATGTTGCTCTTCAAGAGGAATTGGTCAAAGTTATGCTTCAGTTGGAAGTTGATGCTTTCTTTGTTACACTTCAATCTTAGGCTACTTAAATTCTTTGAGAGCTTAGGATTACAGATATTTATGAAGCTCAAGGTGCTCAAATTAAAGCTAAAATGCATTATCTTAAAGTAGGTGATAAAGTGATCAAGGAATTTTTCAGTTGACTTTGGTCCCCCTATCAAGACACTCAATTCAAATCAATTTTTAATGGTTAAGCTCAAGTAATCTCCATTTCTACTATTTCTAAAGTTTTTATGTTATATTATTCTCATATTTTTGCTTCATAGTAACCTAATTCTCAAATCCTTGAGGTTGTTTCTACCTATATGGTTGTTGTTCCCAATAAATTATCTACATAACAATTATTAGAATGTGACCAACCTTTACTACTGGAGGATTTAAAATAAGCACTAGCTCAGATGGACAATGATAAAGCTCCAAGGTTAGATGGTTTTAACTATGAGTTTTAAAAAAAATAAATTATGATATGATTGGTCCCAACCTTCTTAAGGTCTACCAGGAAGTAATGCATTATGGATCTTTGGGTAATATTATCAACAAGGGAGTGATTACGTCCATTCCCAAGCTAGGTGATCTAAGAATAATTACAAATTAGAGTCCTATTACTCTTTTAAATCTTAGTTATAATATCATAGCTAAAGCTCTTTCTTTAAAGCTACGACATCTTCTTCCTCTCATTGTTCAACCTAAGCAAACTAGTTTTATCAAAGGCTATTATATTCTTAATAATATTTTAGCTATTTGCGAAGGAATGGAGTGGGATAGGGTTATGCAGCAAGCTACTCTTTTTGTTAAGATTGAATTTTAGAAGGCTTATGATATAATTGAGTGGAATTTTATTATTTCCATGCTCAAAGCTCTTAGATTTGGGCAATATTTCATTCATTCAATTCACATGTTATTTTAAGATACAAGTATTGTGCTTTCTATCAATGGTTCTCATTCCTATGCTTTTGGTCTATTTCGCTATGTGTGTCAAGGTTTCCCTTTGACCCCCTCTCTTTACATTTTAGCATTTGAAGCCTTTGTTATCTATTGGATCAACACGTTTGTGTTGGTAATATTAAGGGTATTTCTCTCCCTTTTTCCTAGTCCTAGATTGTTAATGGTTATTTTGTAAATGAATCTTTCTTAACTCTCAAAGAGGTAGATAATTTTGTTCCTCATGCCATTTCTTGTCTTACTACCTTTTTCCAAGCTTCAAGTTCAATTGTGCAATGGAGTAAGATATCTTATTATCCTTAATTTGTAAATGATATGCCCTCCTGCATTTAGGATTTTCAATGGCATTATATTACTCCCAAGGAAGCTCTTAAATTACCAGGTATTCTATTTTCCTTTTAATCCTCACCTTCCAAGCATTGGACTATCATGGTTCAAAAAGTAGAACAAAAGTTGGAATAATGGTTTACTAACAAACTTTCTTTGGCTAGGAAGTCTCATATTGATTCTAAGA
>Ga0181473_100199_pt2 | contig 12069 bp, 13 predicted proteins | sample In2P11_FD_119089 | JGI IMG/M metagenome (GOLD analysis project Ga0181473, IMG submission 119089) | Clean room microbial communities from NASA Spacecraft Assembly Facility at Jet Propulsion Laboratory, Pasadena, California, USA -... ... | reverse complement strand
AGAAGGCGTTACATAATGACATCTTGCTCGATGCAACTATAGTAACGTTAGGGAGGGGTGGAAAGTGTTCAGAACGACAACATACGAGGATAAATCGAGTTTTATGTCTCGGACCTGCGTACCAAGATACGTAGTCATGATGAGCCATTGCCGACAGCCGTACGTTGTAAGCGCTGCGTCTCCGAAACCGAAGAGGTGCAGGCAGACCTGCGCCCAGCTTACCTTACCGGTGCCGAAATGAGCAGTAGTGCTGATATCCAGCAAAGCCAAGTGAGGCGAAGAGCATGGTGTCTTACCAAACAATCGCGAATTGGCATGGGGTTTCCGGTCTCTGGAAGTGTTCAGAAAGCTTTGAGAGGGAAGGCTTACTTAAATTGTACGCTGAACGTAGTCGAGTTGACGTGAATAAGGCTATTTCTAATATCATGAGAGCTCTCAAGTGGCTTTGGAATGGCTTGGCCACACTATGTATCGAAAGAGGGAATGGCGGGGTGGTACAATCGTTCTCGTAAGCATGCACTAGCGATGAGGTTGTGACGTAGCAAATTACCTCACACACGAAGCCACCCCGCGTGGCTGCACTCAGGCGTTTTCACCTAACTATCAGGGACGCCAACGCTATTCGAAGCTGCGATCCTTTGCACACGGTATTCTCACATTTAGTGGAAATTTACAGAAAAGAAAACCCTTAGTACGTGAAACGCTGATGGTGGCGACTATGAATAAATATCGGTCGCGTCGGCTGCATGCTGTAAGTGACACCGCGTTCGACAAAGTACATGCCAAGGCAACACCGAGTTCGCAGACCCATTCTTAGCCACGCTCATCATCATCATCCTAACACGCAGCCTGCGACAATATACCTCATTCGTCGCCACATACAACAACACAGCTACTACTAATAGCAACGACGGACCAGCGCCCAATCTCACAGAGGCAGTCATCGCACTTCAAGCTGTCGTACAGAGATTTTTAGAAGATTTAAGAAGCGGGCGTCAGATATTCGTACTAAACCCATTATATTACCCATCCTTAGAAGGTAAAACAACGACTGTAATGAGTCTTGTAGCTGCGAATAAGAGAACAATAGCCCGCCTAATGGAACTGCAACAAGAGCTCATAACGTTAGAGAAACAACTTCGCTTAAGAGGCGAATGGCTTCCCCCAGAGTCCTTGGAAGACGCGGCACCTTCGTCTTTTCTCGACGTACCTAATCTTTCGAACGCGATAAACAATCTAGGCTACTTAGTTAGCTCTACAAGCCGTGCTAGACATTATAAATTCTGAGAAATGCTCCCTACCTATTTATAGAGTTAGGATCTTGCATAGCATAAGTTTTACACGGGTTTTCCTTCTTAAAACACATATGTTTATCTTCTAAGATAGAAGTGAAACGAGGCAAGCGTACAGCTCGCTACTAGACGCGTCTAAACGACGCTTAGGCTACCTTTACGACCGTGAACGTGCACCAACATCCCGACCTGTATTGGGCTCTTCGTGGCGCAGGGGGTGGAAATATTGGCATGATCACGTCCTTCACCGTTCGAACGTTTCCACAAGGTCCTATGTTTGTCGACCGCTGGACCTGGAACGACACGTCCACAAAGTATGTGGTCAATAAGCTATACGATCTGTATACTAGACAAGATAACAACACCAAGTTGTCTGCCGACTTTTAATATGGCTACATTCAAGCTAGAGACGCCTTTTCTCCAGCTGGAACGCTAAGGTATCTTGACCTCATCCAAAACCCTTCCGTCTTTGCATCCGTTGATCGCATCCCCGCCGTGTCGTCAATCGGACGAATCATTACCCTGACCAATGCCTCTGGTTCAGGCGAGATAGCAACTACTCCACCGCCTACAAGGTAAGGACCTAGGATGCTTTGACTGCCCCGTTTTCGCAATCTTACTCACCAAACATAGACATTTGTTCCAGACTACGACTACCTTTCCATCTCGTGAATGGCTTTCAAGGTCGTTACAGATATTTCGTGAGGAAGTGGAAAGCATGAAATCCGTACCAGGCCTTAATCCACAACTTATCACTTACCCAATCTCATCGCGCGCCATCAGCGATATGGCCGATCGAGGAGGCAATTCTCTCGGCTTACAGAGCACACGAGGGCTGCTGCTTAGTAAGTCTGCGTCCGGAAGATCATGAATGTACTAGGGGTGTTGACTGGTGTTTTAGTAACATTCCTGAGTGCCGCTTGGCTTCGTGCGGAAGATGACGTAATGGTTGGCAGCTTCTACGACCGCGTGTTCGCACGCTTAGAGGATGCTTCTGAAAGTTTATCCGTCTATCATCATCTTAAGTACGTAGGCTACAGCAGACTAGGGGAAGACATCTTCATATCTTATGGGGCGGACAACCGTAGAAGGCTTGAGCACCTACAAGAGAAGGTCGATCCTAGAGGCGTTTTTACTTCCGTCGGACTATGCCGCGGCGGATTGAAGGTTCGCCAAAGACGGCAGTGTTGGCGAAGGGAACTTGATCGGGCGCCGAGGCGCACCAGGATGACGAAGATGGACAATTGTAGCGGCTGTCGGTGTGTTTTCAGGACCCGAATGCACCTGAACACATCTATATGCCCCTTGGAACAGACGTTGTCGGCACGGAAGTGAATAGTTATAGATACCGGATTATGACCGAGTTGTGTGTGGATATCGAAGCGTGAACAATCGTCTTGCTATGATTCGTTGTTTCTGTCTGAGTGGCTTGCAGAACTGGAGTATGCTCACCATTGGGCTAACAATTGTTCCTGTCTTGTTCGCGGTGCATACCTCGCAACATGATCTTTCCTAGAGTAGGATATTTACTTTTTGCAGCACAACGCATTAGATGGGCATGTGTTGCAGCCGAGGGAGAACAGCCAACCATGGCTGCTTCAATCCTAGTTGCTGTCGTCGGCCTTTCCTGCGACGAACACCAAACGAAGAGATGACGATGATGGAAGACGGAGACGGCGATGCCGATTTTTTAGGGGCGCAGCAGTGACGAATGCAGATGAACTCGAAATTTGTCGTAGTTAATGCGCGGGGATAGGAGTCGATATTTATGTGAGTCGGCGCAATGTTCCAGCGGTGGCTGCTCGTGGTGGCGCTCCGCGAACAGCAACGGCCGTAGCGCTATGATGTTGAAACTACACCCTTGCATAGGGATCCGGAACGCTATTGAGGTTGCGCCGACTATCATCTGTGTACCTCATGTCAGGCCAGTCGTCACAGACACGGAGGTGCCAGAGATGCAGTATATGAATGGCATGCTGCGACGGTTAACGCTCAGCACCTCAAGCTTACCAACAGCTCACCACAACAAGTCGAACCTGCCATCATACAAGACACTTAAATAGCTCCTCTCGTTACAATGGCCGCCAACATCACATTCAAGCCCGCATCCGATATCCCAAACCAAGCTGGTCGAGTGTTCCTGATTACTGGTGGTATGTGACATACTTCAATTCCGATTGGCGCCCACTAACCTTCACAGGCACCAACGGTCTTGGAGCATCATCGTTATCTTTCCTAGCATCTCATAGCCCTGCACACATTTTCTTCAGCGGTCGCAACAAGGCTCGTGCCAATGACCTCATCTCCAAGGTTGCGCAAGCCTCGCCATCCACCAAAGTTACATTCGTCGAGTGCGACCTCGCCAGTCTCGCATCCGTTCAGTCTGCCGCCAAGCAGATTCTATCGTCCACCGATCGTCTCGACGTTCTGATGTGTAATGCGGGTATCATAGCCACGCCTAATGATATGAGCAAGGACGGTTACGAATTGCAGTTCGCGACGAACCACCTCGGCCATGCGTTGCTCATGAAACTACTCTTACCTCTTATGCTCGAAACTGCGTCGCAGTCCAACGCCGATGTACGTATCGTCAACCTCTCTTCTGTAGCATACAGACAAAGTGTGCCTTCCACTGGCATCGAGTTCGCCAAGCTGAAGACCAAGGGCGCAAAGTACGGATCATTCTTCGCCCCCAATAAATGGGCCTGCTACGGGCAATCCAAGCTAGCCAATCTTCTTTATACTACTGAGCTGGCTGCTCATCATCCAAGCATCACATCCGTCGCGGTGCATCCGGGCTTCATCAAGACGGATCTTTTCGTGAACATAAATTTCATCGATCGTCAAGTTGTGAACATCATTTCTGGTGGAAACTGGCTGGATACGGAGCAGGGTGCGTACAATCAGACGTGGGCAGCCACCACGACGAAGGAAAACCTGGTTAACGGAGCGTATTATGAACCCGTGGGTATCAAAACGACGCCGAGTACGAAGTTAGGAAAGGATCGAGCGCTGGCGAAAGAGTTGTGGGATTGGACTGAGAGAGAGTTGAAGGCGTGGGTTTGATGCCTAGAGAAGGGGATTAGCGGTTTGGCTTGCGGAGAGAAGTAGGCAGTTTTGTTTAAGGTGCACTTTTCGTTCGTAGATATCATGGTCGTAGTTTTGTAATGCCTGGACTTTCTTACTTGCAAGTTTAGGTGGGATACTGTGTGAGCGGAGTGAAAGGCTTTGACGTTCAAAGTTTCCCCACTCTTTGGTACACGCGTTACGCGTCGGCTTTTCATCTGAGGCCCTGAAATACGGATACTTTTCCGTGGCTGTAACGTTGTCGACATATAAAGTGCTCCCTGCCGTTGCAGAAACCGTTGTCGCAAGCAGCGGCCTTTCGACGTCCACGTTGGGTTGATGATGCTACCCGTTGATGGAAAGCCGCATCCACAGGAGTGATCGACAAAGCAGGCGAATTTTTCCAACAAGCTGGGTGACGGTCTTGCTCCGCCCCCATGGGGTAGTGGACGTTACACGCTCCGTAGACCTACCTTCGCGTTCACACCCGCCCACCAGGTTGACACGGCCGCGAAAACCACGAGGACGACCCGATAATTTCTCTTAAGCACGTGGTCTAAACAAAACCCACTACAGTTCCACTCGGTAGCATTGGACCGGAAGATGCACCGCTGCTATACCTGAGGCACCGCTTAGACGGCAGCTTTCCAAGAACCACCAATGCGGCGCATCTCCGTTTAAAATCAACACTTGGCGAAGAACGTACCCGGTATGTCCCGTGGAGAAACCAAGAAAGCGTTGGTACTGTCGCCGCAATCATTGAGGAACCAAGACGATGAAGGCCCGGCGGGCGGACTTGGCTCTGCCCTGATTGGTTGATTTTACAGCGGAAAGACTTTTAGCTCCTTCTTCTCAGCAACGGCCTCGAGACGAAACCTTACGCTAAACCACATGTTACAAAATCTCCACGGAGTTCTGTCATCCAGACGCACGATGCTCTAAGCGCGACCCATAAACCACGCACTGGAAAAGTACGTCTATCACCCCATCCGTGCCACAAGCGTGCGCGCCGTCTCTTTCCTTCCCCGCAATGCAACCCAGGTTGAGATCTTGGACCTGTCTCGGCCTACTTGGCCTAGGTCCCAAGTGCAACGCTAGCCTGGATTAACAAGCTATGAAAACACTTGACATGGCGCAACACCAAGATTTTGGTGGCTTGCCAACTTGCCAATACGCCTTTGTTCTGCGACAAGACGATGAAAATTCCAGGGTCGGGGCTGGGCTTCTCACCGGAACCAGTCATGAGTAATGATCTCGGAGCATCAATGCGACGTTGTTGTCAGGAAAGAGCCTTGGTATTCTGCGGGTTACCTTCCTGGGATGAGTACTGTTTTGCATGTTCTTATCGCGACGTCAGCCAGGATGGACAAAAGAATTGGAGGAGCGAGGGGAAGAGATCGCATGGTGGATGCCTCCCAGTACTATGCGAAAGAGCGCGCTACTTCTCTCTGTAATGTTTTGTCGACGCTATGGAGGCGGCTACACTACGCTGGACTGGAGAGTTCACGATACGGACAGCACTAGACCGAACAAGAGACCACCGAACAAGAGACCACCGAACACCGGCTCCGACACACCAGTCCTTGCTAGAACTCAGTTGAGGCGCCAAGGCCACCTGGGCACTAAGCATGCCCAGCACCTATGGTAGAGGCTCTGGGCTTGTATGCCGCATGTTTGCATACTCGCTATTTGGTAGGATGCACACTGATAGTCAGTTTCCAAGACCAAACGAGCGGGCATACTTGCCATCGGAGACCCCGCAACCGCATAGCCCCCAGCACCATCAAGCCTCGCCACTGTCCAAGGCGGCCGGAAGAAGCGCACTTAGATGTCTTGGAAGACATGCATGCGCGGAGGTACCTAGACAATTGTCGTGTGATTTCGGAAGATGGTGACTAGAGATGATCTGGGGCGATATTGATCCACAACACCTGCTACATTCTGGGGGAGGCGCCTGAGGTGTATAAGAGTCCTACTCCACGTCCCCGGATTGTTGCTTCCCCAGATCAACCAGCTCGCGCTTCGGTGATCCAACGGGCTTCTTCCCCACACTCTTCATATCTGCTCTTGATCTCCATACAACCTCCAAATATCCTACATCATGTTCGACTCCAAGAAGAATGAGATCGTCCAGCTCGAGCAGACTCAGACTCGTGATGAGGAGCTCAGGAAGCCTGTGCCTATTGTCGGCAAGGTGGATTACTCCGGAGCCTACGAGAAGACTGATCCCCGAGAGATTGCGCTTGTCAAGAAGCTCGACAGATGGATCATGCCCATGTTATGGAGCATGTACTGGCTCAACTACCTTGGTAAGTCCCTATTGTCTCGAGAACGACTTCTCATGATGAGTATATACTAACAGATATTTTTGTTTAGACCGCAATGCCATCGCACTAGCCCGTCTTGATGATCTTGAGGACGATCTGAACCTCACCAGCACCCAGTACCAAACATGCGTGAGCATTCTCTTTGTAGGATACCTGCTCGGCCAAATCCCCAGTAACATGTTCCTCAACCGAACACGCCCATCGCGGTATATGGGCATCTGCATGATGCTTTGGGCCATCGTTTCAGCTTTCACAGCCCTCTCGAAAGATTTCACCGGCCTTCTTCTTACCCGTTTCTTCCTCGGTGCCACAGAAGCGCCCTACTACCCCGGCGCGGTCTACCTGCTCTCCATGTTTTACACCCGCAAAGAAGTCGCTACTCGTATCGCCATTCTCTACACTGGAAACATCCTCGCCACCGCCTTCGCTGGCCTGATCGCCGCAGGTATCTTCCACGGCCTCGGCGACGTCGCTGGTATCACCGGATGGCGCTGGCTCTTCATCCTCCAGGGCGCCGTCACATTCGTCATCGCTATCGTCGGCTTCTTCCTTCTTCCCGACTTCCCGCACAACACATGGTGGTTGACACAAGAAGAGCGCGATCTAGCTACCAACCGCATGGCCCTCGATACCGTTGGCAACAAGGGAGAGACCTCTGTGTGGGCTGGTTTCCGTCAAGCTGGAAAGGACCCCATGGTCTGGATCTTCGCTTTCATGGCACACATGCATCTTGCTGCCAACGGGTTCAAGAATTTCTTCCCTACTGTTGTCAAGACTCTTGGTTTCAACCGGACTATCACTCTTGTTTTAACTTGCCCACCGTACCTCATCGCTGGTGTAGTTACTATCGCAGTATCCTGGTCTTCTGGAAAGTTCAACGAACGTACTTGGCACATTACCATCTCGAAAGCCGTTGCAACGTTCGGCTTCGGATTGGCTTGTGCTGAGATCGGTACCGCGGGTCGCTACGTCGCCATGATCATCTTTACAATCGGTACTTATGGTGTCAACTCCTTGATTCTGGGCTGGTGTGGTTCAACATGTGGTCAAACACCCGAGAAGAAGGCTGTGGCTATTGGTATTGTTACGACGGTTATGAATGCTTCTTTCATTTGGTAAGTCCTCCTATCTCTCTTCAATATCTCGCAAAAGCAATCGCTAACAGTAACATCAGGACACCATATCTATGGCCCGAGTCTGATGGTCCACGCTACATTATCGCGCTTAGCTCTTCCGCTGCTTTCTCTATTGCGACTGCGCTGACGGCGTGGGTTGCGAAGATTATCTTCACGCGCAAGAACAAGCAGCTTCGTGAGCAGGACAGTGAGAACATGACCTTTTACGTGTACTAGGTGCGTACACACACGGTTATGGCTGGGCATGCAAGTACGATGATTGGGGAAATGGGAATCGGCTGGCAAGAGCTGGCGCAGATTAAAGGACAAGGATGCACACAGTCTATGTGGCTCGTTCCTAAATGCGACGAAGAAACGCGGAAGGATACCCATGGCTTTATTGGCCAATACATCGCATACTTTAGCAGTCTACTTTAAGAGTTAGACAAGAAACATTAGTACTAGGGCAAAGAATCAAAAGCCTTTGGAAAATGCTATTGTTTTGGTATATTGACAATACCGTACAGTTGGTGTACTTCGCGTGAAATGAAGAGAGTGTTAGGTGCTGTGCAAAGGTTGCCGATACCTGGTAACAAGATTGTATTCGATGGAGAGTCAAGCTATCTAGGAGTGAGTCCGAATTTATATCTACCCCGCTATAGTCGCGAAGCTTCCAGGGGCTTCGAAGGTCCCTACTCTCCCTAACGACGTACCGAAGGTTTCACCGAGGAGCAACACTACAATGATGCTTCTAGCCTATTACAGATAGAGCGATTTGTTGTTATCTGCATGTCACATAACCTTTTTGGCTGTAGGAGTGTGAGTATTTGTGAATCCATGTGGCGATGGAACGCTTAACATCCGGGTTTGCAATGTGTGTCAGTCGTGCCACAAAAGCCACCGGACGAACAGCATTGGCCGTCACATGGACCACTTGCACAGGTGTATCCAACTTTGCTGGAATCGCAGTCACCGTTTAGTGATGCCACGTTGGACGTAAGACATGCGCTAGAGAATGAGTTCTGACTGCAAGATTGTCAATATAGGGTCATCCGCAAACAGGAGGAAACTCGTTTCGAACCAGCCTTTAGCACAGTGATTCACTGAGCTACCAGAATATCCGCCGCTACTACAGGAATTTCCAAAGTTGCTTCCTCCGCATGTCAGGCCAGCACTACCTCCGCAGGTGCCGTCCAACGAGACTTTACCAGAAGAAGGAAGTTCGCCAGACCCCACCGGGATGAAGCAGTCACCGAAGTCTGACTGGCATCCTGTACCACAATGAGAGCTTGTAACACCACAATATCTAAGGGAGACGGAAATTAATATAGAACGAATCTGTGAACGACCGACAGCAGACGTACCCAGAATTGCTACAGCAGTTTCCAAACGGAGAGCCTTTGCATTCGTAGTGTTTTGAACCACCACAAGTGCCTGAAAGAGTTAGATTAATTGCTGCTCGTGTGCTTCCTAAAATCTGAATTTTGCTTTCACGTACCGTCAGGCGAAATGGTCGCGCTATAGCAGTTACCAGTCTGGCAATTCGATGTGTTTGGGGGCAAGTGTTAATTTTAAGGACCCTAAGTTTGTTGCAACGAGGTTTACAATGTGCAGAGGTAGAGCCACAAAATCCAGAAGAGCTACAGTAGTCACCAAAGCTACAGCCCTGACACCTATACTTATCTGTACCACCACCTGATCAAATCAGTTGGACGTCACACTTGGTTTTCTACTCATCCCAAATTCATTGGCCGATCACCGTGCGAAGGCTGCGCGCGAGTGTATCAAGTTTTTATCTGGGGTGCCAAGATACCTCCATCGATGTTCAGGCTGCTTAATCGTGCGCGGGAAAGCGCTTGCATACTGGACGAAGAAACGTATATCAATCTCCGCTATTAGCTGCCTGATATCTGGTGATTAAGGAAAACATCGACCTCGCTTACGCAGGAACAACGCTTTACGAACCGTCATACCCGAGGGACCGAAGTCGTGCCCTCACTATGTCTGGCTCCCGGCCTGTCTTTATCGGCGTACCACTTGACCGCATTAAACAAGAAACCGTTGCGAGACTGCGTTGGAGCATCCTTGGCTCCGTTGAGGATATTTACATCGAAACTGGACTCCACGAGGACGGCACTGAACGGCGTCACCCCTTTCTGTCTCACCCACTAGCCATGGAACCTCTTACCGTACCGCCAGGAAGTCGCATCGAAATTGGCAGTGAAAATATAAGCAGCGCCATGCACTTTCACCTAGCCCCCGAAGACTATCCATACGAGCTTCACACTATCGAAAACACCGATGGAAGTCCAGTCACTATCAAAGATTTTTTCATCCAAGTACACAAATACCTATGCCAACACAGAGATGTTTTAATCCGGTATCGCAAAATGGTTGGTTTCAACAGCCGACCACCACCACCAGGAGCGGATGTAGGCCCTAGTTCCCCGGTGTCGTACTATACAGCCGGTATACATGATCTGTTTTTTAAACGCGCATCTATTATGGCCTCATCAGACCACTTGATGGTTAATGTATCCACATTTTCTGGAAGGGGAAATGGGAGAATCCGCAGAGGCGTTCTGGAAGTCTCAACGAGCAACTGCAGACGCGATGGCTTCGCGCAGAGCAAATGCGCAAGGATCACAACTTTTGGGATAGTCCACATGCACAGACGAGAGTTTCGCGTATACCTTACCTTACAGATTTGATAGTAGCTGTGACACGCACGGTACAGGGTAACAGGTGCAGCGGGCGCACCAGGGAAGTGCACACAATTTGCTGGAATACTTTCGAATCGTGAGATCCGACAAATGATCAAGGATGATGGTATCACGCCCTATCTCAACTCTACCGTCATGGTCAAATACTTCAAGTATGCGTGCGACAGCTGGGTTGGGTATGATAACGCCGAGACATTCGCAATGAAGGATCCATACACAAATGACCGATGCTTAGTGAGTAGTTCTTTGCAAACGATCCGGATGGTTTACGCTAATCCTTACTCTCCTGTAGAATGGCATAATTATTTGGTCCGTCGATTTCGACAACGAGACTGGCGTCGGCTTTGGTCCTGCAAACGACTTCAAGTCTCTAGAAACCGCGGCTGTTATCCCAATGGCCCACACTACTGTGCCTCGTGACCAGACATGTATCACAAATGCAGCAGCCGCGACGGACGTTCCACAGCTTTCGAATAACGGCATGCAGAACGTACCCTTAGGACCGGGTGCCGATGAATGCCAGCAGTGCAGCTTCTTTCAACTAATTACGTCCACGTGTTGTGGCACAGGAGGAACTGTGGGTAATCCCATCACGATACAGCCAAACGTACCGACACCAATGGACATCCCACTGCCGGCAGGATTCACTCCGAATCAGCCCTTCCAGGACACATCAGGTAAAATCATTCCTTCAAATCAACCCCTGGCAAAGGAGACTATTATTCCACGCGGAACCATCTTCACGCAGCCTTTCACAATTCCTAGTGGTATGCCACTGCGCCAAGGTGAGAACGATGATCAGAGTTCTAACTCTTCGCTCATCTGGCTATCACCTGAGATTTGGGAAGACCTAAACCCTGAAGTTCAATGTCTCTCCCAGTGAACGTTTGTGCTCCCACCTTGGCCATCGTACACGACTACGATTGGCTATCCCCACATCACAGTAACGCGGAGTGGTACCATCCAAACAACCCTCACTTTTCCTCCTATTACTGTGAGCGAGTGGGAGCCATCCACCATCATTGGCAGTGCGTCCTCGCGCTGCACAACTGAATCATGCAATGGCAATGACCTCAGGAGAACTTCGAATGTATCAATTCAAAGCACGATAACATGGCCACCAGTGACATGGACAGAGTGTGGTACAATCAGAACCACATATCCACCGACTGCCACGACGACCGGAGGTGGTGCAAATCCTACAGGCTTGGGCAGCGGTGGAGGTTACCTTCCTTGTCTTTTTCCATTATTTTGCCCACCGGGCCCTCCTCCTCTTGGCCTTCCCCCCCCCTAGCAATCAACTGGGGACCACCAAAACCCGTGACGACCCCTTGTGCTTATCCTGCACCAAATTGTCCCCCACCCGGTGCGAGACCACCAAGACCCGGAGGCTTAGTAGTTCCTCCAGGGCTTCCTCCACAAGAGCCTTCGGAAGTGGATCCAACAGAAACCTGTCCTCTCATTCCATCAACAACCAGGACCAGAACATTAACAGCAGTGGTGACAACGACGTTGACTTCAACCACTTGGACACAAACACCTACAC
>Ga0181473_100245_pt1 | contig 12074 bp, 8 predicted proteins | sample In2P11_FD_119089 | JGI IMG/M metagenome (GOLD analysis project Ga0181473, IMG submission 119089) | Clean room microbial communities from NASA Spacecraft Assembly Facility at Jet Propulsion Laboratory, Pasadena, California, USA -... ... | reverse complement strand
ATACTCAGGCTGACGTGCTTTAAAGTCGCGGAAGGCGATAACGGTAGAGGCATGATGCGAGGTGAATACGAATCAAGTACGAGGTGACTGTCAAGTTGATATTTTGAATACTTGTGTTGAGACCATGTGCAAGCGATTCAATGGCAGGGAAGAAGAGGAATGAACTTGCTGTAGAGAACCAGGCCGCAAAGGCAGATACAAAGACGATCCATCTCTTTTGCCAGATGTTGAAAGCTGAGTAGTTGGGTTCAAGTGCCTCGTTCACATCAGCAACTGTCTTAGTCGTCTGGAGTATCTTTTGGTCATCGGGAGAGTCAGACTCCTTTTGTTTCCGTTGTAATTCCATTGCATGTTCGAATGTTTTCTGCCGAGAATATAGACATGTCTCAGCCGAAGCGCTCGAGGATGTTCGTAGACTTCTCAGGGGTTTTCAACCGAAAACGAAGATCTGATGAGAGGAAGTTAGAATTCCATTATAAGAGGCGAATATACTGGGCACTCAGAAGGTGCAGATCAATGATTAGAGGCGCCGATAACCTAAAGAGGACATTACTGCAAACGACTAAGGCAGCTCTTCTTGTCACAATCGTATCCGTTCAGTCCCGTCGTCAGCAAATAGTACATTCGTCCGTCATAAGCAATGCAGCAAGAGCGAACCGACATTTTAGGAGCTCAGGTTGCTGCACATGTCAAAAGTCCGGGGAGTTACTAGACCCAACACCTGCCCAAAACTGGCCAAGTTGAGTCGATGGTCACTGCCCTGCTTGGGCATAAGCCAAGCTTCAATATGGCTCCCCCAATGGAACATCACTCCACGGACTTTTGACACGTAGCCTCAGGCATTAAGATTGCAGTACCAATGGAGGTCACTGATGGAGACAGCCACACGTCCCGTACCGCATCAAAGACGACGCCAAGGTTAAACACCACCCAGGATCGTGTGGGGTAACCCTTCAACCGATTGAATGCTTCACTCTGTTCAAACTCGAAGCTTGGGAAGATTTTCAAAGCAGAACCGTCGCCGTACTTGATATCTGGCTTCTAGTAATGATACATGCGACTAAGGGCCTATACTGCAAGGCTAAAGCGGTAAACAACACCAAGAACGAACTGCTACTATCTCAGAGCTGTGGTAAAGGCCCCTTTGAAGGCTAGCGCTTGGGGCCATGATATTTTTATCCCCAAAATTGGCGCCTCTCGAGCGGTCCTGATCCACTAGGCAAGATGTTTCAGCACAGTGTCTGAGTACAGCCGCTGCCTTCGCTAGTTGTTTTGACTGAATGGATGACATCCAGCCTTATTGTTGTGGTTCCCACTGTCTGAGATGTTTTCCTTTGTTATTGCGCAATCCCGGAAAGCCCTTAGTAACGAGTATAGCATAATACAACATACTCGAACTATCCAACACAACAAACGACTCTATACATTAGTTCGCTCATGAGATGGAAGGTTATAATATCCCTTTTGCGCCTAATGCGCAGCTTTGCAACAGCCTCGAAATACAGGGAGACCGAATAGAAGGTGTAGACGGGAAGAATTACCTGCCAAGTCAGCCTTCTCTTTCACTAAATGATTCCGAAGTGCTGCCCTTCGTCGAAGAGGATCTTCACACACCTCTACTTGATCAGATGTCACCCTGGCTCTGGTTACTTGCGACACCTAAAAGCACACATGTGACACCACTGCATGCGAATATGGTGAAAGGTCGCAACATTGTTATCACAGAAGATCCAGAACTCCATCTCGTCTGGTACAGCGATAAGGTGTTCATCAAACCGGTGCCATCCTATCTCCTGTCATATGCTTTCTGGTCAGCATTTCTTCTCCATGACAAAAGGCATCCAGAGCAAGGTCATGGAACAACAAGGCTAAGGATACTTCAAGCCGCTCTTGGCTATATGCGAACCTATCTGCATCTCATCAAACACGAATCCGATTTGAGAGTTGCGAAACGTGAGCATCTTATTCCTGAGGACTTGGACTTCGAAAGATGGACGGCATTCATTGCGAACTTCAAATACATTGAAGACTGGCAGGTTGCTGGGCGTTATCATTATGGAGATCTGCGACTGACAAGACTCAATTTTTGGGTGAGACCTATTTTGAGACGTTGGAAGTTTCGCAAGGAGCAGTGGCAATATAGCGATTATTTTGCCCGATATGTTGCTCCATTGTTCTTCATCTTTACTACCTGGACTGTCGTGTTAGATAGCATGCAGGTGGGACTAAGCAGTCGTCCTCAATGGACTGAATTTGCTAGTGTGAGCGCGTGGTTCAGTGTTGTGACACTGGCCAGTGTGGCTGCAGTTGCGGTCTTTTTGTTAGGTGTTTTTGGTGTTCTTGCTGGGAGGGAAATCATTTATGCTCTGAGGAAACAGATCCGGAAGCGTTTTGTAAAGGATGCTTGGTTGCAACGAAGAGAGATATCGAAGAAAGAGTTGGATTGACTAGCAGGAATCTTAGTGCCATGTTTTACTTCTTCTCAATATTCATGTTTTCTTTTCTCGCCTCAAGCCAACCTTCGTAACCTTCATCGTATGCTTCCACCAGAGACTTCGCATGTTCGATCAGTGTCTCACGGAACTTTGCATTGTTCGAGAAAAGCGCCGCATCATGCACCTTCGACCTGAGTATATAGAGCTCGCTGCGTGCTTCGAAATCCTCTTCAGGATACGCCGCAGGGTAATGCTTCAAATATTCTCGCTGCCATGTTGGGCCGAACTTGTACCTTGCCCGTTTCGTCATTGTACGGATATCGTACTCGTTGTGGCCCCAAAACGCACTGGCATCGTAAGTAATCGGGTCACCAGTGTCGACGTCCGTTGACACATTTCCGTGCCAGAAGTCACCGTGGACTAAGCTTGGTGTGATTGAATGACCGTGGCTTTCCATGGGCCGTAGCAATCTTGGTATAACCTTGTCGAAAATTTGCTGGAGGAGTCCTTGCATTTCATGTGTCTGAGGACCTTGAGACTCCTCCTCAAGTTTCAGCATGCCATGTAATTGCTGAGTGTAAAATTCTTCCCATGTCTCGCACCAACTATTATCTTGAGCCAGGATGCCGTTATGGGTAGTGATTGGAAAACCGAATTTCTTTATGCCAGCCGAATGCGAGTTGAGGTGCAACTGAGCAAGTGCTGAGCACGTAGGTTCCATGTCTGGAACCTCTTGGTCCATCTCACGAAATTGTAACACTATGAAGTGCAAATTCGGATCGGCTGAGAAGGTGCCCCAATCGATAGGGTGTGGGACAAATTCGGGGCTAAACTCGACAATAGCCTTCATTGATTCGTATTCACCTCGCATCATGCCTCTACCGTTATCGCCTTCCGCGACTTTAAAGCACGTCAGCCTGAGTATTTGATTGACAGCATCCAGGGACTGACCTTGAGAAAAAATGATGTTTCCGACCCATCTTCAAGCTCAACATCCAGGCGTGCTGTTCTTGTCCAATAACTTGCACCCGAGCCATGAGCTCCAACAACTCGAGCACCGGATGGGAGAGCTGGGGAATATAAGCTTGAATCCTACCCACCAATTGCTAGCGGAAGCTGTGTACCTGCGAGGACGTTTTCATCTACCTCCTGAAGCTCTGGTCGATCCGGAAAGGCGCCGGTTTCGGGATCATAGTTCATTCTCACAACTCCCAAATTCGACTCTGAAATTTCGCAGAAAAGATATGAGTTTGACAAAGGCTATCTGAGCCGCTTCTGCTTCACGTGGGTGTATATGTACTTTTTATGGGCCAAACAGCGCCTTATCGGTAATGCTCAGCTTTGCGCATGCCACAAATGCCAGCGCTAAATCAATACGCTTCTAATCCTCTTGATGTCAGGGGAGACGCCCGACGCATTCATCAACTAACATGTCGAGTCCGCAGAAGAACAAGAGACACTAGCGGCGTAACTGCCGGACTAGATTCTGTCGCAGCCTCCGCTTTGCAGTAATGGATCTTTTATCATGGCTCCTGCACTGGCGGGGATGCAACACTCACAAAAGGCAGTAGAGACCTGAATGTGTTCAGCAGGCGATGTGATCACCGTGTAGTCAGGGCACATCCTGTCCAATAGCCCACCTAGGGTAAATACTGTATGCGGGGCGCAGGGACCCGCTGTGGTCGCTTTGGGAATGTTGCAGGAGTACATACTGTACTTGTGGCCCCAGAGGCTTGCTGTGTGGCATCATGTGCCACGACTTTGTAGCCTTTTGGCAAGGCATGTCGGGCCGCGCCTGACACATCTACAGTATGTAGCCATTAGGGTGGCAAGATTGCACTCCACTTTGCAATTTCTGGCGGCTAGATGGTGCAGCCTTTCAATGGCCCGGCGCTTAGCCAGTTGATTTCCCCCACCTTCCTTGCCAGGTCTAAAGCCGGTCTTCAAGTCCTTCAATCCCCCCAACCATGCATGACAATGCAAGGTTTAGTCGCTCGAGATGACCAACTTTTGACGTACATATGTCTATGACAGTTTATGACATATGCGTCCTAGACGATGACCTAGTTTACACTATGGATCGTCTAGCGGACAAGAGTCAGTCTGCCTCCTCATACACCTTATTCTCCACTGCTTGATACGATCGACTATGCCTGAATGACTGGTTTAATTGATCTTCAATGGATTCTGACCCGAAGTCTTGGAGGCGCCTCAGCTATGGTCAAGTCTCAGCACCGCGGCTACCAGCCACTTGAAACATGAACTCGGGCGATCATAAATTGTTTCCGGTACATTCTCTCGAGGCCTGATTCATCCCCAAGATTACGACAAGGCTGATAATGAACTTAGTTTCGACGGCGACAAACGTTTGGCCGTGATGGCAACAGTACTCTCACAGCTCTCGAAAAATCACTCACAGCTTTATCAGTGTCAACTATAGACAGCGCTTACTATGAAGATGACAGTGATGAGGACGCGATTAGAACAGGACTGTTGGGTCTCAATCAACTGAATTCTCCTGCAGAACCTCTCATCGAGCTGGTCTTTGTGCACGGGCTCGGAGGCGGTTCCAGAAAATCATGGTCCAAATCATCTTCCGAGGCTCACTTCTGGCCTAGAAGTTGGCTGCCACGCGACCCCGATTTTCATAATGTTCGCATCCATAGCTTCGGCTATAGGTCAGCCAAGACTGAAGTCTTCAGAGCTATATCCGGAATTCCTGATTATGCGCAATCATTATTGAGTGCACTCCGCGACAGTCCTACCATTCGCCGTGGTGATAATGCCATCATCCTCGTTGGACATAGTATGGGCGGACTCGTTATCAAGAAGGTAAGCTTTATATCTACAGGTACTTGGTCGATCTAGTCTAACATGCATAGGCTTTCATTCAAGCTCACGCAATCGAGGCCTATAAAGACCTTGCGACCCGAATACGAAGCCTCTACTTTCTTGGAACTCCTCACCAAGGCTCAGACTTCATAAGCACCTTTGTGAATTACTTCAAAGGCATTCCCTTCGTTCGTACTACTGAAAACGTCAAAGACCTCGAACCATCTTCGCGCCTGATAGAGGCTCTAAACCAAGAGTTCCCACGCTGTTCGCACGATCTCGAACTCCGATCTTTTTGGGAAACCGAGCAATCTAAGATCTTAACGAAGCATCAATATGTAGTTCCTAAGCATTCAGCTTGTCTGAATTACACAAACGAAATCTCTGATGGTATTGACGCCGATCACAGAGGTATATGTAAATTCGAACGACCAACAAATCCTAATTTTCAGAAACTCCGCAATGCACTCGCCGCTAGTGTCGACAACTTGATACGTCAACATGCTGCCCAAAATCACACTGACAATTCAGAGCACTTGCGACTTTTGAGGGAGTATCTTAGGATAAGGGAACCACCTGAAGATGATCTAGCCGACCGTCTGGCAACGTGTATTACTGATGATACTTGTGCCTGGTTCACTACCCGAAAAGACTTTCAGAATTGGCGCGACTTGTCCGAAAACGACACGGATGAAGAAGCCTGGTTGAGTGACTTCATTTTGATGGAGGCAGAGCCCGGAGCAGGAAAGTCTGTTCTGTCTGCTCAGGTCGTTCATAATTTACAAGCGCTGAATCATGAGTGCAGTTATTACTTTCTCGATGCCCAAGATCGGGACAAGTCATCTTTGAGTCGGCTTCTACGATCACTGGCCTTCCAGATGGCAATGCTTAGCCCAACTATTCGACACAGTTTGCTTGAGCTTCAGAAGCAGAATGTATTGATGCATGATGAGGACGAGAAATCCATCTGGCGCAAGCTTTTTTTGAATTGCATATTTCGGCTCCCTCCTGACAAGCAGCATTTCTGGATAATCGACGGGTTGGATGAATGTCAGCAGCCTTCAAGTCTGCTACAAATGCTTTTGCGAGCATCCACGAACACATATCCTAAGATCTTCATGACGACCCGTCCTGATGCTAATGTCCACAATGAAATCTACCCTCACCAGAGCCGAATTTCTCATTTACACTTGTCCAACACCGATACACAAGCCAGCATCAAAGCATACGTGGAAGCAAGAACCTCGCGATTGAGGCTACGAAAGGAACAAGATACACGTATTCTAGTTCAAGCTCTCCTCGATGGTGCCGAAGGCTCATTCCTCTGGGTAAAGTTGACTTTGGACAACATGAGCAAAGCAACAGGGCCGCGAGAAGTGATGGATAGTCTGAGCCATATCCCAAAAGGCATGGACCATCTCTATTCAAGAATCTTGAGGGATCTTGAGCGCGATATTTCGGATAATCAGAGGTTGATCATGAAATCGGTCCTCGACTGGGTGATATGTTCGAACCCTCCCCTTACAGTCGAAGAACTTGAAGCAGCTGTCAAACTTGATACAGACTCGGAAATTTTTGCTGACAAGATGTGCGAAGTATTACGAAACTTGATTTTTATTGATCACAGTGGCAAAGTTCGACCAATTCACCAGACCACACGAGCATACCTTCTCAAACCAGGTCTAGAGTCCTCGTTCGCTGTATCTCCGAGCGAAACACATTCAAGAATTGCGGATGTGTTGATTAGTTACCTGCACCAACGGCTACGAAATATCCGTAATTCCTCTCAACTTAACTTCTGGCATCAAAGGAAGCAAGGTATCGATGACTACGCACTTTTCCACTTCAGTGAACATATCCGCCGGGCAGGATCAAATGACCATAGCTTGTTCATCGAGAGTGACAAGTTCTTCTCGAATAGCGGTGTCAGCTGGATCGCTTGCATCGCCTTAGGTGGGTCGCTTTCACCAATTGTGAAGACATCTCAGAACTTGCGCAGTTGGCTCCAAGCTCGCATCAAACGCACACCTCCAATCGGGGAGCTCGCCCGGAAGACCACAAGAATGCAGCAATGGAGTATTGACCTCGGTCGGCTCATTGCAAAGTTCGGAAGGCATCTCCTTGAGTGTCCCTCTGCTGTTTACATGCTCATTCCACCATTTCTGCCTACAGAAAGTGTGCTGGCTGTTTCTCGACCACGCCCAAGGGATCTCTCGGTGATAGGTCTGAAGAATGATACATGGGATGATCGCCTTTGTAGTAAGTTTTATCAAACTAGTACCTGCACTGCTGTGGCAAGCGGCAAGTACAATTTTGCAGTGGCTTTGAAGAATGGCAGAGTATATATTTACGACAACAACACCATGCAGCTTCTGAAGACACTTCAACACAGTGCTGTGGTAAAACTCATCAAATACAACGAAGCCGGTTCGCAGCTTCTGACTGCTGGCTTTCGCAAGCTGATGATGTGGACAATTCCAGAGGGACGTCTCCTATGGGAGGAGACAATCCGTCAGCCTCGCTTAGCAGCTGAATTTCTCGAATTCGGAGTTCTCATATCTATCACCTCTCAGCACAAGTTAATCAAACAGGATGCTATGAGTGGTGTGTCTTTGCAAGCTGTTGAAAGAAGGGATAGCTCTACTGACCATGACGGATCGAGTATCATGTTCCGGAGGGAGCTACAATATGCGGAATTCTCGAAGGAAGCAGAAATGCTCGCTACCATGCAGCGAGAACGTCCGATACAGCTTACTGATATGGAAGACAAGTATGAAATTGGAACAATTGAACTTGAACTGAGTGATGACGGTGAGTATGGTGCCACAGCACAGCCAATCACAGCGATGACTTTTTGCGCAAACATCGACATTGCACTCTTAGCTGCCGTCTATCGCGATGGTATCCTAGCCGTTTTCGACCGCGATCTTCGTTTGCTTGCAAAACGACCCGATAACAAAGGATCCACCCTTCTGGCAGGATCGCCAAATGGCATGTTACTAGCTGCAGCAAATGTTGAAGGTGTGATTACCCTGTATAATTTCGAAGAGCTTACACCATTGCACACATTATACACAAACTCCATCGAGAACATACGATCTTTAGTGTTCAGCGGTGATGGACAAAGGATCATCGATATTCGAGACAGACAAGCCAACATTTGGACACCTGCAGTTCTGATCAGTCGTCCAACCGAAGACTTTCATAGCATCTCAGAATCATCTTTGGCTCCTACTATCGTTACTAGCAATGTCACAGGGCTGAAAGATGGGAGCTCAGACGTTACATGCATCATTCCATGTCCAAAAGCTGACCAGTTCTTCATTGGTCGTGAAGATGGCTCGGTCGCTGTTCACAGCATAAGAGATGCACAATGTGTGAAGCTGCTGTTTGAGGATCCAGCAAAACAATGGACCGCAAGTCTGACCTGGAAGGCAAACAACAGGGTCTTAGCTTCACTAAATGGGACGTCAACAATTGCAGTTCACTGCCTTGAAGTCGACTGGTCAGTCTCGACGATCTTCCGACAAACCCTATCCAACCCTGTGAAGCACTTATTTATTGATGACAGTCATGGCTGCCTTAAAATGTTTGTGGCTACGACCAAGACTGTTGATTTATGGACGACTCGCAGTAATGGAGCTGATATTCGAACATTAGATCACAGCCAGTCGCACGAATTCAAAACAGATGGCCTCTGGCTCGAAGATCCCTCTGGCCATCTAATACTTGCAGAACCAAACAAGGTTTCGAGGTTCCGCTGGAACGATGTGAGACTACCAGATCTAGCACAGCAGCTTTCATTTCCAAGTACACAAGACGAATTCTATGCGGATCGAGTGCATCGCGAGGATGGAAAAATTACAGCATTCGATCGTGGAGCTAGTCTTTTACGAGGTAGAAGGCCTACTCTCTTCTTGAGGTCGGTGTCATCACGACAAACAACCTCAGTCTTACCATCGGCTGCAACACCAACGACATCGTCTGGCGGGAAGCGCTGGACAGTTGACCTGTCTACTCAAGCCGCAGCAGCCTCCCAACCAGAAGGAGTCGAAAGCCTTCAGACCGCGGGCCCTACACTTTCCGCCTCTTTACTGCCCGTCAGTGATATGATTGAGCACGTGATCGGTATCAGAAATGATGGCAAACAGTTCCTCTTCCTGAACAAGAGACTATGGGTCTGCTCCTACGACTGGGTACCTACTGGCGCAAGCGGTATAAAGAAATCGCAACCTACAACAAACTTAGACTTCAATAACTTCCCGGAAGAATATAGTCGCCACTTCTTCATTCCCGATGACTGGCTCAGCAGCAACTACAGTAACATACATGGCCAGCTGCTCTTCGTGGTTGCCGGAGCAAGAGAGGACTGTCTCGTCTTTGCAAAGAAGCATGAGGTCGCCGTGATCAAGAATCCTTTTGCTTATTCAGAAAGGGTGAGCACGAAATAAATGAACACACGAAAGTCTAAGCGAGAGTTTGAGTGAGTGTGTCAGCCAGTGATGTAACTGGCGAGTACTACTTGGTGATGGCGGCATCCTCTTCAATGAATGATTGTATTTCCATATATGGTTTTTATTAGAACTCGACCTGTCTATCTTCTCCTCCCTCTCGTACTAGGCCTAGCATTCTTATCCTTCCTCTTCTCCATCACCATCCTCGCTTTCCTAATATCCTCCACCGAATCCGTGATCCTTCCTTTCCTCACCCCTCTCACATCCCCACCACTACTGGTATTTGGTGCACTACTCTTCTTCCCTTTACCCTTCGCTTTCGCTCCGCCACCACCGGTGCGTTCCTTCTCCGCAATACCGACTTCCCGCGCCTGCTCCTTCGCCTCACGGACTTTCTTCCTCTTCTTTTCAAAATCATCTCTAAAGCGATCCGGCGCCTTGGCCTCCGACATCTTCTTATGCTTGAACCGTTGCTTAACGCCCAGCATGTTTTTCCCGCCATCGCCCGCGCCCTCGACTTCGCGTTCTCCAACTCTAGGTGCACGACTGACTTTGTTCGCTTTGCGCCACGCATCGAAGCGGCCGCTCTTGAAACTCGCGGCAATTTTTGCGCCAGATTCACCGCGCACGAGACGCTGGCCTTTACTCCCGTCCTCGTCGTTGGATCGTCGGACGTATTTCTTGTGTCGTTTGTCCCAGCGCATGATCTGGGTGGCGCCGTTGGAGCGGGTGTTTTCGTCGCCGGCTAGATCCATTGTTGCGGTGCGGGCGGCGGTCGTGAAGTCGCTCGGTTGATTGACGGAGTAGGCGGCGTCTTCGGCGAAGTTGTGGTTTAGGGGCGTGTAGGACATGAAATTTGTGGAGCGGTAGGTGGTTGTCGGGTTGGCGTTGGTGTTGGGGTGGGATGATTTGTGTTTTTTGTTGTTGGGTTGGTGGTTTGTGAATGTTACTTCGAGGTCGGTGTCCGAGGCTGCATCTAGGGCTTCTGGGTTTTGGATGGTAATTTCGTCTTCGTCGGAACCGAAATTGAGATCGATGTTGGTAGGGGCTGTGCCGTTCGTCTCGTTGTTGGCTGGTTGCTCCTCTGTTGCATCGTCTTCCGCTGCTTTGGCTTGTTTCGCAGCAAGGATTTTTTGTTTCTTCACGTTGAGACCAGATCTGATTTTTCGGATTGCATCTACAGCCTCTTCGTTGTTTTTCTTTCCTCCTCTTCTGGCACTGATCTCAAAGACCGATTCTTCAGGTCTGAAACCGCCCACAATAGCGAGCATTCTCTCCCTCTCCGCTTCTATATTGTCCGACCCACCACTAAAAAGAGGATGCAGCTCACCCCATTTCGGATCCGCAATCAGATCTCTGCCACGTTTTGCGCTCTCAGCGGAAGCTGAATTCCGTGTTTGCTGATATCGCTTGTCACCATTGACAGCAGCAGACCCACTGGTGTACAGATCTGTATCATCCTCAAGTTGCCGACTAACCCACTCGCAGGACGGTTGCATTTGATCTCGCTGGAGGCTTCCGACTACCACGTCATTGGCCATATTGACATCTTCTGATCGCGCTCGTCCAATACTCAGCTTCCTGCCTAGAAACAGTTGCAGATCCAGTAGATATGGTGCATCGGCGTCATGGATGATACTATAACTCCAACCTTTCTGGCCTGCTCTGGCTGTTCGACCAACTCGATGGACGTACACTTTCGCTTGAGACGGAAAGTCATAGTTGATAACATTCGCGAGGATGGGAATATCGATACCTCTTGCAGCGATATCAGTCACAACAAGAACGTTGGTCTGACCCATTCGAAAGGCCTGAACCTGCTGTTTTCGTGCCGTCTGATCGAGGTTACCATAGACGTGAGAAACTGCATATCCAGCCTTCCTAAGTAACTGATCCAGATACTCGACTCTGTGTTTCGTGGCCGCGAATACGATGGTGGAGTATGGGCTTGTCGAAGGCTTCCGCCCTTCTTTCTCGTCGTCACCCCTCTTCCGCTTCTTGCCTGTATGCATCGATTCACTCCCTTTCTCAGACGGGACCAAGTTGGACTTCGTTGGCACGTGAATGACATCCTGCAAAATGTGCAATAACGCTCCTTCCTTCTCACTCGACTTAACCGTGAAGAAGGGCGGCGGGTTTCAAGCTATGGGTCTCAGTGCCAACCTGCTCAAAGCGATCACTCGTAAGGGGTTCTCAGTTCCGACACCTATTCAGCGCAAGACAATCCCATTGCTAATGAATCAGAAAGATGTGGTCGGAATGGCTAGGACAGGTTCTGGAAAAACTGCGGCCTTTATAATACCTATGATTGAGCGGCTAAAAACACATAGTAAGCTGTATCGGACGTTCTCGC